>Ga0116231_10007673_pt1 | contig 19540 bp, 17 predicted proteins | sample S1TSphgellanicum_2_FD_89695 | JGI IMG/M metagenome (GOLD analysis project Ga0116231, IMG submission 89695) | Host-associated microbial communities from peat moss isolated from Minnesota, USA - S1T2_Fd - Sphagnum magellanicum MG | ecosystem: Host-associated > Plants > Peat moss > Unclassified...
AATAAGTTGTTTAGTTGGGCCCCCCCCCCCCCCCCGCCCCAACAACCAACATATTTTTTTGTTTTCGAATTTTCTTAAGTTGGTAATTCTTGTTGGAAAAAAATAGTGCAAATTCAAGAAAATATGTAAACAATTAAAAAAAAATTACCAAGAAATTGAGATCATAAATTTCAAAGAAAAAAAATTATTTTCAATGAATAAAAGTCTTAAGATAATTGTAATAATTACAACATTAAACAAATAAAAAATTCCAACATCAAATTTATTTGAAAAGTTTTTATTTTAATTTTTGAAATCATTATAAACCTTATCCATTTTTTAAAAAAATTCAATATTAATGATGGAATTGATTTTTTTGGTGATGAATATCCACCATTTTGCAAGCATACGTAAGGCCATCAACATCAACAAAAGATTTTTTAATTTTTTTTACATTTGTATATTTTTAAAACTGATATACTCTATAATGGGTTTTAGGACTTGTAGCCAAAATATTAAAATATTTTAACAAATTTGTACTTCCATATATGGTTCATAGCCAAAACATGGTTAAATTTTCTTATGAATGATCTTTAAAAAGATTATAAGATTAAATAAATGAAAAGATTTAGAAAATTATCAATGTCATTATTATTATCACCATTTATAATTCATTCATTTATTTTTTTTAAATGAAAATTTTTAATTCATCTCCAAATATTTAAACATAAACCTATAATAAAATATGCTTAAAGAAATTGATAAACCATATTTAAAATAAATAATAATAATACTTAAAAATTTTAAATTTTAATTCATTGCTTTTAACATGGATGTTTTTTATACACCAAAAGAAAGGGGGAAAAATTTAAGGAATATTTTTGGGATTTTTTTTGTGTGGTGTCATGAACATTCATAATAATAAATTTGTCCATGATGTTTAAAACAAATTAAAGGAAAAATATACATTTTAATTTACATAAATGTCCAAGAATTTAATATATGAAAAATTTATAATTTAAAAATTAACATGCATCCTAGACTTTGCATGCATGAACATTTTGACCTATTAATCATTAACCCATTCAAATATGAATGTGAAGCATTAAATTGTTATGTGTGTTGTAATATATACTAGTAAATGCAATATGCAATATTTGAATAATGTTTCAGTAAGCTCAAAATGGATGATTCGACTCATGTAATAATGTTGATAGTTCGAGACATGTGAAAACTTTCACTAAACCATTCAAATATAATTGCATTATATTGAGTTACATGTGTTTTAGTATATTATAATAAGTGAAAAATATAATTTGTCAGTATTGATTTTAATATATTAAAAGTGAATGGTTCAATTCTAATAATTGAAAAGATTTGAAAAAATCATTAATTCATTCCAATATAATTGTGGGGTTTTAAATTGTTACATGTGTTTTAATAAATTATGGTAAATGTAAAATGCAACTTCTAAGTAATGGTTTCAACATGTTAAAAGTTGATAATTAAAGAAATCTCAAACAATTCATTAACCCATTATAATGCATTATGTAAATAAAATTAAAGGTCACTTCAATTTCCATATCAACAATTTGAAATTACTAAATAATTAAATAAAGTTCAAATTATACTCATAAATGAACAACATAATGAACATAACAACTATGAATAATATTGACCATTAATTAATGTAACAAGCCACTTGCAAACTTAAAATGCTCAAATGTAGTTGAAATGTAATCAAATCAAACAATAATCAGAATGTGTGGGGGGAAAAGGACAAAATTTCTTCTTGTGATTCATCCTTAATCAAACCAATCCCAAATTGATCACCTTGTAGAAGGAAAAAAACAATGTAAATTTGCTTGAAAGCTTGCACATAATCATTTGAAATGGTAGAATACAAGTAAACACCCCTATTCCTAGAATGCTAAAGCCCAATGTTATGGATTGTCTTTGAAGGTTACAAGTCTACATGTCCACCTATTCTTCCAACAAGAATTTCTACGTTGCTATTAACTAAGTGAAATAAAATAATAATACTTTTAGAGATTTGACACAATGAATTGATGAAGTGGTGTGAACAAATTTTACATGTAGCATGAATCTTCACCATTGTTTCACACATAAGTGCTAGATGTTTAACCAATTGTTGAACTCATGAATTACACCTTCATTAGTAGTTTTGAAAGAGTACCACCAAGACTAAATTATAATGTATTGAAGGTCAAACTCTTCCAAGGATGTTGTGTTCATATATTTATGATAGAGGACAATATTGTGCCTATTTCAGAACTTGAGTGTAATCAATTACTTGTATAATGATTGGCTCCAATGGAAAAAACAAGTTCATTCCTTATCAATCATCTTCATAGCAAGATCTTTAGTTGTGTAAATGATTTAGACAACATTCCAATTCACTTGCACATTGTCTGCGATGAACCCCTTGAAATTGGGATTTGTAATGCCTTTCTTCAAAATAATTGCATTCAATTTCTTCCACAAAATGCATTGGGCTTCTTTGTCTTCAAATTACATGTCATAGATTGAAATGGTCATTACTTTGCAATTGACTAGGTCATAAAAATGACAAACCTTGGTCATCTAGCCTTGAACACACTTGACATGATTAAACATCATCCAATAATTTTCCAAAGCACACTTATGTTGCATTTGCTTTATTATTTAATCGATTCCACATCCATTTCCATCAATCAACATTTTGAAAATAAAAACCTTTTGTTTAAATTATTGCCTAGAAAAACAACTACCCTAAATGTATTTGTAACGACTAAGTTGAGATGATGTTTGAAAGATGTAATGAGGGTGTGTATGTGAAGGGAGCACAAGGGTGCAAATTTTAACATGGTTTGATTTAAGTTTTCACCTTTCAAAAGTTCTATAAAACCTTCACTATCCTCATTGAATAGTTGATGAAACATAAATGTCTTACTTGTAGCTAGAACAACTATAGAAAATGCACCATTGGGCAAACCCATCCTTGGGTGGTACCACTAGGAACCACCATCAAAATTCAAGAAAAAAGTGGATCCAATTTAATCAAATTCAATTAAATTATTTTAAAATTTTAAAATTGTGATTTTTATTATTGACTTACACCACATGGGCTTTGTGTTCTTCGCCTATTTATACATTATGAAAAATTGCAAACACCTACATACATTAGAAGAAATCTTGTATTATGCAACCATCCAATTTGCGACTATATGTGACTAAATATCATTTACAACTATGTTTTATCATTTTTACAACTAGTCACCATATTTTTCAATCTATCACTTTTCTTGCAATCATGGTCACTATGCCAAAACATGGCAAATATGACTACACCCATGACTATATTTTTAGTTGTAAATACCATTCATGACTACATGATTATGTAGTCCATGGCCATATGAACATGTTGTTTATCCACTAGTCATATTTTTGTCCTAGTCATAAATCCCATGGAATATATTATATATTTATAAATTGAAAAATATTTATAAATGACCATTTGATAGGTAGGTAGGTAGGCCTAAATAGGTAGGTAAGTAAAATCCTATTTATTTTTTGGTGACAAATCTTTTTTATTTGCCTATCATAAGTACTATTTGCACTTTGAATATATGTAGTGCATGTATTGTGTGTAGACTAATACTTTTTCACCTAGTTATTAGTTTACAAAGTTGAATTTGTTGACAAAGGATATGGGATAAATTTACAACATTATCCCACATCATCTTTTGTTCCATACAAAAGTACCCAACTTTGACCATTATTAATTTTTCATACTTTATCCAAATGGGGGAAAAAAATCATTCTTGAATTTTCAACATTTTAAAGTTTTATACAAAGTATTAAAATTATTTAAATGTCATTTTTTATTGTGAGTAGTAAATTTTAATCTTATTTTGAATTTTCTTTTCAATTCATTAAATGTGATTTAATGTAAATTTTTAAAAAAATTCCAAGTTGTATGACCAAATACTTTGATAAATTACTAAAGATCAAATTTTATATTTTTTTATTACCCATCACATGAAAACATGAAAAACAATACCATTTTTGGGTATGTGGATTTCTTTTGAAATTCATTGGATATCACTAATATATATATAGTTAATGTCAAAAAATTCAAAGAAGATATTCATGTAAATAAACCTTTAAGCAAGAGTCTCAACTTCAACATTTTAATTATATTCTAGGCATCAATTTTTATTTAATTTTATGGTTCAAGAACTTTGGCAATTTTTTTTCCATTTTTTGAGAATTTTTTTTAAATGAAAAAAAATTCCCCCAAATCTTTTTTAACCCCTATCTAGAAATTCACATTAAATAATTAGTGACTCTAAGGCAAAAATTTTAGAAACAATAAGGTATTAATTATTTATTTGTGCACTAATTATGTGTTTAATCATCTACTAACTTATAATATGTTTACTAGGAACATATGTTTACTTTCTAATTCTTTTCACTTTTAATTCATAAGTTTTTAATGTTTCAAATTGTATATTATTAAATTTGAGCTCTACATTGCTACACACTATCAAATGATGATCAACTATTTTAATTTTTTCTTTATGTTTTCATATACTTATGTCAATATCAAATTCCAATGATGAAAATTTTGAGGAATTGGTATATGGGGTCTTTTTTGTATGGTTGCCTTGGATGTTTTGAGATTTAATTGTTTTTCATATTTCGATTGTAATGTGTTGTTTGAAATAGAGTCCATTGATGGTTCAAGTGATTTGCTTCATGCTACCCTTCTTTGCTACTATTTTGTTTCATCATCTCTATGATAAATAAAAAGGTTTATTGGTGCGCATTGGAGAGTTGGTTGTTGTTGATGAATAGGGAGGCTATCATCTCAGAAATTGGGTCGAAAAAACACTTGAAAAAGCACTTGGTCTTGTGAAAAAATGTCAGTGGAGTGGGGTGTTTAAGCTTGTTATCACAATTACAAATGTCTCAAATTTTCTAGAAAGTAAACTTGTATTTTGATAATTCAATTGCAAATGTTTAATATCTTCTAAACATTTCTACAAGTGGAAAAGACCATCCTATTCATATGGGGCTTCCCCCATTGCTTATCATGAATCAATTTTGTCCATAGTGTGGCATGTTGGGAATGCATCAGATTGGGAATAGTGTCTGTGGCATGGCATTTCTATGCCATGTACTTTAGGTTCTAGAAGTTCTCTTTAACCTGGTAATTAGGTTTCTTACAAACCAATTTTTGGTTTTTCCCAAAATTTATTTTAGTATTTCTTCAAGTTTTCATCATTTGAAACATCACAATGTTATGTTTTGTCCATTTAGCAAAATGTTAATGAGGAGGAACCCTTAAAGCGCCATGACTTGCCCAGACATTTAGTGAAACAGATATTGTTTTTGTCTTTTGGCCCAAAAGCTACATTGTAAACACATTCCAAAGTTCTTAGCTTTGATAAGTAGCAGTCATTTGCTTAAGCCATAATGTCACATTTGACAAATTATCTGTCGTTCCATGAAATAAGTGTGAAAGGTTTGTAAGCTCTAAAAATTTTCAACTATTTAGAAAGAGATTTAGAGATCCAACCCTAGGGTACCCACACATGATCTACAAGTAACATGCAATTTGGGCATGTTTTCTTAGAAAGATGTGAAGAAATGTGGATTTGGAAGATATTTGTATTTCTTGTTTATGTATTTCATGTTGACATTTGTGGTTCATCTATTACTTTGGTGTGAATGATGTGCAAGTTATTTGCTCATTATGTAACCATGAGTAAGATGTGCAACAAGTGTGTGAAAAGTGTGGTGTGTGCATGGGTGAATACTTCTACTCAACTTGCAAGGTTTTTAACAATGAAGTTTGTTTATTCTATTTTCCTTTTGCAACAAATGCACAAATGGTGATGAGTTCAATAAATTCTTGTCATTGGCAAATGTGGGCAAGTGGTCAATTGATTAAATATTTTCTAAATTCCATTTTCGCAGGTAAACTTAATTTCATTAGTATAGAGAAGTCTTGGTTTCATATTTTTTACTCCCAATGTGGATACTTGGCTATCTTTTGAAAGATACACATAAATCCTTTTGAAGAATTGTGATAGCTTTTGGATGGGGGGATATACATAGTCATCCATTGACTATTATATAAGGGTCATTTTGTCAAGTGACATCACACCTTGAACTTGTCCAATTACATGACTTTCAAACCACTATTTGAAGACCTCTATTAAGTGCAAGTATGGTATTAATGTGTTTTTCTTTAGTTGAATCTTGTATGTTCATGAGTTGGTAAGTGTGTGAACCTAAGATGAATATGCTCTGTGGTTTTACCACAATCTAAAAGTCCATGATTTAACTTTGAGACATCATTTGTTTTGTAGACAAAAAAAACAGCAATATCATTGCAATTCTCATGGGATTTGTAAGATTGGAGGGCAGGAAAATTTATTCCACTGTGAACAATGTGATATGCACTTTTAAAATTAGTTCAACACTCACCTACAACAGTTACATGTTAATGCCTCAAGATTAGCAAGTGGCTCTCCAATTGGCAATTCTCATGAAAGATCATGATCTTGTAGTGACTTGTCTTATGAGGCATTGAGCTTTTCTAATGTCCCAAACTAGCTTTGTCTTCTACATTTGTTGTGTTGTTGATGTGGCCATATCATAGAACAAGACCTCTGAGGAATATGGATCCAAAAGCACTAAGCTACACAATGTTCTTGTTGTTGAATTTGGTGCATTTGTCTTTGGTAGGCTGTTACTATGCCTCCATTACCTTGCAAAAGAACACCATTATATAAAGAAGTCCATGCATCACAATTTTTCTGTTTGCTTTGAAGTATTTCTCATAATTTTTTTTGTTATCAATAGGTTCCTTTGGCAGAGAATTTTGTACATCTTGAAGGACATTTTGATCCTTACCGACTTGTGATGAGATCCATGTACTATATGCATTTTCTATTTCATGCATGCACTTAATACCATGTTTTTCAAGTTGGGGCTCTATTTCAGGTGGGGACTCTATTTACATGTGGGGTTGTGTGTTGTGCAATACTTATTTGACTTAATGAAGGACATCACAATCATGCCTTGTGGCCACACCATGCATTTGGAATGCTTATGTGAAATGGACAAACATGCCTAGTGAGTTACTCTCTTAACATGGAAGGAAGGGTTTAAATACCATTTTTCTTTGGATTGTTGCAAAAATGAATGTGCTTCATTCTTTGCTTTTTGAGTTGTGCAAATAATTTGTCTTCTAACATACATTAAGGCATTTGGCAAGTGTGTGTTATTTGGTTTCTGGATATCTAAGTTTGTGTGCTTTAGGAATGGGTATTGTTTGTGCTTTGATTTGACTCATGGTTCAAAAGCTGAAAGGTGGAGGATCAATAGCACAACTATAGTGGTTGAAAAGACCCCAAATTATGATGGTGAGGTTTTTGTGGTTTCTATATTGAAGTTCTACCGTTCCTTTTGATGTTGTTAGGTATTTCTACCCAATTTGTTCCAAATCTATCTATGACATGATAAGCATTTGGCAACATATTGACAAAGAGATTGCTACACCCCCAATGCTTGAAGCATACCCAAACAAGCTGGTAATTATTCCACATCCCCTCCCATGTGGAAAACCTCATTTATCTCTCTATTTTTGCTGTTGTAATTGGAATAAGCAAAAGTGGATCACAAGGTTAACAGGAGGAAAGAAGGCATGGGTTATGGAAAACAAGTTTTGTTTCAAATACTTTTAGATTGATGGTCTAAGGGATTAAAAAATATGGTGAACTTGCTATAATGAACATCAAATGATGAAGTGTGGTTGGTTACTCAATATGTAGGTATGGATTTTTTGTAATGACTGCAACTCCACAAATGAAGTTCCATACCATGTGATTGCACACAAAATGCATATGTTATGGCTCTTACAACACCAAATTGACTTAAAGGCACTACTAGTCCACATATTCATGCCAACCATTAAAGCCAATGACACTACCTACCTGGATGGGATTGCTTGATGGTTTTGTGCTGAAAAGATGTGACCCTTTCCATTCTAATGATCTTGAAGATTCCAAATTGCCCTAAGGAAGAGGTGAAGAAAGCCTTAATATTCAAAATAGGTAAAAAAAATTGTACATGATCCTACCTTAGTAGGTTGTGACCTTCACAAGGTGAAAGTTTTAGGTAGAAGTCATAAGAAGGCACGCCACTTGCTAGGGTTTATTTATTTACATTCATTGGTTGTATTGCAAAATTACAGGAATCTTTTTAATACATTTCTCAAAAAAATATTATTTTTAAAAAAGTTTTCTTAATACTATTATGTTAAGGTGTATATTAAAAAAATCCCAAAATATGTCATAAAAAAATTTTCAATTTTGTGCTTCTAATGTCAAAACTACTTTTATGCTTCTTTCTAGTATTCAGAGTTTGTTAAAACTTTATACCACCATTTCAATTACTAAACTAGCCTCATTCATGGATGTTGATGAACCTACTTTGCAATATGCTTGACATTTTTTTTGAGCTTCAAAAGGATTCTCCTCATGAATATTATATATATATATCTCTTGATGTTACATCTACTTCTATATGGTATTGTAGGTTTGAAGATGCATTACTACTTAATGTGGGTGCAGTTCACTAGTCCCCATTCATTAGACCAATGAATCATTCAAAATCCAATAAAATCACTTGGCGTATAGGGACACCTTTTGTTGTAGGGATGTTAGTGGGGATGTTGTTGTTGAAGTTCACAAAAATGGTTGTGATTGTTACTAATTTTCACATTACTTCTTCCTTTTTGTTTTTTCAAAAAGAAAAGTTCTGTTCTCCCTTTTTTTTTGTTCAATGACATGTTATTGAATCTAAAAACTCTAAAACCTTATCCTCAATTCACAACTTCCTTCTATTTAGGTTGACTTGAATTGTGAGTATGTGGAAGTTCTATTTTATGAAGTCATGCATAGTACCATGGGTCTAAGATTTGTGTTATTTTTTCCTTACTTTGTAGTTGTATTTGTACAAAATGTTTGTTGAATTATTGACTTTTAATATTTATTCAATATTATTGTGTAGGGTTGCATTGCTCACATACAAACATAAGACACATGTGATAAAAAATGATGGCAGTCTTCTTTCTAATGCAGATGTGGATTTCTATGTAGATGATGTGAGTATTTTGTCCTTTCACTCACAAGCTCCTGAAAGGATTATTTGTAGTCTTGAATTTCATATCAACCTCTTCACCACATACTTAATTGAATTGATTTTTGTGCAAGATATGGTCCATATTGTAGATACAAAAACTATTAAGCACTTTGGGGATTATTTCATTTGTCACATCTCAAAAGCATGTGACTTTCTCTCTTGTGAGGTGTCTTTTAGGTATTTTGTGTAGGTTCAATATTACAAGTGGATTCACTGATAATGTCCTGCTTTTGTATCCCCAAATGGGCTCTAAGGTTGGTCATTTGACTACTTAGTTATCAATTCAACTATGTATTAAAGAAGGTAAAGGAGTGATTTTTTTTTTGAGATGCATATAACAACTTTATTCTATTCAAGTTGACTTAAATGGTAAGTGGAAAATTTTTCAAAACTTGTAAATACATGTTTGAGATTTGTAAGAAGCTAAAGGTGTGTGAGTCCATTTGAGGGAAAGCATGTCTCTAGTATAAATGATTAATAGTGGTTACCCCTAGGCATTAATCCCCTTTGTGTTGTTGAGATATTTATTATTCCTTGTTTCTTATAATTTTGCATTTGTGGTTTTGGGTCACTTTTTGACAAGTTGCCCATTTTAAAGTTTATTCAATGTGATGGTGGTAGTTTGATGAAATTATCAATAAATTTGGATTGGGTCCAACTGGAATGAAGGAATGGGTGTTTAGTCATTGTCACAGACAAGATCATGAACTAAATTTTTACCATATATTCAAAAGGTTCTTTCTAAATTGTGAATGTCAACAATATAAACTTTTTTAGCTGGAATTTTACTTTTGTAGGAGGTTTCCAATGCAATCATTTCCAACATCTCATTCTATCTACAATACAAATGCTTGAGATTCATGTTCCAAAAACATTTGTGTGTAAAATCTTGAATGGCAACCTCCATTAGAGCTATGTTTTTCTTAGTAATATAGTATTTATTTAATGTGTGAATCCAAGATTTATTGTTAATTCAATGCCTTGGAAGGTGAAGTTTGTAGATTGTTATTGATTTATACACTACCCACTTTGACATGTACTTTGTGCAAGAGAAGAAAATACTTTAAATTATAGTTTTGTGTATAATTTTACCTTAGTTCTGAATCCATGATCATGTAATGCATCACCTTTCACCTCCCCCCACCCAAGTTTTTTCACAACAACAAATTGGCCTTACGGAACACTGCTTTACACAATATCCCGAATCCATTGCTTCCAATGACATTATTTAATTGTTGTAGAATTTTGTAATCTCATACTCTTTCATTATCACCTTTTAGAATGAAATTAAATGTCATGAATTTTTTTGTAAAAGCCCCTTGTGCTACTCGTTGAAAATTTTATGCCTTCAATAAAAGTAACATGAGCGAAAAATGAGTATAATCATTGTTGCCACAAAAGTTCCGACCACTACTAACATCATCATTCCATTCAACTTGTTGTTTGTTTGTTGCATGTTGGATTCATAATTATTGGCCATATCACACAAATCTGAATTACCTTTGGCGTACGTGACTACAAGGAGACCTAGTGGCAGCACACCATAAAGGTTGTTGTATGAAACACCAAGATTCTCAAGTGGCAACCTACTAAGGATGGATGGAATCTCGCTTGTGAGGGCATTGTATGAAAGATCCAAAACTATGGGGTTGCTAAGTTCACCAAGCTTATTTAGAATTAGTCTCATAAGCAAATCCATTGAAAAGGTTTAGTGTATTGAAGTGTGAACAATTTGCAAGTGTTGGTGGTATCCCACCCATGAAAGCATTTTGGCTAAAATCAAGCCAGTTCAGCTAAAAGAGACCATTAAGCTATGGAGGGATTGAACATGAAAGGTTGTGCCTAGATGTAGAAAGCTTTTGTATTAAAAGGAGGTTGCCAATTTCTTGGGGAAGCGGACCCATGAACCAATTGCTAGAGATGTCAATTGTGCTTAAGTATAAAGTAAATTTGATGGTTGTATGCTTCCATTGGACATATTATTGTGTGCTATAAGAATTAGCATTTTAGGTGCCCCCCAAAGACCATCAGGAATTGGTCCAAAAAGTGTATTGATTTCAAACCAAATGCAAGCAAGAGCCATGCAACTTCCATAGACATCAAATATCATGCTTGAAAAATGTTATTGAAGAAGATGAATCCAATTAACTGTTGTCCATCATAAAGATGAAGAGGGACAGGTTCGAAGAGCAGATTTGTGGAGACATCAAATCATTCAAGGTTACAGTTCTGCCCCAAGTTGCCTAGAACACTACTTGTGAAGTGGTTCTCAAAGAGGAAAAACTTTGTCAGTGCCTGAAGATTAGCCATACCTGCTAGTATGCTGCCACTGAAGTTGTTTTGCTAAAAGTGGAAGATTGACAAGTTTGCCAAAATTGTCATTGACTTTAATATTGCACCACTTAGTTCCTTTTGTGAGACATCAAACTATGACAAGCTTTTGAAATTTCCAATAGTTGCAAGTAGTTCCCCTAAGAGCCAATTTGCATACAACTCACTCAATCACTTCAAGATTTGGAAGTTCCATCGAGCTTAATGTGATTGAATCTATAAGCTAATTTTGTGAAACATCGAAGCTCATGAACTTTGTCAAGTTTGCAAAGATATTAGGTATTGATCCATTTAACAAGTTTCCCTTCAACCAAAGAGTTTGAAGTGTTGTCAAGCCTCCTAGAAATCCTAGAATCTGGTCGGTCAAATTACAGTATGCAAGGTTAAGATATTGCAAACTTTGCATCATCTGAACCCACTCTAAAATCGGCCCCTCAATGAAGTTACTCGAGCTTAGGTCAAGCACTTTGAGTTTTGTGAAACTTACAAACCATGAAGGTATAGCTACAAGTGTGAAATTTGTAAGGCCAAGATGTATTTCAATCAAGTTTGTGAGCTTCCCAAGGCTAAAGTGCAAAATTCCAAGGAAGTTTGCAGTTTTGAGATTCAAGATGCCACCAATGCCCCAAAACTATCATGGATTGATCCTACAATATTTGAGTATGAAAGGTCTAGTATTTGAAGTTTTGTTAGTTATGAAATCATTGTGGGTAGAGGACCTCCAATGTACGTGATACTTAGGTTCAAGGTTGTACAATTGCTACATGCCATAGAGCAAGGTTGTACAGTTGTTCAATTGTAGCAACCTTTATGGCCTATAGCAATTGCAATTTCAAATTGTACTAAAGCTCACAATTTGCCAATCTCTCCATGAAGGAGAAGTTGGAATAACCACTCTAGTCTCCACATCTTAGAGATCAAGATGACCTCTTGACACCCAACACTATTGTTGCTTACCACAATTAGGTTGACCATTCTACCAACCATATCATGGAGAACTTGATATGACCATTAATAGAAGACCATAGGAAGTACAAGACTTGCTTGAGATAGTACACTTGGAAGCATGCAACCTCATGGACTAGATTTTCTGGATTTATGTTGACTCTTTGCACAACATGAAAATGAAGCATAAATCAACAAAAGCAATACAAATTGCTTCCACCAATGAAAATTTGTTGGGTAATTGCATCCTATAGTGGACCAATTTTGGCAAGTTTAGAGTTCCTTCTTTACTTCGTTTTGAATTTCCACCTATTGGGCCTAACAATAAAATCCCATTTGATCACATATTAGTTTTAATCTTGCTCGTTCATTTGTGTTGGGAAAGTTGGGCGCCCAATTCAAAGTTTTATTGTTATGTGCATAGGTGACACAAACATGTGGTCACCACTTTTCCCACGTTTGTACACTACATGAATCCGTTTGATGCACAATGGACAAGTATTTGTCATGATTGTCACTCTCATTGAGGTCTTATAGCTTCTCATCTTCCAGCACTGCACGAGAAGGTTGTTAGAGATTTTCACTATTCTTGTTATGTAGGTATTTTATTAATGTTTTTATTGTAGGAAGTGATTGTACCCATCAAAAACATAGGACATATGTGTGTAGCATGAGTGGAGATATGGCCACTTTTGTGCCCATGTTCTTGAAGAATGACATTGTGCGCTCTTATAAAGTCAAACAGGAAAGAGAACGTGGTCATCACACTGGGTTTGTCATGCCATTATACGGCAAAGTGTTGGAGCTAGGAGATGGTCGACCTTTGTTCACAAAGAATTTTGTCGAAAAGTATGAGTTGTGTTGTGAAGGTTTAAGTCCCAAGTGCATCAAGATTCCAAGGGACTTGACTACAGAAGATGTCACAAAGGTTTTTGGTCTTGATCTTAATTGAAATGGCCATAGTTATCTTCATTGTGAAAACCTTATTTTGATAACAAAGGTTGAAACTTTGTTTATGATTGTTCATCAAAAGGCATGTGTTCTTGCTACATGACCCATCTCGTTTGGAATGGCAAGATGCATTGTTTGTGAGAAAAAGTTAAGAAAGAAAATGAATTGGGCAACATATGCTGAATGGATGAACATTAAATAACAAAGGTGCAAGTCATGCTTTTTGGCATAGAGACAAATTCTTTAATTAACAATGATGAAGGCGATAACAGCGAAGATGGTATGGAACACAAAGACTTTCAAATTCAAGTAATCCAAAGAGGTGAGTGCAAACCTATTTTTCTTGGAAAAACTTTGATGTCAAGTTGCTTTGAATTTTATTGCATTTCATTTTGTTGAACTTGGGGTTGATTCTATTTGTTGAGGTGTTCGGTTAGTGTAGTTTATTGAACTTAGGGTTGAGATAACACACAAATTTGCTTAAGACAAGTTTGCAAATTTCTTTGTTTCTTGTTACTACATTTCAATTTGTTAAATTTAAGGCTAGTTGAATTGATACCCAATTGTTGGGTTGTGGTATATTTTACAAATCAGGTGTTCCGGAGGAGCTTTTGTAATATGTAGAGTATTTGTAGAAGAGGTTGAAGGAGGCAAAGACTTCCATTTCCGTGGTGTAGTAAGGAAAATAAATAACAAAGATGTCAAATGTGTGGGCATGTAGCCAAATGGAAGATTACAATAATATGTTATTTGAAGTTGAATAGGGATTAGCTTCATGCATTGCAAAGTTAAAATGTTTGGGTGCAAGTGAGTTTACAAAGGTGAAAATAGAAGTGCAAAGGGTAGTAGATGGTCAAAGGGGTGTGGTGCAAGTGTTTAAGACACTTGTCAATGCAGGGAATGCAAAGTATGAATGTGTGTCAAAACTATTAGATGGAGAGGCCAACAAAAATTCACAAAATAGAAGAAATTTTGAAGTTTGCAAAGTGGCATTGGAGTGGTGTGCAAGCACTTGTGAAAAAGTTCCAAAGGGGTTTGTTGAAATCATCATTGAACATCCCTGATCCTTCCCAGCTTGTAACCACAATTGATGTAGGTGATCTCCAATCTTGCCTTTGGGTAGGTGGTTGTTCATTTTGTGGTCTTTCCTTTGAGCTAGTTTAGGCAGGGAAGTTCTAGCATCTTGCAAACACTTGTATCACCCATGGTGTGCAATAGTCCACTTTAGCACATCCACAAAATGTGTAGATCCATTATGTCCTAGAAAGATGCATGATAGTTGGTGGCTCTATTATGGTATAAAAAAAACCAGGGCCTACATGTGCGGAGATTGGAGGTCAAAAACACATCGACATCTATAGAGTGGCCAACAAGCTAGGTGCATTTAATTCTCACCAACTTGTACATTACAATAGAAAATTTTCAATGTTAGATGATAGTAGTCTCTACTTGTCATTTGATGGAGATTGAATTAAAGTTGCATTCAAGTTAGGTCTTTTTTTTGGTGAAATTTGGGTCATTAAGGTGTATAATAATCATTATAGAAGTCAGATGACTTTGTTGTTGTCAATGTGTGTAGTGTGTAAATAATGTTTGCATTGTTACGTTGTGTCCATACATTTACATATACTTACACTTTGCATGTATTGATGTGTTGCTAGATGGATTCCAAAGTGCTTTCATAGTCTATGTGAATACACATGCAAGTATGGAGTTTAAATATATTAATTTGTTGCTATATGGACTGCAAAGTGTTGTGATAGTCCGTGTGGGTACATTATTTCTATATATAATGAGATTGACTTGTTGTATATGTATGCTTATGGAGTCTGAATGCAGTATTGTTCTTATGGATGGTATGCATAATGTTTTCAAAGTCCATGTGAGTTTATATTCTCCACATGTAATTACTTTTGACTAATTGTGTACATGTTTAAGGAGTTTGAATGGAGTTTCAACAAGTCTTTAGTCCTTAATTGTACATATATAACATGTATAACTTGTACTTCTTGTAACTTAAGTGTGTAATTTGTAACTTTTATTGTATCCACGAATTGCATATTAGTTTTGTTTAAGTTTCATGATTCGTGTTTTTATTTTGTGTAGGGTTTTTTACCATAAATCAATAAGAATGTCCTTCAATCTTAGTCACCAATACACATATGCCAAGGAGAAAAGCTATACAAATTCAACATCCACGTGTAAGAAAGACTTGCACTATAAATGTTAGTCCAAGTGTTGATAACATTCATGTGAATGTTTTGCCCAATAAGGGGGCAGTAGATTCGGAGGTCAATAGTCCAAGTAAACTAAAAGTTGGCCAAGAGACAACATGTTATGTTCAAAAGGAGGAGGAGGCTAAGCCATGTGGAAGAATTTCCAATGCAAAAAAAGCTTTGCTAAAACCTCCTAAATAATTTGACAATGGAACCAATAAAGGAGATGTTAATGGAGATGGTGAACCTAAATAATCAGAATCAAGTGAGTATGAGGAGGAGGAGGCTAAAGGTGAGGAGGACAAGCTAGAGCATAATGAAGATGTTCACGAACCAACTTCAAAAAAAGAAAAGGTTTTGTTGTTTGTAGGTAGACAACTTTTTCAAAAAACAAACAAAGGATTGAAAAACTGGGAGCACCATCAAAAAAGGGTCCCAACCCTAAAAAGCCCATCAATCAAAAGGTTTCTAATGCAAGGACTACTCGAGCTACACATATTCACACTCAAAGTAGCAAAGAAGATAAGTCTTATGATTGATAAATTGTAAGTCGAAGCTTGTTCATTACAAAATTGAGTTTCGTTTTGTGCCTAACTACTTCGTTAGTCTATAGAATTATGTTGAATGCTAAGATTGGCCACATTGTTAGCTACATTGGGTGAATGGATTAATGGTAAGAAATTTCACAATGTGTAGTTTGGTGCATGTTAGGCTAATCATAATGTACTTGCTGTGTTTGATGAAGCTTCGTGGTTTGCAACTTGTGTCTTTTTTTTTATGAACTTGATTCAATTGCTAATGAGGTAAAGGTTCATATCTTGATCCCCATTTATGTACATATTTATGTCCGATTAGTTCTTTTTCTTTTTGTTTCTAGTGCACCCTTTCTCAAATAAATGGCTTGAATTTGTTTTTCTTGGGGCAGCAGGGCAATAACCAAAAAAATACAAGAGGAGCTATAAACAATGTATTGAATTGGCTACTAATAGATGATAGGCTACTAGTTCACACATTATTCGGGTATTTGCGATGTTAATGGAATACAGTGGTGTGTAGGCAATACCCTAGATACACATGAAGCTTGATGCCACATTAGGTGTGGGTATTGCGCAAATATAGTTGCATCATAAAAACTTGCAATACCCCCATAGTGTAGACATGGTTCCAAATTATGACATCATGTTCATCGATAATGTAGGTATTATTATTTGTCAATACCCACATTGGCTTTCCTTGAAAAGAGAAAGAATGAAATGATCTTGATCCATATATGTGAAGGTGAAATGTTTCGTATAAAATAAAATCCTACTTAAATATTTTTTGATCCATATTTTGTCAAAATTAAAGTGCCCCAAATATTTAATGCAATCAAAATTTAGCAAACATAGAGGCCTTTAGGTACACATTTGGGGGCTTAAATTAAATAAACTTCATTTTGGACCCCCAGTTTGTATAGTATGTATTTAATTAGGCTGAAATGGAGGTAGACCAACAAGGGGAAGTGTGAGCCATGGATTATAACTCAACAATTAGTTAAGCCTTAGTTCCGTAATTTTCTTTAGTACTAATGATTTGAATGCTTATAAATTTCCAAGTAGTGATTATTAATAATTGAATCAGCCTTTGTGATATTTCCAGGCATATAGTACTTCTTTATTTCAGTTGATGTAACGCTTAATCAGTTAAGCACCTAGTAAACCTTTTAGAGTACATTATCCCTTTTATGTTGAAAAGAAGGGAAAGGGGATGTAGAATTAGATGTGATTTATTGATATGTAGGAAATACAAGCCCATAATTAACAATCCATGACAAGGTTAAGTTAGTCTGTAGAAGAATCTTCAAGCACTAATGATGTACTTGTAAGATTTTTAGGATGTACTCCTAGTACATCTTTATTTAGTTTCATTTCTATCAGACTTCTAAATAGAATCAATTCAAATTTAAGTATTAAACATTTCCGCCTGAGTAGCCTCAGGTGAATTACAACTGAATAACTAACTTAAAAGATAGATCACAGTTGTAAAAATCTAGGATGCGGCGAATGGTGCGAGCGAGGTACTCAGTTCGATGCTCCAAGGGAAGTGGGTTCATCAGGCCTTATAGCCAATGATAATGGCCATCACCGGGAACCCATGTTCGACAATGGAGATGGACATCATCATCTTCGCATTGGCACTCTTCAAACTTTTCTGGCGTGGCTCCACGAGCAGGAACAAACTCTAAATAAATTGCTAGAGCACGCATGTTAGGAGACAATTGACGATTCCATACCGAACGAGTGACTCGAGTGCGCACCACTCTCCTGGGCGGTTCTTTTTCGCGCGGCCGTTGAGAAACATTCAAGTCGAGCGGTGCTTCTTCAAGCTCTTCTTGTTGTACGGGTGCGACTAGAGGATTTGAAGGCGTAACGTCATCGTCCGCCATGACTAGTTGCACCTGCATCAATAAAAAAAAAAAACAAACCAAGAAGGTAGTTCAACAAGGTGGTACTTGTGTTCAAAAGGGGTTGAGACCTTTTTATTTAACAAATTAGGGTAGGCGTAAGGTGTGGGAGCGACGGCGGAACCTCATCAAAACTCGAACACCCTAGATCTAAAAGATTCATCAAACCCTAAATTCAACGGTGGATCTAGAAGTATGTGAGAGTTTTTTTGTGATGCAAATTGTAATTCCAATTTACTATGTAGTACATAGTTAATTAGTGCATAGTAAAGTAAATAGGTAGGGAATATCAAGGAGTGAATGTTACACGGAATTGTTACTTCAACCATTGAATTAGTCAAGAAAGAACTCAAGGACTCTTCCTTGTTATTACTGATAATTTATCTTAGTAATTAGTTACTTGAAGTAATTAGGATGAAGAAGTAGGATGTGAGGATCAACGGACAGAAAAGGATCAAGCTCAAGAGACCTCATCAAGATATCCAAGATAAAGGGGAGGTTAGATCCTCCAATCCCATTAGTCATGAGGATTGTCATCCTCTTTGATTGGAGGATGGAATATCTCTTATGTTTCATTGGGCCCAAGGATTCTCATCCTAATTTCAATTGGATGGCCATTCATTTTCAAATTTTCATTGGCCCTTGAAGGATGAGGAGGCCATTGATTGGTGAAAAAGAATTTCAAGCTTTCATTGGACAAGGGGAACAAGCTCAAGGAAAGTCATGGAGGCGTACCAAGAAAAAAAAACATTGTGTGTATGAGAGAAGGGAGAAGGAAGAGGAAAATGAAGTGTGAGAAAGGTTGTTAATTCTTGTGTGTGGAGGTGTTCATGGAAAGGTTATGAAAAAATGAAGTATGGAATGGAGTTGTGTGTAGCAAGTAATCGTAGTGAAGCCTCTGGACTTTGGTTTAATTAATTGTTTCTCTCAAATCCACTGTTGGATTTGTGTCAAAATTAGATCAATGTTAGTTCAGAAGGTGTAAAAGCTCCTCCCAAAAATTCAACATCATCGGTTTTGTTGTGAGGGAGTTACAGTTGTTGAAAGTAGAGGGTGTTGAAGTGGGTTTCATGGAATGATTTCCATGGGGAAGCCTCTGGACTTTGGTTTAATTAATTGTTTCTCTCAAATCCACTGTTGGATTTGTCTCAAAATTAGATCAGTGTTAGTTTAGAAGGTGTAAAAGTTTTTCCCAAAAATTCAGCATCATCGGTTTTGCTGTGAGGGAGTTACAGTTGTTGAAAGTAGAAGGTGTTAAAGTGGGTTTCATGGAATGATTTCATGGGGAAGCCTCTGGACTTTTGGTTTAATTAATTGTTCTCTCAAATCCACTGTTGGATTTGTCTCAAAATTAGATCAGTTTTAGATTGAAATGTGTAGAAGCTTCTCCCAAAAATTCAGCGTCATCGGTTTTGCTGTGAAGGAGTTACATTTGTGAAAGTAGAGGAGGTTGAGT
>Ga0116231_10007674_pt1 | contig 19539 bp, 14 predicted proteins | sample S1TSphgellanicum_2_FD_89695 | JGI IMG/M metagenome (GOLD analysis project Ga0116231, IMG submission 89695) | Host-associated microbial communities from peat moss isolated from Minnesota, USA - S1T2_Fd - Sphagnum magellanicum MG | ecosystem: Host-associated > Plants > Peat moss > Unclassified...
GGCAGCGGCAGCGAGCCCCTCCAACTGCAATTGCCGTGCCAGTGCGTCGACGTCGATGCCCGCCCGCGCAAAGCGCGCCAGGCACGCCTCGGCGCTGCCGGCATCGGTCGCGGTGGCGCCGTGCAGGCGCCCGTGCGCAGCGAACGCGACCAAGGTCGGTTCCGACATGCGGTCGATCGTGTCGGGGGCCACCAGCGCCTGCACGTACCACGACGCGGATAGTTGCTCGTCCTCGGCGGTGGTGTCCACCCAGACCAGGCGCTGTGGCCTGGCCCCGGCTGCCGCCAGGCGGCGCCAGCGCGGCGAGGTCAAGAGCTCGCGGTAGACGCGGTAGGCGCGCCGCCCGACGGCGATGCCGAGGCGGTTGCGCAACTCCGGCGCCACCCGGCCGGCGACGCTCGCGTCCCAGCGGCTGATGGACACCGAGGCCACGCAGCCCACCTTGGCATCGCGCCCCGCCTCCAGGCGCCGTTCGATGCCGCGCAGGTAGGCCAGCGCGCCATCCCGGTACTGTTCGGCCGAGAAGAGCAGCGTCACGTCGACGGGGATGCCGGCGAATATCGATTCCTCGATCGCCGGCAGTCCTTCGGGCGTGCCCGGGATCTGCACCAGCAGGTTGGGCCGCGCCGCCAGCCGGTGCCGCTGCGCCGCCGCCGCGATGCAGCCGGCGGTATCGCGCGCCAGCAGCGGCGACGGCGCCATCGACACCCAGCCGTCGAGGCCGGCGCTCGAATCGTGGGCCGCTTGCAGCAGCAGCGCGGCGCGGCGCAGGTCCTCCAGCACCAGCTCGGCGACCAGTTCCTCGCCGGCCAGGCCGGCCTGCGCCTTGGCCCGTATGGCCTCGTCGTAGGCAGCGCCGGCGCCGATCGCCGCGCCGACGCTGGCCGGATCCGCCGACAGGCCCGTGACCGAAAACTCCTGCAGGGTGCGCGGCAGGCTGCCGTCATCGAGCATCGTGCGCGTGATGCCGTCGAGCCACAGGCCTTGCCCGAGATCACGCAGCTGATCGGTGTTCTTCATGGGGTGGTCCTCGACAGAGCGGCGGGCAGCGGGGCCGGCCTCGGTTGGCAGCGTGGCGGCTGCGGCGTCATCCGGGCAGCGCCGCCACCGGGACGGATCCGACGTGCACCTGGATCGCGTGGTCCACGCGATCGTCCACGAGGCTGATCCGTCCGTCCGCCTGGACCACGCCGTCCAGGCGCCAGGTGACGGGCGCCGCATCGCCGGCACCGTGCTCCGGGCGCACCGCATCCTCGAGCGCGGGCACGCGCGTCACCGCGATGTGATAGTTCGTCTCGCCATACCGGTACACGAGCGCATACCCGGACCAGTGCGGCGGCATGCAGGGCACTACGCGAAGGCAGTTGCCCTCGCGCTGCACGCCCAGGATCGACTCCACGATCAGCCGGTACAGCCAGGCGGCCGAACCCGTGTACCAGGTCCAGCCGCCGCGCCCGGCATGGGGCGCCTGCGAATACACATCGGCCGCTACCACGTAGGGCTCGGTCTTGTAGAGGGCGACATCCGCGCCGTGACGCGCGTGGTTGGGCGGCAGCAGCATCGACAGCAGCTCGCCGGCCCGGCGCCCGTCGCCGAGCGCGGCGTGCGCCATGGCTGCCCACACGGCGGCATGCGTGTACTGGCCGCCGTTCTCGCGCACGCCGGGCACGTAGCCCTTGATGTACCCGGGATTGAGATTCGAGACATCGAACGGCGGATCGAGCAGGCGCACCAGCCGGTGCTCGCGGTCGACGAGCCGGTCGTCCATCGCGTCGAGCGCCTGGCGCACCCGCTGCGCGTCGGCGGCGCCGGAGAGTGCGGCCCAGCTCTGCGACAGGGAGTCGATCTGGCACTCGGGGTTGCCGCTCGAGCCCAGCGGCGAACCGTCGTCGAAGTAGGCACGCCGGTACCACTGGCCGTCCCAGCCGTGCCGCTCGAGGTTCACCTGCAGGCGCTCGGCCTCCGAGCGGCAGCGCTGGGCAAAGGCCGCGTCACCCTGGCGTGCGGCCAGTTCGCCGAATGTTCCGAGCAGCGCGTAGAGGAAGAAGCCCAGCCAGACGCTCTCGCCCCGGCCCTCGATGCCGACCAGGTTCATGCCGTCGTTCCAGTCGCCCGACCCCATCAGCGGAAGGCCGTGCGCGCCGAAGCGCAGGCCGTGCTCGATGGCCAGCGTGCAGTGGCGGTACACGCTCGCCGTGTCGGTCGAGCGGCCGGGCACGTCGTAGTACGACTCCTCCTCCGCAGCCAGCAGCCGGCCCTCGAGGAAGTGCACCTCCTGCGCGAGCACCGTGCGGTCGCCGGTGACGTTCACGTACCGGCACACCGCCAGCGGCAGCCACAGGTAATCGTCGGAACAGCGCGTGCGCACGCCGCGTCCGCTGGGCGGGTGCCACCAGTGCTGGACGTCGCCCTCGCGATACTGGCGCGCGGCGCAGCGCAGCAGGTGTTCGCGCACCAGGGCCGGCTGCGCGTGCACCAGCGCCATGGAATCCTGCAGCTGGTCGCGGAAGCCGAACGCACCCCCCGACTGGTAATAGCCGCTGCGGGCCCAGAACCGGCAGGCCAGCGTCTGGTACACCAGCCAGCCGTTGGCGAGCGAATTCAGGGCCGGATCGGGGGTCATCACCTGCACCGTGCCCAGCGTCCGGCGCCAGTATTGGCGCACCCGCTGCAGCGCCTGGCGCGCCGCGCCGGTCCGGCGCAGGCGCAGGGCCAGCACACGCGCGCCGTCGAGGTCTTCCCCGGCGCCGAGGCGGAAGATGATCTGGCGTTCCTGGCCGTCGGCCAGGTCGAACGGCACCCGGATCGCGCCGCAGGGGTCGAGCGCCGCGCCCAGCCGTCCCGACAGCAAGGTGCGCGTCATCGCCTCGGGTTCGCCCAGGCTGCCGTTGCGCCCGATGAACTCGCTGCGGTCCCCGCTCAGGGTGCGCGACGCGTCGTCGACATCGAAGAAGGCCACGCGCCCCGGGAACTCGGTGTTGTACGCATTGCGCGCGAACATCGCGCCGCTGGCCGCATCGATCTGCGTGAACACGTGCATGGCGGTCTTCGAGCGCACGTCCCCCAGCACCCACTCGACGTAGCCGGTGGCCGACAGGCGGCGCAGGCGCCCGGAGCCGTTGCGCACGGTGAGGACCGAGAACTTGACCGTCTCGTCCAGGTCGACGTACACGCACAGTTCCGAGTGGATGCCGCCGCACGTGTGCTCGAAGATGCTGTAGCCGAAACCGTGCCGGGCCCGGTACGGCATCGGCCCGCGGCACGGCTGCGCGCTCGGCGACCAGAAGAACCCGCTTTCCTCGTCGCGCAGGTAGAGGGCCTCGCCGCAACCGGTGCCGACGGCGTCGTCGCTCCAGGGGGTCAGGCGGAACTCGTGGGCGTTCTCGCTCCAGGTGTACGCCTGACCGCTCTCGGTGATCACGGTGCCGAAGCGCGGGTTGGCGATCACGTTCACCCACGGGACGGGCGTCGCCCGCGACTGCGCCATGTGGATCTCGTATTCGGTAGCGTCGGCGCTGAAGCCGCCGGTGCCGTTGGCCAGGACCAGGCCGGGCGGCAGCGCGTCGGCCGGCGCCGCCGGCTCGGGCCGATGGCCTCGGCTCGGGACGAGGCGCGGCGTGCGTTTCTCGGCCAGGCCGCGGCGCTGGACCTGGTCGTCCAGCGTCCCGCGCTCGCCGCTCAGCACCGCGCGCGCCACCGAATGGAGCAGGATCCGGTCCTCGTTGGACACCTGCTCGGCCGAAGCACGGACGAAGATGCCGCCGGGCCGGTTCATCGTGTTGGTCTCGACCCCGTTGGCCACCATTCCCATGATCTGGTCCTGCAGGCGCGCCCGGTAGCTCACGTGCTCCTCGTTCCATACGACGAGGTCCACCTTGAGCCCCTTGAGGCGCCAGTAGCTATGGCACTGGATCATCTGGCGCACGATGTCGATGTGCGCCAGGTCGGCGATCTTGAGCAGCACGATCGGCAGGTCCCCCGAGATGGCATAGCCCCACAGGCCCGATTGCCCGCGGCGGTTCTGCACGAGCATCTCGGCGGGAGCGCGCAGCTGGGCGTTGGCGTACAGGACGGAGCCGGCCAGGCGCCGGTACAACTGCGCGTCGGTCTGGCTCGCGTCGATCTGGCGCAGGATCACGCCGCTGTGGGTCATCGCCAGGTCGAACACCCGGTCGGCCAGGTGCCGGTCGCGGTACTTGTCGATCAGGGCCATGCAGGCCTCGCGCGTGTCGGCGGCCCCCGTCACCACGTCGATCGTCGCCGATTGCTCGGCACCGAGCGACACGCGGCAGCGTATCGCCACGATCGGATCGAGCACCGAGCCGTCGGTCCCGGACAGGACGTCTACCTCGGTCAGGGCGCGCGGACGCGCCAGGCTGGCGCCGCGACCGATGAAGCGCATCCGGTCGGTCTCGTACGAGATCTCGCAGGGGTCCGAGCCGTGGATCGCGAACAGGTGGAACATCCAGGGCGAGGCCTCGCCGACCGACCGCGGGCGCCGGGTGCAGACGATGGCCTGGCGCTCCGGCAGCACGCGGGTCTGCACGAACAGCTTGCCGAAGGCCGGCTGCATCAGGTCGGCCGCCGGCGCCGCCAGCACGACCTCGGCATAGGAGGTGAGCTCGACGACGCGGCGCCGGCGCGATCGGTTGGTGATGCGGATCCGGCGCAGCTCGATGTCGTCCTCCGGCGAGACCACCTGGTCCGAGTAGGTCTCGAACTCATGGTCCAGGCGCCGGAACTCGGCGCGACCCTCCGAGAACATCGCCTCGTAGCGGTCCGCGCGCTTGCGCGTGGGCTGGAATCCGGCCGACCAGAACTCGCCGCTGTCGACATCGCGCACGTACACGAAGCTGCCCCAGTCGTCGCGGGTGGCATCCTCGCGCCAGCGCGTAAGTGCCAGGTCGCGCCAGCGGCTGTAGCCGCCCCCGGCGTTGGTCACCATCACGTGGTAGCGCCCATTGGAGAGCAGTTGCACCTCCGGGGTCGGCGTATCGGCGCGCATCGGCGCCTGGACCGAGACCTGCGCGGCACGACCCAGGGCGTTGCCCGCCGCATCGTCGGCCAGGCCCTCGCGCATCACCCGCGTCTTGGGTATGCGCTCCTGCAGCAGCAGCAGAGTCGCCTGGAAGGACGGCACCGATTCGAAGCGCCGCTGCATCGGCCGGCCCAGCAGCCGGTGCGACAGGGCCAGCAGGATCATGCCCTGGTGGTGGGCCATGAACGAGCGCACGATCACGCTCGATTGACCGCGCGGCAGGCGCGAGGGGGTGTAGTCGATCGCCTCGTAGAAGCCGAACGGCCCCTCGAGCCCGGCATCGGCCAGGCGCATCAGATTGCCGCAGGCGGCCTCGGGCGCGAGCATCAGCGCCATCACGCAGGCGTACGGAGCCACCACGGAATCCTCCGCCAGGCCCCGCTTCAAACCCAGCCCGGGGATGCCGAACGCGTGGTACTGGTAATTGAGATGGACGTCCACCGTGTTGTAGCCGGATTCGGATACGCCCCAGGGCAAGGAGCGGTGATTGCCGTAGGCGATCTGCTGGCGCACGGCGCCGCGGCAGGTCTGGTCGAGCAGCGTGCCCTCGTAGGACGGCATGACCAGCAGCGGCATCAGGTACTCGAACATCGACCCGCTCCATGACACCAGGACCGGATCGCCCGCCACCACCGTGAGCAGGCGCCCGAGCGCGAACCAGCTCTCCTGCGGCAACTGGCCCTGCGCGATGGCCACGAACGAGCACAGGCGCGCCTCCGAGGCGAGCAGGTCGTAGAAGCTCGAGTCGCGCCGGAACTCGTCGAGGTTGTACCCGATCGACAGCAGACGGCGCGCGCGGTCGTACAGGAAGTCGTAGTCCATGACCGCCAGCCGGTTGGCCTCGCCGGCCATCCGCTCGCAACGGCCGATCTCCTCGGTGGCGATCGCGGTGCTGCGCTCCAGTGCCGCGCCCAGGTCGGACAGCCACGCCCGTCCTGCCGGCGACAGGTCCCCCGCGGCTAGGGCCTCGAGCGCCGGCGCGATGCCGGCGCGCAGACGCGCCAGCTGGCGCAGGCTCGCGCCGGCCGCGGGGTCCACCGGGAGGGCGAGGTCCGCCGGGGGCGGCGGCAGGTCGAGCCAGGGCGTCAGGCGCTGGACGTAGGCCAGCGCCTCGCGGCACTGTTGCTCGACCGCCCTGCCCCAGCGTGCGGCCTCGCCATCGGGAGCCGCCTCGGCGAGCGCCCCCAGCCCCGTCGCGGCCGCATCCAGGCGCGCCAGGCCCAGGCGCATCCCGGACAGGGTTTCGGGTGGCATGGCCCGCAGCGGCGCCAGCAGCGCGTGCAGCACGCCCACCTGGCGATGCAGGAGCGCTGCCTTGCCATCGCGCGGCAAGCGCTGCTCCAGGCAATCCAGGGTATCGGCCAGGCCGTCGAACGCTTGCGCCCCGGCCACCGGCTGGTCAGCCAGCGCGAGCAGTCCGGCGCCCAGCGTCATCAGGTGGCCGGCCAGGTTGCCGCTGTCGACGGAGGATAGGTAGCGCGGCCGCAGGACCTGCAAGGTCTGCGTGTCGTACCAGTTGAAGAAATGGCCCTGGTAGCGTTCGAGCGACACCATGGTGGCCAGGGCGTTCTCGGTACGCTCGAGCAGCGCACCCAAGCTCAGGTAGCCGAAGTCCGACGCCGACAGGTTGGCCAGCAGTGCCAGGCCCATGTTCGTGGGCGAGGTGCGATGGGCCAGCAGCGGTCCCGGTTGTTCCTGGAAATTGTCCGGGGGCAGCCAGTGATCCTCCTCGGTGACGAAGCGCTCGAAGAAGGCCCAGGTCTTGCGCGCATGGCGGCGCAGGAAGCGCTCCTGCTCGGCGCTCAGGTTCACGCCGGCAGGCAGCTCGGGACGGCTGAGCCACCACGCCAGCACGGGTGCCGCGAACCACGACGCCAGCACGACGCCGGCGTACGGCAACGCCTCGGGACGCCACCAGCCCAGGCCGGCGGCCGTCGCGAACGCGGCGAACGGTGCGAAGGCCATGAGGCGCAGGCTGGCGGCCAGCCCGGCCCGCGGTACCGACGCGGGGTCGCCCGAGGCACGCCATTCGAGCAGGTGCCGGCCGGACACGCCGACGCGCCACAGCGTGCGCAGCATCGCTCCCGTGCAGCGCAGCGCCTCGAACGGCAGGCAGGCGATGCGAAACGCCGCCAGCGCCAGGTGTTCGCGCGCCGCGCCCAGCGTCGCCTCGACGTGGGTGCTCAGGAACACGTCCTGCGGCGGCCGCAACAGCGCCACGGCGAGCACCAGCAAGGGCGGGACCAGGAACACGGACAGCACGGCCAGGGTCCACGTGCCCGGGTGCGGCAGCAGCGCCCAGGCCAGCGGCAGCAGCAGGGCCAGGCTGACCAGCGCCAGACTGCGGCGCAGGTTGTCCAGGACCTTCCAGCGCGACAGCAAGGAGAGCGGGGTACGCACGGCACGCCCGTCCGCGCCGGGAACCCGCGCGCGCGCCCACTGGGCGATCTGCCAGTCGCCGCGCATCCAGCGCCGGTGCCGGTCCATGTCCGCCAGGTAGCTGCCGGGGTACTCCTCGGACAGGTGCACATCGCTCAGCAGGCCCGAGCGGGCATAGCAGCCCTCCAGCAGGTCGTGGCTCAGGATGCGGTTGTCCGGCAGTCGATCGCGCAGCGCGAACTCGAACGCGTCCACGTCGTAGATGCCCTTGCCGATGAAGGACCCCTCCTGGAACAGGTCCTGGTAGACGTCGGAGACGGAGTGCGTGTACGGGTCGATGCCCGGCTCGCTGCCGCACAGGCGCCCGTAGCGCGAGCGCGATGCCCTGGACAGGCTGGTCGCCACGCCCGGCTGCAGGATGCCGTAGCCGGCGACGATCGTGCGCCGCGCCGGATCCCGCTGCGGCCGGTTCAACGGGTGCGCCATCGCCCCCACCAGCTGGTGCGCCGTATCGCGCGGCAGCCGCGTGTCGGTATCGAGCGTGATCACGTAGCGCACGGCGGCCAGCGCGGGCACGTTGCCCACCACGAGCGAGAACGCGTCCTGCGCCGCGCCGCGCAGGAAGCCGTTGAGCGCGCCGAGCTTGCCGCGCTTGCGTTCGAAGCCCATCCAGCAGCGCTCGGCTGCGTTCCATAGGCGCGGGCGGTGGAACAGGTAGAAGCGATCATCGCCCGCCGGCCGGTACTTCTCGTTGAGCTTGTCGATCCCCTCGCGCGCATGGTCCAGCAGGGCCTGGTCCTGCGGTAGCACCTGCGCGCGCGCATCGTCCAGGTCGGTGAGCAGCGCGAAGAACAGTTGCGGATCGTGGTTGCCCAGGAAGCGGACCTCGAGGCCCTCGATCAGCTCATCGGTGCCGCGCTGCGTGCGCAGCAGCGCCGGGATCACGACCAGCGTGCGCATCGCCTCGGGAATGCCACGCGAGAAATCCAGCCGCGGCAGCCGCACGGGCACCACCACCAGGGTGGCGATCCAGTTCGTCAAGGCCGAGGCCAGCTGGCTCGCGCCCATCAGGACGAGGAGCCCGAGCAGGGCCAGCTGCCAGCCGTCGAGGCCGTCGAGGAAGGCCCGGTAGCCCAGCGCACCACCGCCAGCCAGCGTCAGCACGGCCATCGAACCCAGGTAGAGCGCCAGCACGTGGCGGCGGCACGCGCGCAGCAGGCGCTGTCCGGTCGACATCCTGGCCTGCACGGCATCCTCGAGCAGCGGATAGCCCTCGTCGATCAGGAAGTAGCCGACATGGGCGCGGCGGTCGCCGCTGCCGGCCTGCTGCGCCCAATCCTGCGCGAGCCGCACGGCCGCCTGCGCCACTTCGGTCTCGGTGCGCTGGCAGCGCTTGGCGAGGCGATCGACGACGACCCGGTAGCGGTCCCGGCTCATGAAATCCATGCCGCGATAGGCGCCGCCCGGGTCCTCGCGCAGCACCCGCTCGACGCTGCTCATGCGCTCGACGAATTCGCGCCAGTCCATGGCGCCCAGGAAGCGCAGGCTGCCGATCGAGTTGCTGATCGAGACCTGGTCGGCCGCCAGGCGCTGGTTCTCCGCCACCACCATCTGCTCGATGGTCATGCTCGATTCGGCGAGCCGCTGCTCCATCCAGGTCAGCGGCCAGGCGAGCGACGGACCGTGGCCCTGCAGGCGCCGCGCCAGCTCGGCCACGAAGGGGCTCGACATCGGCGGCCCGGAACGCGCCATGTCCGCGATGACCAGGATCAGGCTCTTGGGATCGGTCTGCGCCACCTCCAGCATCTGGTCGGCCCAGGTCCCGGCCTGGTTGGCGTGCACGCGTGCCGTATTGATGCGCGCGGCGACCCGGCGCAGGTTCTCGATCAGCGCCAGGCGCAGCATGATCGGGATGGCCCAGAGTTCGCCCAGCAGCAGCGGCGTGACCAGCTGGTAGGCGGTGACGAAGCGGGCCAGGGTCTCGGCGTCCACCCGCCCGTCGCCATGGGAGATCGACTCCAGTGCCAGGTCGTAGACGCGTGGCAAGCCGGCCGACGGCCCCGCGGCCAGGCGCGGCAGCTCGCGGCTGTAGCCTTTGGGCAGGTGCTTCTTGGCGGCGCGGATCTGCTCTTCCACCAGGTAGAAGTTGTCCAGCAGCCATTCGCCCGCCGGCGTGATGCGGAGCTTGGACAGGACCACGCCGGTCAGCAAGCGGCAGGTCGTGGTCAGCACGCGTTCGTTGTCGTCCAGGCGCCGCAGCAGCGGATCGCGCTTGACCGAGCGGCGCAGGGCGTGGGTACCCGCGAGCACCCTGCCGTGCTGCTCCATCTGGTCGGCGCTGAATAGCTCGGCTCGCAGCGGGGTCTGATCGTCGTCCCCGATCCGGCTGCCACCGCGCAACAGGCGTATACGCCCAAGCGGCGCCGCAAAGTGCTTGCGCGCAGCGCGCAAGATCTCGCGGAGCATCATGTTCCTTCCCAACCGGCGTCCGAGGTGAGGGCCGCCGGCGTGCACAGATCGCTGCGGACGCGGCGCCCAGGATGTCCTGTTTACGCCAGGCGCCGGACGAACACTGTCTGCCAACGCACAGAGCCGCGCCGGCCTGCATGGTCCAATCGGCTGCAGCCGTATCGCGCGCGCCGGCCGTTTCGACCGGGGCCGCGGCGCCGGCGCGGGGCTGCGCCCTTGCAGCCCGCCAGGAATCCCCGCATGAGCATGCACCGACCCGACGACAGGACCGAACCCATGACCCCACCCCAAGGCACGCCCTCGCGCGATCATCTGTTCGAGGAATTCAATGCGCTCGTGGCCGACACCATGGAGTTGCTGCGCAGCGCGCCGGCGGCCAATGGGGAACTGCTGGGCGCCAGCCGCGCCGCGGTCGAGGACGGCCTGGCCAGTGCCGGGGCACGCCTGGAGCGGATCCGCGACCAGTCGCTGCAGCAGGTGCAGTCGCTCGCCCATGCCGGGGACCGCTACGTCCACGAGAATCCGTGGCGCACGGCCGGGATCGTCGCCACGGTCTCGGCCCTGGCGGGGCTGGTCGCCGGCATCCTGATCTCGCGCCGCTGAAGCGCCGTGGGGTCGGAACCAGCGGGCGACCCGGGCGCGACCGGCGCCAGGCCCGGCCTGGGCCCGCTCGTGGCCAGCCTGACCGAGCTGCTGCGGGCGCGTTCGGCCTTGTTCGTGCTCGAGCTCGGCGAGGACCTAGGTCGGCGCCAGCAGCGCGTGATGCTTGCCGTGCTGTGCGGTGTGTTGCTCTATACCGGGCTGCTGCTGCTCACGGTGCTGGCCATCGTGGCCTTCTGGGATACCCATAGGCTCGAGGCGATCGGCACGCTGGCCCTCGCCTACCTCGTGGCCGGCATCGCCGTCCACCTGCGGCTGCAGACGCTGCGCGCCGCCGGGCCCGCGCCGTTCAGCGCATCGCGGCTGGAACTGCGCGAGGACCTGGATCTCCTCGGGCGTCTCCGATGAGCAGCGCCGCAGCGGCGGAGGCGGATCGCAAGCGCGCGCTGGTACGCCGCTGTCGCGACAGCCGCGAGCGGCTGCGGGCGGACCTCGAGCGCCTGCGCCCGGCACCCGGCAAGGGCCCGCCATCGTCGCGGCGGGGCCGGGGCGCTTCGGCGCCGCTGCCATGGCGCGAGTTGCTGCGCTTCGCGCTGTCGACGATCGGCACCGGTAACGCGGCCGCTGCCCTGTCCCTGGCGGCCCGGGCGCTGATGTTCATCGGCATGGTGCGCGGCCTGCTCGGGCGCCTGCGCCGCTAGAGCAGCTTCGATCAGGCGCGCTTGGCCGATCGCGGCGCCGGCCCCAGCAGCGACTCGTAGGCCTCGCGGTCGATCCGGTAACAACTGCATGCGGCGGACTCCAGCCCGGCGCGATCGACCACGGTCAGCTCGCCGCGGTGATAGCGGATCAGGTCCTGCGCCTGCAGCGCCAGTGCCGCCTTGGTGACGCCGACCCGACGCACGCCGAGCATGTACGCGAGGAACTCGTGCGTCACGTGGAACTCGGCGCGATGCGCGCGATCCTGCGTCATCAGCAGCCAGCGCGCGAGCCGGTGCTCCACCAGGTGGAAACGGGTGCACGCCGCGGTCTGCGCCAGCTGCGAGAAACAGACCTGCAGGTAGCGCTGCAGGACGCCGCTCCACGGCGGGTTGCGTGCCAGTTCCGAACGAAAGGCATCGGCGCTCATGCGCCAGGCCTGGCCGGTGCCCTGCACCAGCGCGCGCAGCGGGCTGGTATCGACGCCCAGCAGCAACGGCAGGCCGAACATCCCCTCGTCGCCGACCAGGCCGACCTCCAGGATGCTCGTCGCGTCGGCGGGGATCATGACGGATATGAATCCGGCGACTGGAAAATACACCGAGCGCATGATCTCGCCCGGTTCATGGATGATCTCCCCGCTCTGCAGGGTCACGGTATCGCAGGCGGCGAAGATCCGCTGCCGCGCCGCGCGCGCCACGACGGTGATGAGGCGATTGGCGGGCGCCGGGCCGGACGATCCCTTTGCCTCGGCCAGGCGCGGACGCTCCCGCGAGCCGCCGGTTCTACGCGTGGTGCTTCGCGACGCCTCCCCGGTCCGCTCCCCCGCGCGCTCGCCCTTGGCCATGGTCCCCTCTCTCGACGAGGTGAAATATATGGGGCATTGCAGAGTGCGTCGGGACGCTGGCGAACATAGGCGTCGGTCGCGCACCAGCGGGTCCGGCGGCTTGCCGGTATCGAGGTTCCCGGAGCCTCGGTCGGCGCGACGCGCAGCCGCGCGCGGCCGCGCTCCGGCCGCAGCGGGCATGCGAACGGGAAGCACCGCGGTCGCTGTGCGCCGCTGGCGATCAGGAAGCGTCGACGGCGTTCTTCAGGTCCTACGCGAGCGCCAGCCGTTGCGTGTTGGCCTCGTCCTGCTTGCGCTCGGTGATGTCGGTGATGAAGCCGTGCCAAAGGACGCTGCCGTCGGCCAGGCGTTCGGGCTGCGCGTTGCCCTGGCGCCAGCGCAGGCCCTGCCGCGGCAGGATCACGCGAAAGTCGGCACTCCAGGCTTGCAGGGTGGCCGCCGATGCGGCGATCGACTGCACCACGCCGTGGTAGTCGTCCGGATGCAGCAGCGCGAACACGACGCCGGCATCGTCGCGGACCTGCTCGGGCGTCAGCTCGAAGATGGCCGACAGCCCGGCGCTGGCGAACGGAAGGCAGCAATGGCCGTCCGGGTCGCGCCGGAACTGGTAGATCAGGCCGGGGAGGCGCTGGACGACCGCCTCGAGCAGGCCGAGGCGCTGCTCGCTCTTGCGCACCGTCGCGTCGGCGAGCAGGCGCCGCTCGCGGTCCTCGGACAGCGCGGCAGCGAGCTCCGCATTGCGCTTGCGCAGTTCCAGCTGCGTGACGATCTGGCGCGAGAGCACGACCAGCGCCTCGTGCTCGGCATTGCTGAACGAGCGCGCCTCGCGATCGATCACGCACAGCGTCCCCAGCGCATAGCCGTCGGAAGTGACCAGCGGTGCACCGGCATAGAACCGTATGCCCGGCGCGCCGGTGACGAGCGGATTGTCCGCGAAGCGCGGGTCGAGTTGCGCATCGCGCACGACCATCACGTCGGTACCCTCGATCGCGGCATTGCAGAACGCGATGTCGCGCGGCGTCTGGCTCGCGGCCATGCCGACGCGCGACTTGAACCACTGCCGATCGCGATCGACCAGGCTGACGAGCGCTATCGGGACGTCGAAGAACCGGGCGGCGAGCTCGGTGATGTCGTCGTAGGCCGCTTCGCCCGGCGTGTCGAGCACGCCATAACCAAGCAGCGCCAGCAGGCGCTTTTCGTCATGGTCGGGGGACATCGTGAACCCGGCTACGCCGCGCACGCCGGCGCGGCGCGCCGCACCGGCGTGCAAGCGCACCGCATCGGGCCCACTGGAGACGGAGCGCTCAATGCGTGGTCGCCGGAGGCACCACGATCACGGTATCGCTGCCGCTGGGGCCGCGCGCGCCGGCGGCGCCATTGGCTCCGGTCGGGCCGGCCGCACCGGGCGCGCCGACATCACCGGTCGGACCGGCGGGGCCTGCCGGGCCTGCGGGTCCGGCGACCGGTGCAGGCGCTTGCGCCGGAGGCGGGGCGACCGTGGGCTTGTCGCAGGCCGCAAGCGCGAATGCGGTCAATAGAGCGGTACAAAGGGGCACGTACTTCATGGAGGTTCCTTCAAGGGCTTGAACGTTTGGCCCCGAGCGGCGCACGGACCGTGGCTGGTCGGGGGAAAGATCGGTGCGTCGACGCAGGTACCCACGCCGGCGCGGCTGACGGCATCCGCGGCTAGCGGGTACAGGTGCTTCCGGGATCGGTCTCCCACGTGTTCGCATCGGTGCAGCGTTCCACGTGGTTGTCGGCGCCGCAGCGCGAAATGCCGCTGGTGCACACATCGCCGGCGAGGCTGCCACCGCCGTCGATGCGCCGGTCGCCGCGCCTATCGTCCTCGGGACGGTTGGGAATATTGCGGTTGCAGATCGCGCCGGGGTCGGTGTCCCAGGTGTGATCGGCGTTGCAGCGCTCGACGTTGGAGTCCGCGCCGCAGCGGCTCTCGCCCGGCGTGCAGTCGGCCTGCGCACGGCCGGCCAGCAGGACTCCGGCCATCAGCATCCCCGCGTACCAGCTGCTCGAGCGTCTCATCCTCGTATCCCGTTCCATTGCGCGTGGTAAGGCACCGACCCCAATGTAGGCGCCATCGGCACGGGCGTCGGTACGTTGCCGCACGGGCGCGGGTGGGCCTGGGCGTGCGCGAGCGCGCCGGGCCTCGACCGCTCACGACGGGCTTGCGCCCAGCGCGGCGAACACCCTGCCTGCGGCGGCGGTGACGGCCATCCCCACCGCGCCCCAGAGCACGACGCGTGCCGCTCCGCGCAGCACGGGCGCGCCTCCGGCGCGTGCCGCCAGCGCGCCCAGCGCCCCGAGCAGCACCAGAGCGGATCCGCCTGCCCAGGCCATCGCCTGGTGCGGTGGTACCCATGCGATCACGCCCAGCGGAAGCGCCGCCCCCAAGGCAAAGCTCAGCGCCGACGAGAGTGCCGCCTGCAACGGGCGTGCGCGAAGCGCATCCGTGATGCCCAGTTCGTCGCGCGCATGCGCCCCGAGTGCATCGTGCGCCATCAACTGGGCCGCCACCTGCGCCGCCAGTGCGCGATCGAGGCCGCGCCGGACGTAGATCTGCGCCAATTCACCGTGTTCGGCCACGGGGCTGCGGCGCAGCTCGTCGCGCTCGCGCGCCAGGTCGGCCTGCTCGATATCGGATTGGGAATGGACCGACACGAATTCCCCCGACGCCATCGACGCCGCGCCGGCGATCAGTGCCGCGGCACCGGTCAGCAGCATCGTCGCGTGGCTCGCGCCCGCCGCGGCCACCCCGATGACCAGGCTGGTCGTCGATACGATGCCGTCGTTGGCACCGAGCACGGCGGCACGCAGCCAGCCGCTGCGGGTCGTGTGGTGGACCTCCCCGGGTCGCTGCCGTCGCGTTGGCTGCCCTCGTTTCATCCGTCAAGCGTAGCGCGGCGGGGCAGGCCCCAATGTGCGATGGCGCATAGACCCGCATGCCGCGGTACCGCACAGTCCGGATCGCCCGATATCATTGAGCCCCGGGTCCGAGCCCAACCCCAACCCCAACCACCACCACCACCACCACGACCCCGACACAGGAAACCGGAGATGAACCTCAACCTCAGCCTCACCCCGATCGTCTCGCTGCTGGCCGGCATACTGATACTGATCGTGCCGCGCATGCTCAACTACATCGTGGCGGTCTACCTGATCCTCGTCGGGCTGATAGGTTTGTTCGGCGTGCCGAACCTGCGCATGCACTGAACCATGGCGCATACCCCCGCGCGCGACCCGCTGTTGCAGCCCGATCCGGCCACCGACCATATCCTCGGTTTGCCGACGGCGCGGGTGACCATCATCGAATATGGCGACTACGCCGCGCCGGCCTGCGCCCAGGCCCACGGCGCGATCGGCATCCTGATGCGGGAATACGCGGCCGATATCCGCCTGGTCTACCGGCACTTCCCCGAGGTGCCGGTGCATCCGCAGGCGGAACTGGCGGCCGAAGCGGCCGAAGCGGTCGGCGCCCAGGGCCACTTCTGGCCGTTCCACGACCTGCTGTTCGCGCACCAGGACCACCTGAAGGAGAAAGCGCTGCGGGACTACGCCGATCGCGTCGGCGCCGACCTGTCGCGCTACGACCACGAGATGCGCGACCGCGTCTACCTGCAGCGCGTGCAGGAGAATATCCAGGGTGGCCGGCACCTGGGCGTGCGCACGCTGCCGTGCATCTACATCAACGGACAGTTGACGGATGTCTCGTTCGGGATGCAGCTGCTCGACGCGGCGGTCGCCCGCGAGATGGTCCAGCGGGCATAGCGCACTTTTCCGGCCGCCAGGCGCGGTCCGGGGCGCGCGGCCCGCGGCGGTGGCGGCCCAGGCGCCTATTTCTCGTTGCGCGGCGTCTCTTCGCGGGCCGGCTCGTGCTCGGCACGCGGCGCCGCGCGCGCTGGCGCAGGCGCGGCTGCGTGCTCGGGCGCCCGCTCCACCGGCGCATGCTCCGGTGCGCGCTCCGGTGCACGCGCCGGCGCGCGTTCTGCGGGGGCCTCGGCTTGCCGCGGCGCGGCGTGCGGCGCGGGTGCGGGTGCCGGGCGTGCTTGCGCCACCGCGGGCCGCGCGCGCGCGGTTTCGACCCCCGGCCCCGAGAAGGCCGAGGGCTTGGGCGTGGCGGCGACCTTGGGCGCGCCGTGGCTCACCGAAGCCCGTTGCGCCGGCACGCTCATCGCCGCATGTTCGTGCTCGACCTGCTCCCCGGTCGGCGCCCGGTGAGGGGCCGAGGCATAGCTGGCCTGGGCGGCCGTCGGGCGGGCGCTGACCCCGCCTTTGCCGCCGTTGAAGCTGACGTGGTTCACGCTCACGCGGTTGACCACGCGTTCGCTGTATACGTTGTGTACGACCCGCACATTGACGTTGCTGACGGCCTGGTTGTACTGGAAGGCGCCGTTCTGCCAGCGGCCGCCCTGGTAGCCGGAGCCGCCATATCCGTAGCCGTAGTCGATGCCGCCGTAGAAGCCGACCTCGTTGCCCCAGTAACCGCCGTGCCAGCGGTAGCCCGAGTCCTCGTATCCCCAGTAGCCCGGTGTCCACAGCTCGCCCGCGGCCGGCGCCAGGACCCAGGTACCCGGTACCCAGTAATAGTCGCTATCGGTCGGATTCCAGTTCCAGTAGCCCGGCGTCCAGATGTAGCCGTCGCCGGGGACCACGGGCTGGGCGTATACCGGCAGCGCCGGCGGCACGATGGTGATCGACACGCCGATCTGCGCGATGGCGGCGAGCGGCGCCAGCAGCAAGGACGCCAGGCCGGCGCAAACGAGAAGACGCTTCATGGGGCTTCCTATCAAAGCTGAGGTCGCGACAGGGATTTTCGAGCGTTCCGACTGCCGTGCATCATCGAACGCCAGAGAACGGTAATTGGCGAAAACCGCCACATTGCCACGATCGCCAAAACGCGTCTGTTCGGCATCGAACAACCGAGGAGCCGAGGGGCCGCGTCAATCCGGGTCGAGCCGGCAATCCTCCAGCGGCACGATGCGCGTCTTGTAGACGTACTTGTGGCCCAGGTAGAGCAGGAGAAAGACTGGCACGATGGCGTAGCTCGTGATGAAATCGAACCACGAAAACACCGGTTGCTGGAATATGCCGACGTTGGCGCCGAAGATAACCACCACGAACAAGACGAGGGCCAGCCACGGACCATACGGATAGAAGCGCGAGCGGAACTTGAGATCGTCCAGGCGCCTGCCCTGGGCCAGCCAGGCGCGGCGAAAGCGCAGCTGGCACATGGCGATGCCCAGCCAGATGATGAAGCCGGTCAGGCCCGAGAAGTTGTACAGCAGCTGGTAGATCTTCTGGCCGCCGACCGCATTGGCCAGGAACGCCACCGCGCCGATCAGGCCGGTGGCCCACACCGCCGCCACCGGAACGCCGCGACCGTTGAGCCGGCCGAACAGGCGGGGGGCCTTGCCGCTGTGGGACATCGCGTAGAGCATGCGCGAGGACACGTACAGCGACGAATTGCCGCAGGACAGTACCGAGGAAAGGATGACGAAGTTCATCACGTTGGCGGCGTAGTAGCCGATGCGGGGGATCTGCTGGAACACGATCGTGAACGGCGAAAAGGCGATGCCCTCGTCGCCACGCAGCAGGTTCGGGTCGGTAAACGGGATCAAGGTTCCGACGATGAAGATCGATCCGATGTAGAACAGCAGGATGCGCCAGAAGACGCTGCGGATCGCCCGGGGCACGTTGCGCGCCGGGTCGCTGGTCTCGGCGGCGGCGAGCCCGACGCCCTCGGTGCCCTGGAAGGAAAACCCGGCCACGAGGAAGACCAGCAGCGCGGCCGTTACGCCGCCGACGAACGGCGCGCCGCCGGGCGGGGGCGGCCCGGCCAGCGTCCAGTTGCGAAAGCCGACGCTCTGGCCGCCCAGCATGCCCGTGATCATCAGCGCGCCGACGGCGATGAAGATGATGACCGTCACCACCTTGATGCCCGAGAACCAGTACTCGGCCTCGGCGTAGGCCTTCACCGACAGCAGGTTGAGCCCCATCAGCAGCACGAAGAAGCCCATCGCCCAGAGGGTGGGGTTGGTACCCGGAAACCAGAACTGGACGATCAGCGCGCCCGCGACGAACTCGGCGGCCAGCGTGATCGACCAGCTGAACCAGTAGTTCCAGCCGAAGGCGAAGCCCAGGGACGGGTCGATGAAGCGCTCGGCATAGGCTTCGAACGAACCGGGGATCGGCAGCTGGGTGGCCATCTCGCCCAGCGCCTGCATCATGCAGTAGACGGCCACGCCCATCACCGCGTAGGCCAGCATGGCACCGCCGGGGCCGGCCTGCGAGATCGCGCTGCCGCTGGCGAAGAACAGTCCGGTGCCGATCGCGCCGCCGATGGCGATCATGCTGAGTTGACGCTGGCCTATGCCGCGCCGCAGACCACCGGATTCCGATATGCTCATGGGCTTTCCTGAAAATCGCGCGGGTTTTCCGTTCGATAATACCGGCAAGGCCTCGGCGATCGGCGCGATGCCGGCACCGCGCCACGATCGCGCCACGACGTCGCCCCGACCCGCCATGACCCGATCCCGCGCCGACGCCCTGCTGCTGCTCGTCGCCCTGCTCTGGGGCACCACCTTCGTCGCGCAGAAGGCAGCCAACGCCCATGTCGGGCCGGTGCTCTTCGTCGCGGTGCGCTTCCTGGGTGCCGCCTGCTTCCTGGCCCCGATCGCCTGGTGGGAGGCACGCCGTGCCGGCACGCGCCCGAGCCGGACCGACCTGGGCGGCGCGGTGCTCATCGGCATTTTCCTGTGCGCCGGCTGCTGGATGCAGCAGATCGGCCTGCAGACCACGAGCGCGACCAACGCGGGCTTCCTGACGGCCGCGTACATGGTGGTGGTTCCGTTCGTCGCCTGGGGCTTCTCGCGCCGTCCGCCGCGCCTGCTGGTGCTGTGCGCGGCCGCCATCGCGCTCTTCGGTGCCTGGCTGCTGGGCGGCGCGGGGTCGCTCTCCGGATGGTCGCGGGGCGACCTGATCATCGTCGCCAGCGATCTGGTCTGGGCGATGCACATCAACCTGATCGGGCACAACCGCGGCATGGCCTCGCGGCCGATATTGCTGTCGTTCGTGCAGTGCGCGATCACCGGGCTGGTCTCGTTGCCGCCGGCGCTGGCATGGGAACCGGCCAGCGGCGCCCAGTTGCTGGCCGCGCTGCCCGCGCTGGCCTATGCCGGCATCATCTCGAGCGGCATCGCGTTCACGCTGCAGATCGTCGCCCAGCGCCACACGCCGCCGGCCGAGGCGGCGCTCATCATGGCGCTCGAGAGCGTCTTTTCGGCCTTAGCGGCCGCGCTGCTGCTGGGCGAGATGCTCACGCTGCGCGCCTCCGTCGGGGCTTTCCTGATCCTGCTCGGTGTTGCACTGGTCGAGACGGGACCACTGCTGGGCGCGGCGTGGGCGCGGCGGCGGCGCCTGCCGGGCGCATCAGCCGGGTAAGGTCGGTGCCTCGAGGCGCCAGCGCTCGTGGCGCTCCCGGGCCAGGTCGGCC
>Ga0116231_10007675_pt1 | contig 19538 bp, 12 predicted proteins | sample S1TSphgellanicum_2_FD_89695 | JGI IMG/M metagenome (GOLD analysis project Ga0116231, IMG submission 89695) | Host-associated microbial communities from peat moss isolated from Minnesota, USA - S1T2_Fd - Sphagnum magellanicum MG | ecosystem: Host-associated > Plants > Peat moss > Unclassified...
AAATTTTTCATTATGAGATGGGTCCATGAAAGTTCAAAGTGGAGGAGAATATTTGAAAGCTCTTGGGAATCAAGGGGACTATTGTTTAGGAGTGTATTTGAAAACAAATCTTTTGGCCAATTGGAAATTGTAAAGTGTAACTTAATTGATATTAGTAAGTTTGTTAAAGGTTAGAATAGACTTTAATTTAGTTTGAACAAAATTGTAAGTAAAACATTGAGATTATCAAATTTTTAGAACAATGATTGTTGATTCTTTAATATCAGATTTATTGTTACTAGATTTTTTTACTGATTTTTTGTCTACTGGATATTTCAATCAATTTTAATTATAGAAACTTATTATTGGTTTTCAAAGTGTATATTTTTAGAACCAGAAAATTAACTAATTGGGCTGACTTTAGTTAAAGATTTTCAAATAGGATTTACTATGAGTCTTAGAGATGTTTTGAGGATTTCTTAATTTTTCAGGTAATCCATTATTTTTGACCGCTTCAAAGGATTTTTATGGAAAACTTGAATTGTGTCTTGTGTAATGATTTTTCAATTTTATTTTGAAGTGAACAAATTTCTTTTGAGCATTCTTGATCTCTTCTTTTCCCAATGTTTGTCTTGGTATTTTGCTTTTGAAGTTGTATTTGTTCACTAGGTGGCTTTAACAAAGTTATAGTTTAGTGCTTACATTTTTTGCATTTGTTTAAACTTGGATGCCATTTTCATGGGTCTTTATTGCAAATTGTGGTGCAAAACTGAATCTCAAATGGAAATATGAATTTGACACTTGGCACTTTCAAATACGAGCTTTTTTCTGTTTAAATTGTTGAAGTTGGTCAACATGTTTGTTGGGTTTCTTTTTGTAGATTGTAGTGCAAGGGGCTTGAACTAAAATGGGAAGATCAAATTAGGCCTTTAAGTATGTTGGCATGCCCCAAAGGCTTGCATAAAAGCTTATCACAAGGTATTAGTGTAAAACCTACTTATACAATGCACTATGGAAGATGTGAAAACTTTGACTATGTTCTTTAGTTCCATGCATCGAAACAATAGAATCATGTGAGAGCTCTAGGATAACATTATGATGAATTTTGAAATTGAATTCTCGATCATGTCAAATTACACAAGCCAAGAAGAGAAAACAATGTGTAATTTGAAACCACAACAAGCCATTCTCTTCCCTCTAGTGTATATAATGTAACTCTCCCTGGGACTATTGAAATGATTTTTTTTCTTGTGATTCCTAAGTGGGAATCAAATTATGAATCTCACCATTTTGGCCATTTTGGGTTTCATAATCTTTTTTATTTCACTTAATTTTAGATAACTTTTTAAAATGATGATATAGCTCTTGAAAAATAATTTCTAACAACATATCAATTGCCTCAATCAAAGTTGATTTGATCTCTTTATCAATTCATTAAAGAGTCAAGAATCGTTTTGGTAGCTTGATTTTCAACCTTTCAAATGGTCATTTAGCTTGTGTTTCAAATCTTTAGTTTTGGAATGCAACCCCACTTTAATCTTCTATTATTTAAAGACCTTTCCAATAGTTCATAGAAAACCAATTTGAAGAAAATTTGGTCCCCCAAATGTTAATCCAAATATATATGACATCATAGAACTCATACCTCCCAAAGTGGACCAACTAGGGAGTCATGGGAATGCGTCCCTTTGATTCCCACACACTTCCACTTCATGTGGGAATGCATTGGCAATTTCTTCTTTTTGTTGTCCATCTCACCTCATGAATCTTCTATGAATCTTGAGGAAAACGTTACATTTTCCTTCATCATAGGAAAACACATTTTGTTATCTATCTTGAAAGTTGATTGCACAAACAAGTTAGGGTCATCACATGTGTGCTTGCATTTAATCTTTTGTTCTATTGAAATTGTGCATGTTGTAACATTTTGTATTATTATTCTATTGTTTTCAGATTTTGTAATTCATGAGAGGTAGGAACATTTAGAATCTAACTACAAGTTTTCCCACCACCTGTCCTTCATTAATTTTTTGCCTAGTTCAATTTTTTGTAAAAGATGTCATGTTTCTTTTTATATCTTATCAACTTTTGAATTTTTAAGTGTTTTGTTAAGTTAGAATAATAATAAGAAAAACCATTGCATGCAACTTGTGCTTGTTGGCTATGGCACCCCTTTGACTTATCTTGAACTTTAAATTCTAATTTTTCTTCTATGCTTTTATGTCTATAGTGGTTAATCAAAAGTTTTTTCTTATGAATGACAACATTGCCTTTTAAAACATTCCACATTCTGAATAACTTACAACCATATATGAACCTCCAAATGTTCCCAAACCTTTTCCATCATCCTTGTTTAATCACAACTAGAAATGTTGTAGATCTCATAAAAACTTGCATTTGTTGCACACAAGAAAAAAGAACAAAAACCCCAAGAAATTTGAGTTGAAGCTTAAAATAATGAATTTATAGGATAATCGTGTCACAAGATTTTCTTATTGTGATTTAGTGTGTGGAGAGGATGGGACTACATCAATTTGTGGAAAGAATGGGAAAATGAAAATGGTACAATGTAAACTTTTACATCAAGGGGAAGAATAAATTGTTTGTGCCAAAGTTTGATTCCTTAGTCAAACATTTAAGGCTTAGGAAATGCACCATGGCTAGAAAAGGAATTGATGTTGGGAATTTTTTTGTGAATCTTGCTAACCAACACCTTAAAAATGAAAAGAGGTACATTCATGAATTAAGGAGTTAATGGATGTGTAACTAAGGGAAGTTACTTCCAATTTTTTTACCAATTGACATGCCAAAAATAGAGTGTGCAACTTATTGAATAAAAGTCAATTTTATAATGTACCTAAATGTAAATAAAGTGCTTAGAATTGAATTACTTATGATGATATATTTAAAAATAACCTAAAATATTCTCAATTTTAGTAAAATATTTCTATATTATATTATTTCATGTTACATACCATAAAACACACAAATAGTAACTCCCTAAATCTGTAAGAAAAAATGCTTGCTAGTTGTTTCTTGTTTTTTGCTTAAGTTGTTGGGCTGTTAGTTGCTAATAGATTTGTTAATGGTTTTATTGCTTGAACTCAGTTGTTCAGACATGTTTTGGCTTCCAAGCACCTAGACTATCATGCATGGATTAAAGACATGTCACTCAAATACCATACCATGCAACCTTGTTCTACCCTACTAGACTCAATACCGATATTGATACTTGTCATAACAGTGCACACTGGCCAACATTTATTTTTTCTGGCAAACTGGTGCAAAATTGCACCCAAAAGAATTTTAAAAAATATATTCTCTCAGATTCTTGCAAATTTAGGGAAATTTGATCACACTCCAAAAAGAGTTCACCAGGTTTAGAGAGGTTCCTAGTGTGTTATCAGGTTTTTGTGCCGGATTTTTCTACTGTTTTGAGAGTTTTGCAATGACTTGTTACCATGAATGCTTAATCCTTTTTGGGATGATCGCCACTAGTGAATGCTACATCATTTCTTCCAGTGATACCCAGCGAGTACCAAAGGAAACAATTTGTTTTTAAAAATTCTGCCAGTGCTTTGCGTTTGGGTAATGACCCTAAATTGGGGCATCCACCACGGCTCTGCCTCAGGCAATTTCTTATGTTTGGAACACCACACTCCTCTCAGGTGTTACCCTGACTTATAATTACCCAACTCACATGACATCTAAGTAGTAAGCCCGTTCTAAAGACAAAAGTGAACCCATTATGTGCATGGGTGGACTCTTACCAAGTTTTATCCCATTTCAAGTCTTGTGAAGAGCCATGCAAGGTTAGTGACAGTGGATGCTGCGGATCCCTCTGGCATGATTCATGGTAGAGGCAAAATGCCCACCCCTATATTCCAATACACACTCTCAATCAGACTTGATTGAAAATTGGCTAGCATTTCCATTTCTCTCACAATTCAATGATCCGTCAAAGTGGTAACCTATAAATTCCACAAAAGCACATTCATATTCATGCCTGTGTGTCACTCAACCCAAGTCAATCATCCACCAAAGTGTTAACCTATAAATTCCACAAAAGCACATTCATGCCTGTATGTCACTCATCCCAACTCAATCATTCAGCAAAGTGTTAACCTAGAGTCCATATGATCACAAGAATCTGTCATACCTTTGAAATGATTTCATCCATGAGTTCAAGCTTGTGCTGAAAGCAAAATCAAGCATATATTTGGCATCAGGAAAAAGATGTGCTTGGTGTACAGTTGTTGCAAAGCAAGAAACCAAGTGTACAACAAGGATTGCAAAATATCAATCTGCAGTTGTCCACTCTTGTTGGCAGTTGTTGGGCTGATATTCTGCTAGCTGCCAGCTCCCAACACCAAACCCAAGGTATTGGTCCTGCAAAGTGCAAAGTTTCCCCTCACAATTGAAGGCATAGATTAGCTTCCATACAAACCATACCCAAATGTGAGAACTTCCTACAAAAGCTTGACAATCACACTTTGAGAATGTACTTTGACAAATAGACTGATTGTGAAATTAATGTTAGGGATTTCTGGAAAGGTATGGTTTCTCTACACTCTGTACACAGTCAATCAACCTTCCTCCCCCAAAGACAACTCGAAAATTAAGCTACTGCAGAACAGTTCAATCAATGGCACAGGTCTTCAAACTTGGAGCTATTTGAATCTTCAAAGTCAGCCCCCAATGCAGGTTCTGAAATTGCAGTGTAACTAAGAGCATCTCCACTCACAGGAGTAAAATGGCCTATACACTATGTTTTGAATGAGGTATAGCAGTCAAATAGTGTGCCAAACGCTGACTTTGGACCAGTACGTTTACCCAGGGTAGAGTGCACTTCAAGAGGGTCTCTGAAAGGAAATGACTTTTTACATTCTCCAACCATATGATTGGCCTAGGTGGTGACATCAAAATACAGATAAAGGCCCAAATAAGGTGTGTCAGGTTGCGCGTTACAACTTGCAATCTTCAACCTCTGTTTCATCAATGACCTACTAGTTAGCACAAGATACCACCTGGGCTCTAGTTGGCCCATGATTCTGTAACCCATTGCTGCTTGGCTGAAGATTTCATAATTGCTCTTTGTGCAGATGAAAAGAGGGCATATCGATTCTCACGGGAAATGGTTATGCCCAATAACCAGCTCAAATGCGCAGGTTACCTAGTCCAAGCTCCCCACTTGCTGTAAATATTACTCAATCATGTTGCAAGGACCTGTGTGATCCTTTCAGCTTTCAGGTTATGTTGCGTGAGATAGCTGTAACTCAAATCAGAGTCCAAATGTGATATAGCTGTAAATTTGTTTTCACCACATTTGGACCCCGATTTTAGCTTGGTAGCATTTTAAACTGATTTTTTAATTATTTAGACAGGTTCTAAAACATGTTGCCATTTAATGGTAAATTCCTATTGGGATACTAGCCAATGATACAACATCAGAATTAAAAGATATATATCAATAGGATATCTCTGAACTCTAGTAGTAGAGATGAGATCTTAGTATAGAAGTAAATCCATAGCACGAATTCGAATTCTCCTTACCCAGAATGGAGTAGTTAGTTACATTTTGACTGTTACAATTTCTGTACTTTTATAGTGATTATTGGTGCTAGAAAGCATTAGAGTTTGTTGAACATGAGTTATTGTTCAATAAAATGAAACTAGAAAAACCTTTCACACTAAAAGAATTGATGAATTTTTTTAAAACTATGACATGTGGGGGGTTCCCTTAGATGGCAATAGAAATGTCCTTAAGAGCTTCAATTGGCAATTTTACAATAGGGACCACTGGTGTTGATTTGGTAGTTGATTGTAGGAGTATTTCATTTCCCCGGATGATGTTCTAAAATTGGGAATTGACTGGATAAAGGGGACTTAACTTACAATTTTTCAAATCCCTGTAATTGAAGTTGGATATGGAAGCCAAGAAATGGAATGGGTTATTAAACATACCTACTGGACACCTGCAGATGGAGGCAATTTATAAAGTGAAAGAAATAATGTGATGGTGACTGTCTAACTTAGGCATGAATCATGATGTCAAATTTTATATTTAAAATTATCTTTCAACCTTCTCTGTGGACTTTGATACTTTAAACTTCATATAGCCTGAACATTGGGTTCATGGCCAAGGTTGAAGCAAGTGTAGGAATACAGCTAAAGGCAAATTTGGGACTTGGGAAGGGAAGTTGCATGTGATAATTAGGTTTTAAATAGGGGGGAATTGTGAGAATTATTTCAAAAAAAGAAGGCCTATATCTCCCACAATGAATTATTTGTTTTGAATCCTTGGACCCTTATGAAAACCTTTCAGATATGATTTTGGAGGAGCAAACCATGTCCCCACTGATAATCTTTAAGTTATATCATTGGAAGAATCTCAAAAAGAGTATCTGATAATGGATTTGTATGTCTCATTTGAGTTATAATTTTGAGATGTTTGTGAACCTTAGAAGTTTGGTGACAATATGTGTCTTGTTGTACTAAGATCCACCAAGGAAAAATGTACCCTCTGAAATGAAAATGCAAGCATGAAAGATTGCTATGAGAAAATGTGCCTTCCACTTTAGTGGACATGAAGCCACGTATCCCCCCTTTACAAAATGAAGTTTAGATTATTCAAATTTGCAATAGAGACAATGGCAACCAAGTTTTTCCTCTATACCTCGATTCAATCCAAGCACTCGTGCAGAGTCTGGGAATCAAGCTTGCGCCTTTTTGTGTCAAACTCAACCAAATAATGGTTGAAATAGTTAAAATATCAAGCATCTGTACATTTATTGAACAATCTTCTTTCATAAAAGCAAAAATTGAAAAACAAAAGTAAGACATGGTATGTCTTTGGACACAATCCAACCACAATTATCCATAGTTTTCCCATGTTCTGCTGTTGGTCACTGACATACCTTAATAATCAATCCACTTGTTTATGTAACCTTTACACTAATCATTCTGTCTTTTCTTTTTTGCCATTTTTCAGATCAAGCATTTAAAATGGAAGTAATCGTTGTGAGGATTGCTCCCTTTTCTTTTCCTTTTATCTTCTTCACACAAGTTTGACTTGTGCTTGTGTGCATGTTTGTATGCCATTTTCACCATCCAAATATGCATTATTCTTTCTTGACATATCCTCAAGAGGAGGGTTTTTGCCGCCTTACTTTGCATTGTCATTTAGATTTGATAAAGAGAGGAAAAACTCAAAGCTTTCAAATATGCATTTACATTTATATGTATAATATGTCTTCTAGATGACTTAGTACAAATTAGAATCTGATGGAATTGTGGGAGTCCACAGGGTAGGATGGAGCACCCTCTAGAGTAGTGGGTCTTACACAAAAGAATCTTGGGAATAGTGTGTGAGTGGTGCCATATGCCTAGGGTGAACCAGCACCCACCCATGTTGGTACCCTGGTAAAAACCCCAAAATTCATTTAAATTATTTCTAAATACTATAACTATCCCATCAGGGTCTATGAGTTCAAATCTATCACTTTTTGAGCTTAATATTTCCACTAAGAGGCCTCACTCAAAGAGGTCAAGGTACCAATGTGGATGCTGGTTCACCCTGGCCATGGCAGCGTGCACAGCATGGAGATCCATCTTAAGTTGTTTTCCCTACCAAGGAGAAGGAGATAATTTTCCAAGAATATCATAATATGTCTTTTTGGTCTGAGTGATATATATCATACCTACCACCAAGGTCCAGTGTTAAATAATTCCTAACTAAAGGCCACTAAGTGACGTGTGGAAGCAACTTTCGCGTCATAAGCACCGGGCAAAAGACAGTTTGTTGGGCAACTCAAGTGAGGCAAATTGCCTAGGGGAAAGGAGGAAGGTTGTGAAGGTGGCCTCATTATCCACACTGGAGGTCTCAACAGAGATGAATAAGGGATTTCAATCTTCTATCATGGTTGACTTAGAAGCCAACTACTGGGGTTTTTCATAAACGAGAATGCGTTGACGAGTCTTGGAATGCTTGTCAAGGAATCACGCGTATTCCTCCAGGTGATTATCATGACCAACTTTCTTCACATCTCGGCATAGTGAAACATGTAACCGGCCTAAGGTCTCATTTCAACTTTAATTTGTTCTTGAAATGGGTAGGCTAACCATAAAGGACAACTCTACCTCCTTCTACATTGAAATATAGGGGTAGATAATTATAAGAAAAAACAAGATTTTTTTGTTTTGTTGTTCTTCATCTGAGTTCCTAATTTTGTTTTATTTGCTGCACTTCACTTTGCACTTGTGTCAACATTCTCATAAACCTAGTTTAATTGTTCATAGTAGGGCAAAGCAATAAATCATCGTAGATTTAGGTTTGAAAAAGGTTTCATTTTGTATGGCTTTCGTCCCTTCCAGCTTTGATAAGAATGATACTTTTGGGCCGTAGCTTTTAAAGACTACAAGATAAATCGAAATTTGAAATCCGAGCTGTATTTATTTATCTATGATTATTCATGGTTATTTTTCATAAAATTACTTAGTTAGTAGCATAACCGAAAGATTAATAATATATTATGATGAAACATTAGCTCTATAATGCAATTACAATGTAATTGCATTATAGAGCTAATCATTATACAACTTTATAAATAAATGAGGTAGACAATGACCAACTCAGCCCTTTTGACCTCAAGCTAGCATAGGAAAGTTGAAGCGTTCATAAACGTCCAATAAAAAAAAAAACAATTGGGGTGAGGTTAGTGACCAACAAATATATATATATATATATATTGGCACTATGCCATAGGTCAAATCCTTATCAGAAAATTCCTATCAAAAGAGGAATTTGAACCTTCGTGTGCGAATTATGATCCCGCTATTCTAACCAATTAAACTATGTCGACATGCAAATTATAATTTAACTATTCTATTAATCTATTGCTTCCTAGTGCTGACTATGTTCTAAAGGTTTAAGATTATATATTTGTCTGTTGCAATGCATTCACGACTTGGCTCTCTCATACCTTCCTTTGTAGTCTAGCAATTCTTCAAATTCATTTCTTGTTAAAATAAGGATTTCACATTTAAACTTAAAGATTTCCTAAATAAAAGCAATTGTTGCCTTTTCTTGGGTTGTTATTTGAATTAGTGGTTTGTGGTAGGAGTTTTTAAAACCTTTTTTAACAAATTGTCTGTAAATTAAAAAAGGTTGTTGATGACAACACTTGGAGATATCAGAAGTGAAAATGTTGACATGAATAACGATAAATCATATGAAAAACATGATCGCAAAAAGTTCAAGAGTTTTTGCATTCAGTAAATTTACGCAAAATGAATTGGTCCCTAAGGAAGCCTCGAAAGGCTTTAGTCTGATGGGTATACAAAAGTGACGAAGTTGTTTGGCTACTAAACCACAGGTTTTTTTTTTCCAACTTGTGAATTGGATGATTGGGCAGGCCAGTAGACTTCCAAGAAAAAACTTGGTGGAATTGGGAGAATTTGGATTCTTTCAGTGCAAAACAAATCATACCCAAATTGACACAGGTGAACAAGTAGAGTATACTAAGGCGCTTGAGAGAACTATGTTGAAGGAACTCGGCAAAATGACCTCGTAACCTCGGGAGAAGGGGTGTTTTCCCATCTCAAGATTAGGAGAGCGACACATATTAGGGGGTAGCAACCATTTATTAAAAACACAAGACTCTGCTAAGTGGTAACACAATGTATAGAGTCTGACATTTGCTCAGTGCTGGAAGGTGAAAAGGAGAAGTGTTCTAAGCTTCAAATAAAAGCCCCGATAATCGATGGCAGTAATTCTAACTGTCTTAAGGTAGCAAAATTCCTTGTCTCATAAATAGCGACCTGCACGAATGGTGTAACAACTGCCCTATTGTCTCCAACATAGACTCAATGAAATTGAATAAGATAGATTTAACAGTTTTTCTTTGGTGTTACACAGGGCCTCCAAAAATGAAGGAATAACTTAGTGTTAAGTTCTACCATTCTCTCTCTTCTCTCCCCCCCCCCCCCTCTCTCTCTTTGCTTGGACCCCTCTTTTGAATCTCTTCTTGTTTCCCTCTTGCAGAAGTGGCTGCAGAGCAAGAAATCTTTATAATCAAGATTCCCATGTATTGCAAGAGTTTTGTACGTGAAGAAAAAATGGAAATTGCAGGAGTTTCTTTTAATCCTCTTTTGCAAATTGCAAGCATTCTGTCAAATCAAGATTGTATGTGTTGTCTTCTATCAAGAATTCCAGATTTCAAGAATTTTGTTTCTATGAGCAAGAATTCCAAATTACCCGAGAGATGTTACAGTGACACTTCGTGGTAATGACAGTACAGTGGTAGGTGACTCTAAAACCTTGGTGTGGACAACCAAAATGTTTGCCAAATAAAATCGAGTATTTTTCACAGTGGCAACCATTACCATTCAATCTACGTGGCCTTATTGTAATCTTAAGATAACATTAGTGGTAAGGTCCTACCACCAGGTGTGGCATGGCCTTAAGAGATCTATCCAAAACCCGGAATTATTATTTTTTTGTGTCATAGCCAACTGTTCTGCAGATGAGGAGAATAACACCGGTAACTTAGCACTAAAACCCGGTTAGCAGTCAGCACCAAGCTCTTGAAGCAATCCATATCCATCCATATCCAGTTTCCGAGTGAGACCATGCACCACAGTGCCTAGCTGGTCTTGAGTCCCCTCCTGGAACTCTTTTTTGCACAGACATTGCTCATACACATACATCACTAGCTGTTTCCTATACCTCTGGTGCACAATGCCCAGTGGCAGGGCAGGATTAACACACAAAATGACTTTCAGAAACTGGTTATGTCCAGTAACCAGCTTGATGTCGCAGGTTACCATACATAATCTTGCTGCTCAATAACGTACAGTAACCTGTATCCTCTTGCAGCTTACCTGTTCGAAAACCAGTTACCATCCAGTTGGGGGGCATGATTGTAGTTCCCAAATGTGCAGGAGCTGCAAGATATTGCACTCCAATGTAAATGCAACCTGTCATTCTGTTTATGTGAGGGAGGTTGGTGGTGGTGGGGGGTAGGGGTGGGGTACTTGCTGCAACTTCCACTCTTCTGGGTATTGGGTCCACACGGCAAGAGCCCACAACTGCTAATCTTTTCTGTGTATATATAAGCCTGCCTTATGATCTCTTCCTCCTCCTCCTCCTCCTGGTGCTGCTCAAGCTCCCTCCTACAGGAAGGTTCTCCTTCTCAAATTGCCTGCAGAAGTGACCCACATGCCTGTTTCAAGCAGGTCCTATTTAGTACATTAAAGATACTACAACTGTCATGGTTTTTGAACACTGGTTAAGTAGACAACAACAACAACTGTCAAAGGATGTTTGTACATGTTTACAGATGTTGAACGTGTTTACAGCTGTGAAACTCTACTTCCTCCCCTGGCTGCTCCAGTCACTTCTCTTATCTGTATGGTGACTTTTATCTTTGTGTACTGGTGTGACCCACGAGCTGGCGAGTAAAGCCAAAAGTAAAGAGAAAGAAGAGAAAGCCACGAGAAAAGAGATGACAAGGTACAGTGTGGGCCATCAGGCTTTCCACCTAAGCAGTCTGATCAGTGCCAATGGCACAAAAGAATATTTGAAGCGGGGGGAATACACAACAAAGCAAAAAACGTTGAAACTGACACTAACGACAAAATAGATTCTAACACTTGGACATTCACAGATATTTTGTTTATTGACTCATCAGCTACTTTCTACTTCACTCTTTCCACCAAATGATCAGTTGTTGGCAATAGCTACCCACAAAGATATGAAACCACAACCAGAAGAGAACCTCGGGAAAAAAAGAAAAGCAAGAGTCCTAGTACCACCTAATCAGGTCTCGGCATGGAACTGGGTGGCAGAGAGCTTAACATGGAATTTACAAGTAGGAGATGGACTGTACAGAAAGCGGCTGGCTGGGCCCAGTCTCCAACACCACTGGAGTGATCCTCGATTGATCATGAATGCAACAGATCATCATTATGACACTGTAGTAGACACTGATGACCCAGAAAGTTGCTGGTGTGAAGGAAGTTTCTAACATTTCAGAGTTCAATATTTTAGGGCTTACTAGGTACATCCCCTAGGCCTGCAAAGTCACATGCCATTCATTCCCAACTTAGGGTTGTGGAAAGGAGAGAGAGAGAGAGAGAGAGAGAATGGTGTGTGTGTGTGTGTGTGGCATGATTGAATCATCCGATTTGCAGTATGCAAATGGCATTTCCTCAGCAAATTTACATGCACTGCTGCACATTCCTGTTGGGCCATTTGTTCATAAATGACCTTGGCAACAACTTTCATGACAGTTGTAAAAATTCTGTGCTTATCATTTACTTCTTTTCTCCTAGAGAAAAGTGTTCCCAACAGGAGTACATTATGGTAACATCACCAATCCTTTTTACCTACCATTGTAAATTAGACTAGGGGTTAACTAGGGGTTACCATGGTGTCCACTTTACCATGGTACATCAAGGTGGGGGATTAGACACGGCATATAGGGCATATAAGAGATGCAGACCAAAATTTGAAAGACCTGCCTCCTTTGGGGGTGAGATATGGCGTATAATAGGCATTGGTATAAGAGGTGGAGATCAAATTTTGAAAGACCCAGGCCCTGCTCCACCTTGGCAATTAAAATCTTCTTGGTAGTGGCCCACCTGCACCCTGGGAAAAAAGCAGAGGAGGTTATTTGTGAAAAAACAGAGGATGTCACCTTTGTGGGAGCTCCTGGTTTTCTTTTAGGGTTTAGGGTTTTTTGAGCTTGCTTTTGTTTTTTATTGAAAGTGGGGGTGGAGATATTCATATCATGTATGGTTGTAGTTTTGCCCCCTTTGAAATGGTTGTGGATTCTCTCCTTATATGTGACCTTGAAATGTCCTTCCTTTCAAGGACATTTTTATGTGCTACTAGCTTACCCTTTATGACCTATGTATGGCTTTTACAAATGACAACAATTCAAATGAAGGTGGGCTCTAAGCTCTTCTATCTTGCAATTGTGCTATAGTTGTTGTGTTTCTTTGTCTTCCCTCATGAAGCTTTCTATCTTGATGATCTCTTGTCTCTTTTTCTTTTCTTGTTGTCACTATTGTGAAATTGCACATGCATCTGTTGCAAATCATGTTTATATTTCCTTGCTCATAGGTTGTGTTTATATTCCTTGTTTTTTTGTCGTTGAATAATCAAAGCCAAGTTGGGGCCTTTGTGTTTTCAATGTGTGAATTCATTGGAAGACATGCTTTTGAGGTCTTGTGTCTTGTTTTCAACATGTTGTGTTTGTAATTTCCTTCTCGTGTCATTGAACAATCAAAGCCAAGTTGGGATCTTGTGTCTTTTCAATGTATGAGTTTATTGAAAGACCATCTTTTCTTGTGTCTTTTTCAATGTGTCAATTCAACAAAAGAGACCATTATTAACCATTTGTTAACACACTTCCAAATGACACAATTACTGCATAATGTTGCCATACAAGAAAAATAAGACAAAAATACACAAGAACCACAAGCAATAAAAAAATATGCAAAAATACTTAAGGAGTTTCTACCCTTCTTTTTATTTCCTTCCTTGGGATTGCCATTCACTAGCAATATATCCTCTTGCTTCCTTTCCTTGATTACCATATTACCTTCCTTCTGAACACTCCAAAAGAAAAGAGAATATACAAAAGAAAACAAATTGGCCTCTCTTTACATTATATTACCACATTCATTATATTGACCAAATTACAAGCACAAACTGTAACTCCCCCATTGTGGTTTTTAAAAATAATGAAAATAAGTAGGACTAGAGCCAAAAAAAGAGAATGGCCATGTTAAAGAAGGATTTTTATTTTTTATTTTTTATTTTTTAAAATTTTCCCTTCGGTAATGATTGGACTATTGAATTAACAAGTTCTTATATGTTTTTAAGGTTAGTAGAGTTAGTTTCCATAACAATGACCACATGAGGAGTCACTAAAGGTTTGGTATGGGATATTGACCAATATTTTGGTTGGCATTACCCTACCAAAAATATCTTTGGTAAATTTTCAAGAAGTTTTACATCACCCATCGATAGAATATATTTAAATTTTATTTTCCTTACATTTGAAAATCTTCAAACAAATAATGTCATAAATAGTCATTGGATGTAATTTTTTAGTTTTTTTCAATTACAATACAACTTGCCCATATCAAAATGGAAAAATATGTTTTCTTTGGCACTTCAACAATGGTTGTTCCTATGACAAAATTTAATTCCATTTTTCAAAAAAAATTATTCTTTCATAAAAAAACTGATTTACTTAGTTTTGATCTAAGTTGAAAGGATTAAAATTAATAGGTTAGTCTTTTGCAAAAGAGTGAAGTTGTGATTCATTAAGAATTGAGATATTTGTGAATATTTTTCATTACCTGTACAACTTCTCAATAGAAGCCAATTGAGCTTTTTGTAATATAGAACCTTTGTTTGAAGTTATGGGATTCTAAATTCTTGGTCTTCTATATTGTTTTTGGTCGAATCCTTCCATAGTTTATTTCTTCCTTCTTTCAAAGTCATTGAATACAATGATTTGAATTTGAATTTTCAAACAACCATATTCCACTAAGTGGCACAAGCTTGTTTTTTATGTAGATCACACTACATTGGTGTAATTGATTTGAAATCACAAATTTTCAAGTGAATTGCATGTTGGTTGTTACTTTTTTCTAAACTACAACTTTTTAATACTTTGCAAACTTGGATGATCTCATGTGGTAGCAAATGCTTTCTTTTGACTATGGAATTTTACCAAAATTTAAGAAGTGTCAAATTAAATGGCAAATGACCCAATTTTTTCTCTACATACTTTTTGGTTGCAATAAATGCAAGATTGCCTTCACTTTGGAGATTTTTATGTGCATTTCACTACTAGACAAAAGAAAAGAAAAAATTTACATGATTTACCTTTTTCAATAATGGAAGATTTTACTAATGGGACACAATTAGATTTTAAAAAGATCCTTGCAACTAAAACATGCATAATTTTTTTACATGAAATGGACAAAGGTATATGAGGAGGACATTTTTCAATAGAAATTACCTACCAAAAGATTTTGGATGCCAAGTATTGATGGCACATTTTCTACAAGGACCCTCATCCTTACGATCAAGCTTGTGATTATTGCCAAAAAAATTAACAATTTAATAACATCTAGCATGGCCAAACTAGTAATCATTCTTCCTATGTCAAAACCTTTTATGAAATGGGGTTTGGACTTCATTGGACCCATCAAACTTCTATGATACAAAAGTAACACATGCATATTAATAACTACTAATTATGTTGTACGTCCAAACTAGGGTTTTCAATACCAACACAATACCATAATACCGTAATACCTTTACCATTTTGACATAAATTAAAATATTTTTCTGTTTTGTCGAACTTTTTAAAAAGTATTTATTATTTGTGCCGAAATATTAATAAAATCAAATTTTCAACTATCAAGTTTGAACCATAGACCTTCCAAGACCAAGACTTACAACTGAATCAATCTAAACACATTAGACTATTCCATGACTCTAACAACAACATGTTCAGTTTTTTCTATAACCGTTACTTAAAAAAAATTGCATAATTTAAAAACTAAGTGATGACGTTAATATATACAATTTAATTAATTATTTGACAACAAACTGTTGAAATGGTAAAGGTATTACAATAATTATTGCCACCAAATTCATTTATGAATTAGTCCTTATTGGGTTTGGATGTTCACTTGTATTGGTTAGTGACCAAGAAATTCCTTTGTATCAATAAAGTAATCCAAAATTTAACAACCCATTTGCTTTTCATACACACCAACTTTACCACCTACTATCTATGAAGAAATGGGCAAGCAAAATCCACCAACGTAATTGGAACCTTGCTCACCATGTTGGTGAATGAAAAGAGGATAGACTAGAATTTGCACATGTTATATATGCCTACCAAACAACATACAAGATGACCACATGCCACACATCCTTTCAATTGGTTTATGGACTTCACCCACTAATGCATATCAAATATCAACTACCAATTACACCTTCAAGCATCAAACTTTCCATTGAACTTGTGAGACCACTCAAAAATTTGTCTACATGAAATTTGGACATAAAAATGAAAAGTAATATCTTTCTACTTAAGAGAATATGAAATTCTAATTCAAAAGTGAGAATTTTTTTATGAAAGACAAATAGGCCACATGTAAGATCTATGAAATTTTAGAATTTCAAACAAAATTTGACAACCCAAGTTCAATTAGTTTTCTACCAAATCTATTTTGTAGGCCATGAAAAATATTCACAAACTTCGAGCATTCAATCTTGAAACCGACCTTACTTTTGTACATGAAACATTTATACACTTCCTTTGTTTTCTAAAAATTATAGTTGTAAAACCTACTCAAGTCATAGAAAAAAACAAGAATAAAGAGAATCAAAATAGAACAAAATTTTTTAGAACTTAATAACATTACCAAAAAAGATATCATGAAAAGAACACAATTTCTCCTTTGAATCTCCAAGAGCCAACAAACTGAAAACATGTTTTTAAAAAAAAAATCATTGACATGGAAAACTCAAGGGATTTTATACCCCAAAAAAATTGATGCCATTCACCTTGCAAAGCCACTAGGAGGTACTCGATATGTAAAGGAGGTGTTGATTAATAAACTATTCAATAATACCTTTTATTAATCTCCTAATGACTCCTCAATGGGTCATTGATCTAAAATTATATATATATATATATATATAACACAACAACACATTTTGGGTTTTGTAACTGGCCTTTACAATTACATACTAGTCAAGTAGGACATATGTGATTAAGGATTAATGAGTTGTTAAACTCATGTTGTTTCACCCATATAATCGCAAGGGACATTTAGTTGCAAAGCCCAATCGTTTTAATGATTAGGATTTTAAAGTTTTTTTATGATAATGAAATTCCATGTCATCATTAACCTTGGTATGACATGTAAAGTGCATGTCATCTCAACTTAGTCGTTTGATTCAATTAAGTGTTACAAAAGACACTTTGATGCATGGATGACATATGTCAAAAATCTATAAACACGTTATGAGTCATTGCACATGACCAAAAGTCAACCTAGTTTAGCCCATGTAATTAACATAACCAAAAGTCAACCTAATGTAACCTAACTAGGCTATGTAACCTAATTTAGCTCACCTAACCAAAAGTCAACTTAATTTAGCCTAACTAAGTTAATTACCTATGCTAGGCAACCTAGGTTACTTAACCTAAGTTAAGTGGCCTAGATTAAAAACAAACATCAAACTCCTAACCCAAGAAGCCTAAACTAGGCTACTTAATTTATGCCAAATGGCGTAAGTATCATAGGTTGCAAGAATGAGGACTTGAATCCCTCACCTTCACTTTGGAATTCAAGTCTTCATCCATTGCACTATCACATTCTTTTATATTAATTATATTTAACACAAAGTTATAAAGTTCAAAAATTTTAACCTTGAATTAACCTTGCCCACCCTAGGTCAGCCTACTTACTACCTACCAACCTAGCCTAGACCTAGACCTCCTTAAGTTGACTTTAAATGAATTAGTTTGTCAACTTATAATACTTACTAACCTAGCCTTGGTTAACCTAAGCATTTTTTAAGTTTAAAAAAAAATTAACTTAGGATAATTATGTCACATTTAATTGCATCTAGTCACATCATAATTGCATTTAGTTGCAAAAACTTGAGGTGGTTACAAACTTGATAAAAATATCTTGTAATGAGCCTATTAAGGTTGTCTTGGCAAGAGACCTAAAGCTAGAAACCTAAACAAACCTACTTAGGTTAACCTAATAAAATAACCTATTTTAAATATATTTAAACATACTAGATGTAGTAAATTTTTATGTTTAGTTAAATAACTTACAAGGTAGCTTATATTACAAAGTAGGTTTTTATTAAATAGCCTACATACATAGGTTAACTTAATAAGTATGTTAACTTAAACTAATTGTGAAGTAATTAAAAAATCAAGGACTTATGTATCATCTTTTTCAAAATGACTATTAACATTAATATATTGTCATAATTGCAAGTTAACAATAGATTGTTTAGTACACATACACATGCATGTGAATTCATAATTTCAAAACCTCATGACACATAAAAATAAATGGCATGGCATGACAAATATTGGTGCCATAAATTCAAGACATATAAAAATTTATGGTGTCATAAAAAATCATGGATTGCACATGAAATTTTGTGACACCTTGTTGCCAAATGGTATGCCATGTCATCATCACATGGAAGCTTGAGTCATTATTAATCGCAAAGGACAACAATACTTTCAACTAGCTAATATATGAGATTAATTCATCAAATCAACAACATGAATTATGATGTTGACAAATAAAACCACATCATCTTGTTAGCATATGGCATGTCATGTCATCATCATAGGAGATTAAATCATTATTAGTCACAAAGGTGGATAGTTTTTGCAACTAACTAACTAATGAAAAAAATATGATAATTTACCCAAAAAACCAATAAGTTGTCATATTGACTATAGTTGCAAAACCATGATGCCATGTGGCATCTTGATGTCTTTTGTCATTACTTAGTGATTGTTATGACTAAGTAATTATAAATGTAATTGAAAAACACAATAGACATTTTTGTGTCTAGCTCAAAGGATAAGATTTGTTGGTGTGAGGGTAAAATTTTTGGACTAGCATTTTGATGTAAAAAGTTACATTGAAGGATTGGACATCATCTCTAACATAGTGACCAACTAATAAATGTTTCATTTTATCAAAAATAGTGTATGAATCATCATGTTGACTACTAGTCAAGTATTTTATTACCACCACAACCTCAAAACATGTCTAAATTAAAATTGGCCCTATTCACCTATTGTCGTTTTTCTAGTCGTTTTTAAAGTTGTTTATGCCATTTTTTAGTCGTTTATCCCATTGTAGTTTTTCTCGTCATTTTTTAAGTTGCTTATGTCATTTTCTAATTGTTTATCCCATTGTACTAAAATAGAATGAATTGTAAAAGACATGTTTTGACATTGTGGATTGCCCCACACCATCATGTTGTGAAATAGAAATTGTTATTTTATTTGCAAAAGTTTAGGTACTTCTAATTAACTAATTTTAATTTATTTAAAACATATTATTATAATTTCAAGAATAATAATATATCTATCCAAAAAAGTCCACTAGTCGTCATATTAAGTATAGTTGCAAAACCATGACATCACATGATATATCAATGGCCTTTGTAACTACACAGTGATTTTTGTGACTTGGTAGTTACAATTGTGGTTGAAAAGGATAGTAATAATTTCTTTGACCAATCAAAAAACCCATAATGTGTTGTTGTGTAAATTTTCAAAAGGTTTTCACTAATTAACATCATCTTCCCTCCTATTTGGGATCGTGCCTTCATAATTCCTACTGATTAATTGTGAGGCAACTTTTGTCCCTCTACCTCCGGTTCTACAAGGTGACTATGCTCGAAAGCACAAATGCTACCGATGAAGGACGAATGCGAATGTATGTCTAGTTATTAGGTTGCGTTTGTA
>Ga0116231_10007676_pt1 | contig 19537 bp, 18 predicted proteins | sample S1TSphgellanicum_2_FD_89695 | JGI IMG/M metagenome (GOLD analysis project Ga0116231, IMG submission 89695) | Host-associated microbial communities from peat moss isolated from Minnesota, USA - S1T2_Fd - Sphagnum magellanicum MG | ecosystem: Host-associated > Plants > Peat moss > Unclassified...
AAGAGAGCAACCCGATTAGCGTTCTCTAAGCTCCTTGTTCTTCTGCCAAAACCCGGTAATGTCCTCCACTGATCATCCTCCCCTCTGTATCCCTGGATCCAGCTTCCTTTGCAAGCTTCCTCCTCCTCGCTTTCTTCACCAACGGCTTTCCTCCATCCCTAATCAATGTGGCGTCGCTCCTCTTCATCAAACGCGCCGCCATCTTCCTGTCCTCACATCCCACATAGACAGACCACCTTCTCCCATGCACTCCATGCATATCCAATTTCCCTCTCAAACTAATGAAGAGGAAATCTGCCGCCACTCATCAATGGAGGCGGCCAGATTACCTAGATCAAGGGGTTTGTGTTCACACCAACTGCACACTCATGGAGTCACTGTACTGCCACCCGTTGTTTGGCTACATAGGGTTTAACTGCATCATGGAAATAATCCCTTAAAATATTGAGATGAATTTTGGTGAAAAATATTATGAAGGTGAGGTGTTGAAAAGCATCATAATTATCACAAGCTAATTTCAGCAAAGGTTATTGAATGCACTGATCGAAGATGATAGCATTAAATGTTGTGGAAGTGTAAATTCCCATTGAATCATTTTGGAAATGTAATGCAAATTTGAATGTGAGTTCAAATTTGTTGTTTAGCTTCCCATTGTTGTCTATTTTGTACATGGAGGATTATTGATTAATGTTGCCTTTGGTTCTTGCAATACAATTTAGTTACTCTACTATGGGAACGTTTTGTTTTGGTTTTTTTTTTGTTTTTGTTTTTTGGGTTTAGGGTTTCTATTGGTGATATAGTTGCATTATCAGTGATTTTTTATCAAGTTCACACCACAAAGTTGAAAGTGAAAATAATTAGCTTATCCCGTTTTGTGTTGTGCTTTGTAGTTTTATGAAAAAGTTTGCATGTTGTTCCTTTGTCCTTTGTCACCTACTCTTATAAATCAAGCACATGTTTGTTTTTGGGCACTAACACCTACATAGGGTAAATGTATTTTCACTTTTTTGACTACTACCACATGGTGTAGGAGGTTTTTCTTTGAAAAATTAAGGTTTTTATATTATTTAAATATTATATATATATAATATTATTGATAATTTCATTAATTTCAACTTATAAGTTGTTGACATGTGTCATTAACTAGGCTAGGCTAAAAACCTAGTTCAGATAAGCCACATGCTCTACCTAATAGGCAATGTATGTAAGGAATGTTTGGTTAACTTGTCACCATTGATCACAACCCATGTCATTTGTGAGAATTGATTCTTGAATTCCAAGGATGAGGATTAATTCCTTTACCATTATGCCACCTCACTTTTTGTGACAATATAATATTATGCATTTTATTTACCTTGCTTGATTTAAAATATTACCCAAAACATCATTTTTGATATTTGATATCATGTATGAAATTGCTTTCAAATGTTTAGATTTAAAAATTGCAAGTTTTAGTCCTCTTTTTTTACTAAATCCACATTGTGTTATTTCTTAATATTTTGATGAATTATAGCCTTTTACCAGGTGGCCACTAGGTAATCCCATCAAACATATGAAATTTGCTTTCAAATGTCCATAATTTTAAGTTACAAGTTTTAGGTTGTTTGTTTTGTATTTGGTTTCATTTCACAAATTTTGAATATTTATGTTAGACCAACATTGTATATTGATGATGTTTTTGTTATATATGTGATTATATTATGGTTGGCATTAACATATTCACCTCAAGTCCTTAAACTTACCCAAATGTAACACATAAAACTAGAGGGAATTAAAAAAATGACAATAGTTTTGTAAGTTTTATTCAAATTTGTTTATATCTGGTGGCCACCAAGTGGCCTTCCTTATATTCACAATGTTGAGTTAAATCCGAAATTAACATTTTAGTCTAGAATTAATTAAATTTATGTTAAGAGTCATTTGCTAGATGTAAATGGAACAATAAATGTATGACATATGAACAAAGTTTTGGCTTATGATACAAAAATTAAAACTTAAAATAATTATCATATTTTAACATGATTCGAAATTATGATCATTTTTCAAGATGAAACATAAAATTTAGTAGAATTTGTACACTTTTAGAAATTCATATTTATTCAAGAAGGCATGCAATGTAATTTATTGGGGGACTTGTCAATATTTTTAAGAACATGTTGCAAAAAAATCCATCAAAAATTCCTTTTTATGAAAATATAAAAATGTTCCAAAAAGGCCCATTTATGGTTGAATCCATTGTCACTATTGGTTCATTTGATTATGATCCTACCCTTTTAAATATTAATTAATGCCATATAATTAATTGATTTTATGGAATTATAAATTGTATTAATTTTACATTTATAATATATTAAAATTTACTTAAAATTATGATAAAAAATTTATGTAAAATTAAATTAAACAATTTTCACATCTCAAACCTCTATTGATTTAAAAAGTTATATTATTATTTTTTCTTGTAATATATCATAATTGTACCAACAAAAAATAATTTAGATATATGATATGCAATGTAGTCACATATAATGTTTATAAATGGATCATAAATAAACCTACACCTAATTAGCCTATTCAATAAATAAATTACATTGCCCACCAAATTTTAGTGACAATGATTTCATTGGAGCTTATTTAAATGGGATGGGCTATAGTTGTAGGTGAAGACAATTCCAAATTGCAAATTGGTAAGAAATCAATTCCAAATCATAATGTTTAAAAACTAAACATTTTACAAGTTGTAATATTTCAAAATGTCCTTATGGATCCTAAGATCTTGAAAGATAAACAAATCTTTTTAATTATTTGAATGTTTTTTGGAATCTTCTGTCCTTTCAAAAAAAAATTGAATATTTGTGTCTTTCCAATTTCATACACATGTTTACATGTAATTTTATACAAATGTAAATATGTGTTATTTCATTTGAATATGTTGAAATTATTTCAAAAGATTAACATGTTTTTTTTTGGAGATTAAGCTAGTTTCCAATAAAAAACTTCTCCTTTAAATACCTAACTCAAGGATTTAATCCCTACTCGTTTAGTTGATTTAATTTTTATCCATGTACTAATTGCTTCCAAAATTTCAATGAATTAAAAATAGGGGTGGCTGATTAAATCTCCCCTTGGATGATTATTGGGCAATATTTTGTACAATTTGAATCTCATATATATCTTAAATTTTTTTTAAAAATAAAATGTAAAACCTTATTTCTTTTTTGTCATTTCATTATCATTAGTAGTGTGTAGCAACACGGAACCCAAGTTAAATAATTAAGTAAAAAATATCACATATCAATATGACAAAGTATCTACTACTTAGACCACATACATATGACCTACTAGCTATTTACTACCTACTACCTAGCTTAATAGCTAGATTAATCACATAATCTATTTAATTAAATAATTAATTTATTCAAAATTATTATCACATATTAATTACCCCTACTATCTAATATTTAACCCATGTACATACTTCTTACTACATATCCTACTTAATTACTACATACCATCTAACTTAATTTATGAATAGATTAATTGCATAGTCACCTAATTATTAATAAATATTGACATATTCACACTATAAAATATTTATTATTTATCATATCTACCTACTACGTAGCCCACCTAATTAATTAATTAAGCATAACACTATTTCATTCAACATAATAAAATATGTACTTATATATTAGTACCCAATACCTTCTACCTATTACCTAGCCTACCTAAATAATTAAAGAACACTATTTCATCTATTTTGAAATGCCACTATAAATCCACTTTTTAGTTTTTTTTATGCTTACAAGTTGTTTTTACCATGGTGCCATGGAGGATTGTTGCATCAATTATAGTTGAAAAATGGTTGATTTGGACACAAAAGTCACAAATTATGTGTGAGTTGGAATGGATATAATTTGTTGTAGTGTAAATAGTGTAAGATGATTTGATTTAAAGTGTAATCATAATTTTTAAACAAATGTACATCATCATTGAAAAACAAAACCAATGTTTTGTTGCTAGTCTTGCAATAGTGCAATGCATGTAGTGCAAGAATGACAACTTTGACAATGCTTATTCCTTATAGAAATTTAATGAGAGGACATAATTTTTTACATTTTACATTTATGTAATTGGTTTCAGATCAATTTGAAATTTGCAAATAAGAGCATTATTTTAATCAAAATTATGATGTAGTTGTGAGATGTAAGAAAAAAAAACTAATGTCTTGCATATTGGCATTACAATGCTCATAATGTAAAATGAAATCATGAGAATTGTTATTCATGTGTCAACCAAATATTAGAGATAGGAAATATTTAGATTTTTCTTCATTTGTTTGGTAGGTGGTTTGTGTGTAAAATTGGGGAAGACACAACATCACCACTTGAAGTTCCAATACTTGTAGATGAAGAGAAACATGGGGGAGACTACCTTAAACCTCGAACCCTACTTTGCAAAACCAAAATGAAGGGAATTGCAAGTCAATCACAAAAAAGGGGGTGCAACATGACAAAATTAAAAATGGGTAAGGAATAGAAGCTCACCTAAAATGTGTTGTTGAAGCTTTAAACAAGGCAAAATGTTGAACACCACCATTTGAAGCAACCTCTATATAAAGGAAAACAACATAACAAGACTCATAAGATCACAATGAAAGAAGCTTTGCAAGATATCATTCTTGCAAATTACTTAATTTTTCTTCTCTTCTACCTCCATGCTTGTTTTTCTGCATGCCTATTATTTGTCCCTTTCCTTTCCTTTTCCTTCTTTCTTTGTTGAATTAGATCCATTTCCACAATTGTTGTTTTGAACCTTGAAAACATAGGAAAAAAAGGAAAACCATGTAATATTACATATGTTATTATGTTTTGTGTTCATTTTATTTGTTTACATTGTTTTATAAGGTTTTACACATTGTGTAAAACCATATAAATGCATGCATTTCTTTGCGATTTACAATTACATTATAATAAAAAACTATATACATGCACATTGACACCAATTTAAATTCTTTTTCATTACGCACCTTGAGTTTAATTTCCTCCATTCTTGCATGCTTTGTTGACTTTTGAGTTGACCATGTTGTCAACTTAATATTTTCAAATAAACAAATTTTTCAATGTATTTTGAAATGTTCTATTTTTCAACATGAAATCTTCAAAATAAAATAAATATTTGGCATTGAAATGTTGATCTTAGACCATGATATCATATAATATTATTATTGCACAATAATCAATATTTCAATAAGTGATTATTTCAAATGTTCACTTGTAAGTTGTAAATGATTGGATTGATTATTGAATCAATGATGCTTCAAAAATCCCTTTTACATGAACACTTTCTTACCCTCGGGGTGAAGGGAATTTAACAATCATGACGATCTTTCCATATAACCAAAATATTGTCCATTTGTAGACAATTTGATCATTGAATTGAGTAGAAAGAGTTATAATCTTTATGATGGAAAAACTTTTTACATAATGAGTTATTAAATAAAAATTAATTATTTAGTGAAAAAATATCAATCATGTTTATCATGGTTATATCAAAAAAATTCAATGAAGGTTTATCTTATGACTTGAAAAGAAAATGTCATGATTTTGTTCTAGATTGTGAAATTTTCAAGAAAAGTTATATGCTTGGCACATATAAAATATTTGTCAAGAATTTGACCTATGATTATCAGATATTAAAAATGTAGAACTATTTCTACTTGTAATTATATATTTGTTTGCTTGGAGTGTAGTCACATTATTAATCAAGTATCAATATTACCTCTAAATCATGCTTGTTGAATTTAAAGCGTACCTTAAAAAATTACTTAGCTACAATGACATGTATCAAAGAAATTGGCTCACCTTCTACAAGCTTAAAAAACCCCCAAACTAAGCCTTTTCAAATCATTACAATAGCTGAAGATGCTCACTACAAAATTAAAAATTGAGAGATTTAATGGTGCAACATCAAATGTGTGTGAAGCGTTTGCATATGACATAGCTTGGACAAGGCAATCCCCCATTGGATCACTTTGCTCAAAATTTTGAACATTTAATTTAGGGGTCATACCACGTGAGGAAGTCATTGGCTAGGGAAATAACCTAGGCTCTATATGGTAAAAGAATTAAGTTATACACTTGTTATCACATATTGGGAAATGGCACTTGTCATCTTGTCAAATGAAAAAGAAAAAAAAAAAGAATTATTCTAGGTTACACAATGCAAGAAGAAAATAGTCTACAAAAGAAGAACTATTGGGAAGTTGGGCTCTTAAACCTCTCACTAGTTGTGTGAAGCAAATGAGAGAGACAGGGAGAGGAGAAAATCTTGAAAGAGCACCAAGCCTAGAGGGGGCCTTGCAAACCACACGCAATGACAAAGCTTCAGATCATTTTGGAGTCAGCCATTGTCGTTGGAGTTAATTGCAATGAAAAGTGTGGCTGATCACTTTGTTCATTGTTTTGTTTGTAAAAACCTGGTGGTGACTTGCCTGTGTTGGGCCCTGCTCCCACAAGGACACGGACTATAGTATTGGATCCAACTTTTGGAAGTTTTACCTTATTAGAACCAGTTTCTTTGGTGAAAGTGTTTAGACTCTTTAGATTAGAACGATTTTTTTTGGTGTTCAGAGCGTGGACACAATATGTAAATGTACAACATCTTATCTATTGGCAGGGCCAGCATGTTTGTGATGCCTTGTTCTTCAGGGCAATTGAAGGCTTTCAGTTCTTTGCCTGTTCTTTCTTGAAACTCACTAGTTTGTTCAAAATTTTCAAAACCCTAAATTGGAGGTCATTTTATACCGAAAATACTAAGAAGCCCACAAGTGGAGGTTTTTTTAATTCTAAAAGTATCTAATATACTCAGAATCAGAGTCTAATAACATAATCAAAGAACTGTCCAACATTGGTCTAAACTTTCTATAATGTCGCCTTGCAAGTGCCAACGAAGCTAGCACACAAATCGTTTTTGAGGAAGGTATCTTTGTTGGCCAAGTTTTGGAGAGTTATACCCCTTTGATTTTATAAAAGAGGGCTACACTTATTTATGTTAATGTCACATATAATTATTTTGAATTGGTATTAATTTTAGCTTGCATTATTCTTTTTGGGATGGTAGACAGTAGACACATTGCTATTTCCTTAAGAAAAAGAAAGTAGGAATTTTACACTATACTTTCACATCTAGAACTCATACAACCATGCAATTCCAAAGAACAGCTAGTAAAGAGTATTGGATTGGAGGTAGTGTATCACATCCCATTACCAGATTGGTTTTGGTAACCAATATTACTTGTTAAGCTATCACAACCATATTAGTTCAAGTATTGACCTCAATATCTAATAATTTGTAGGTGATGATCAAATACCAAATGTTTATGTTCTTTATAAGGTGCATTCACATTTGGTGTTAGTGACTCTAGTGCTGAGTGCCCTAACATCATGATGCTCGCCATTTAGGACTTAAAACCTAGTTATCTTAGTACCTTTTCAGGTTCAGCACCTCAGTGTCGAATAATTAATTTAATTTTCAATTCTCAATTCGGTAGTTAAAATTTGAATTCTTAAATTTTTAGCACTCTATATTAAATTTATTTTACAACTAACTGTTTATAAAACAGAAGTTTAGTGCTTTTGTGGTTAGGTGGTCAGTAAGGTAGTTGGCCTATGGTATCATGAAAATTTTATGTTAATCTAACATTCACTTAACATTAAGCTTTCGGCCATTTAACATTGGGTGCCACCTAGGATGCCACCTAGATATTCATTTAACACTTACGTAACATCAAGTGTGAATGCATCATTAATATCATTACCAGCCAACAAACCATGTACTTGCCCAACACTGGTCCAAACTCTCAACTCTGGTGCAAGGTTATGTAGAGGAGTTCCTACAGATGATGATTTCATCAACAGTGCCTTTAAGATCTGGAAACAGGCTTTAGACCTGTGTAAGTTGTATCAGGAAATGAAAGGGAAGAACAAAAGCAAGGAACCCAGCTAACAAGATTATATAACCATATCCACAAGCAACTTTCCGGCCAATTCAAGACAATATGTAGCACTATCAGAGGAGGCTATTCAAGTACTATATATCTAGCAACACTCTAATAGTTAACCAGCATTTGCTATAAAGAAATTGTAACAAAAAAGTATGGCAATTGAAGCTGACAACCAGATTCGATCAATTAGCCCAACAGTTTGTTGTCATGTGAACATGACAGCAGAAGAAGAAGAAAATCATCCTGAAGTGCATAAACCCCAACTTCCAGTATTGCACCTAGTACCTTGTAATAATACTGTGTGTTGGAGGACAGCACCATGTACAAGAAGATGCATCTCCAGGAAGAATCTGTGTGCAAGCAAGTAATCTCAGATTACCATGCAGGAAAGGTTCACCTGGAATTACTTCAAGGAAAAAAGGGGTGCACACTGTGTGTTTTCAACGCTCAGGTGTCCAGGATAATATCTACTTCAGTGTTGCAGCAACACCTGCATCCAACCATAACTTGGAAATGATTGCACGCAGTAAACTTGGGGAAAAAAAATTGGTGACTCAGCATTCCAATCAGATTTACAAGACGAAGTCTAAGAGCGGAAGGGGGGGCGGGAGCAGTACACTATGCAAAAAAACTCCTTGTACAATGTTGACCTAGCCAGGTATCAAAAGACTTGCAAAAAAAAGGTACTGGACAAAATTGTCAACAATGGCACAGTATGTGCAGATTGCACTCTGCTTCCAAAGCTCTCCAGAAGCCATGAGAAGTCAAGACCCCCACTTTTCCCTTTCACTTAAATGTTGAATCTGCCACAAAATTCACCAATAGAACAATCAGTCAGTAGAATATTCTGCTGGGATATGTACCTCTTGAATTCTTCAGGTCCTACAAGGTTAATAGCCCCAGCCACAGCTGATTTGAGCTTGCACTGGTAGCCTTCTTGCATCCCATGAAAGCAACACCTATGTCCCCAATTTTATCAACATTCATGCCAAAGAGGAACCCATGTCCAGTGTGGGTTCATGGGACTTGAAATGACCGATCCATCTACTCTTGAGGTATGCAAAGTATCAAAACCTTAGCAGGCTGAGCTTTTGAAATGCAATTGAGCACAAACATATGTACACTATGAACTGAAATTCAATTGGATCCAAGAAACAGAAATCGTCCCCAGGCTAGATTGAAATGTATGACTCTTTGGCTCCCTTTTCATTGACTATCAGTATTGACTCCTGAATCTGTGACATGAGTTGGGACTGTGGAAAACTCTAAAGAAAGGCAAGCCAAAATCTATGAGCAGAAGAAACATGTGGACTACATACAGACTGCATCCGAGGACATATACCTTGGTCATTGACTGGTTTACACTAAAATACATACCCAGAAATGTACCACTCTTAGCTCTTAGTCTTCGCTCCTTTGATGTGCATTTCTTGAGTGCTTTGTGGTGTGGATGTAGAGTGCTCTGCTCACAAAAATAATCTCAAAACAGGTACATAGTTCAGGGCCAAGAAATCTCCAGATAAATATATAGGATTCAAGTTTCTGAAGCTTCTGAAAGAAACTATGAAATAAATAGAGCTATCTTCATATTGTTTCCGTGGTTTCTGCAACAAAGAAAGTCAGGGCCAGATAGATACACATGTGACACATGTGAATATGATTTTCAAAGATGTACAGAGATGTGTACACAGGAATGCAGTATCATCTACCTCTTTTTGGATTTTGGTTGAGGTAAGATCAGTCAGATTTGCAGCATTTTCCTGATCCTCCTGCACAATCCTCAAAGCTATTGATCCTGCAACTGGTGCAGCAGTGGTTTTGGCAGCAATCTTGAAGGCTTTCTTGGGTACCCTATGTTTCAAAGAGAAGCCAGAGATTTTAGGTCAGTTCATGTCCAACTATGTCCACGCAGTCTCTCTGCACTGCTTGCTGGAAAGGCAGTGTCTGTGAGACATTGACAAGCAAACAGCAGCCCTGAGGTCATGATTTCTCTGAAGATCTTCTAGCAAATGGAATGAAAGAACCTTAATGCGAAGCAAATAAGAAAAGATGGAGCAAGTAAGAAAAAATATAGAGGAAAGTGTTTGAAGAGTAGAGATGATGCATGCATTGAATTTGTTTCCACTGTACATACTCTTCTGAAGTAGATATTCTGAGTTCTTCAACTGACGGCATCGACTCCTCTTTCTTGCTCGCAGCAACCAGCGTCCTGTTTAGCTCTGTGCGGAATTTGGACTCAGAACTTTTGCTTGTCGACACTCGATTGGACCTTGCGAATGGCACCAGGATTCGCTTCCCGCTGCGGTTCTCCCCAGGCTTGGACGACGAAGTCTCTGCAGAATGAAGAGGTCCTTTGGCAGATGAAGAGGAAGAAGAAGCTAAGGGACGACCACCCCAACTCTTTTCACTTGACCGATGAAGACGGCAACGAAAGGAGCCCGCATGATTTGTAGGCGCACAAAGACAGGGAGCCATCTTGCCTGCAGAACCTGCAATTTGCTTCTTGAAGCGGGAAGGATTCGACTGGGCAGTGGAGATTGCACACCAGCGATAACAGTCGCAAGGAACTACTACGTAGGCTCAAACCCTCGGCAGATCTGGAACAAGCAAGCCTCATGAAGTTATCAGGATAATGCTTTGATACTTGCAACAGACTATGGTGATTACGGGCCGTTTCCAGTAACCTCTTGACATTTGCAGATCTTACCGAGGGAAGATGTCATTACGACATTTATTAAAAGCGCGGGGCGCCCCGCGCAGGGTCTCGCGATCCAATTGTCCAGGGCATTATTAGTTGCAGCATCGGTCAGTGGATCATCCGCGTAATGGAGAATAATAATCACGCGAACTCGTCTATTCATTCATAAGGATCATCATATGATGGGACACAGAAAGAAGTCATGTCGAGCTTTTGATAAAAGCAAACATTACAGCATTTTGTAGAACGAAGGATCAGAGAAGAAAAAAGGCATGATAGGATGATATGGCGCATATTTCACGACACATCATGATCCCGGCAACTGGAATTCCCTGTGCAATCAACGAGGCGAGTATCGTGGTTCAAGTCCACAAATACCTGATAGCACGATATACACATAATTATTAAGGACATATAAGAATGTGAAGTAACCCCGGATAAGCGTTGAACGTCGTACACTAAGCATGGCACGTCCAGAAATGGATATCGGCGCATCATGAAAATTAGGCGTTGTTGATTGATATCACAGATACTCAAGAGAGACGGAAACGATCAGTTTGCTCCATAAACAACCACGGGAAAAAGAGGAAATCCCATACAGAAACCAAAAGATATTAAAGCACAGACTCAAGCACATCAAGCAGGGTCACAGAATTTTAAGAAGAGATCAATGATTGACGGTATCATTCAACGAGAATAATAGGCGCTGAAATGGTTCCCCGACGTTTTCACGGGCCCAAATTGGACACACGCACGAGAGCAGAACTATTGAATCGTCGAAATGAATACAAACACAATCATGAGAAATCGCAATTTAACACAGGCCTCCGTCCTATACAAAATTCGCGAATTGCAAAGAGAAAGATGATGCAGAAATATAGGTACCTGGGGTTCGCGTCATGCGCTCAGGGCTTCAAGCTTCTTTACTCCTGTTGTCGTCAGCACGGTACCACGTCTGATATCTCACAGAAGACAAAACTTTTGTTCCGATGTCTGACGTCGGTCGTTTACACGATCCACACAACCATAAGAAGTAACAAGCGTCGGCTGCTACTGTTGCTGCTGCAAGCGAGAGAGAGAGAGAACTATTGGCATCCAACCCCCGATTGATCAGTCTAACGCCAAGGAGAAGAAGCCTCCAGCAAGCGTGATATCGATTGACCTTTGTATGTGAAGTCACACCGAAATCAACGTGAGTTACGCAACAAAAGAACATACCATTGCAACTACACCTGCAGATCAATGCGACAAACTGAAACCATGTGAATTCGCCGCCGCATCAAGAGAGAAAGCGAGAGAGAGCGCGCGCGTGATCGAAGGCGAGACGATAGAAGAGACACGAAAAGCTCAGAGAAAGCCGGAGGGAGGAGGGAAAGCGAGGGAAGGGGTATGTTCTTATAGGAAACCCGGCCCGTGATTGACGGCGCGGGATGGGACCGGGTACAGCCCGTGGGTGTGTCCCAGGTGCCAACGGAAGTATTGTTAGGGCCGAAATATCCAGGTCTCAAATCCACATCTTGAAATATCCACCGAGTCCCGGACCTTCTAATACTACCAAATTAGGCAAGCATTGAACGGTTACGACTTGAAGAATCGGCGTCCCAAAATCCAGATCCCAAAAAAGCCCAAATTAAACCAGGGTATTTATCTTTTCAATTTTGTGATCTAGGAGAAGTTGCAATCATCATTAGATGATTTAGCCAGATTTGGCGATACTAATATGAAAGGAAAAATTAAAAAACTAGCATCCTTCTATATTTTTGGCTACCTACTGGAACTTAGATTAGAACCTGGCGATTTTTTTAACTTTTAAAGATTTTTTCGAAATTTGGCAATTAAGAAACAAGAAAACACTTAAGTTTCGCCAATTTGAAAAGAATCGCCATTTGGCGAAATTTTACCCCCAAATCTAGATATTGGACGGTTACGATTGCGAAAAATCCACATCCACTCCATTGAACGGTTAAGATGCGAAATATCCAGGTCCCGATTCTAGATCTCAAAACTACTACATGACCCAAACGACGTGAGGAACTACTACTCTATTTTGAGCTTTGGCGGCTGAGATGCACCTACGGTGTATTGGGGGTTGTGGTCCGTGAGATCTGATTCTAGGGTTTGGAGCTCACCACTAGCATCCTCTTTTGCTTTGCAATTTTGGGTTTCTTAACCGTTTTTAGGGTTTGGAGCTCAACCTTGCGAACACGAGCTTCTTCGCTTTACAATTTTGGCCTTGTAACCGTTTTATTGTTTTTCTGAAACAGTAGCCTTTTTCCATTTGATTTTGCGATGCTAAACATAAGTAGCTGAGAAATTTTGGAAGATTTGCGTTTATCAAAACATCATTTCTGTGCATACGTCTGTCTGTCGAAGGGCTTTCTGTCACACTGTCTGGCCTCATGTTTGCCAGTTTCTGGATGCCGACTACTCCTGTTTCATGGGGTTTTTACTTGGTGGCTTTCTTGCTCCATTTGAACTGATATCTCACACCCAAGAGCATTACAAATTCTGATCACTGTGACAGAAGTCTGTCCTGTGCTAGAGCATTCTATGAGCTCATATATGATGGAAGCTCAAATTGTAGACTTTGCTTTTCCTAATTTCAGAACGCTTGCTTCTAATGTGAATATTCTCTCTCTCTGGAATGCAGTCAGTCAGTCAGTATAAAAGAAAGAAAAACACTCTCCAACTTATTTGTGGATTGTCTTTTATTTGTCTGAAACAGAAAAATAAAACAACATTACAGGAATGAAGGCACTTTCAAAAGCCTGAGATCCCAACAATGGAACTATGATCCTTCTGATGCTGGCTCCAACAGGCTAGATTCAAATGCTAGTATTGAAGGTTGGTTTGACTTCTGTTTATGATTGAGAGAGATTGTAGCAAATCTATTCATTCCTCTAGACTGAAGCAGCAACACTGTATTTCTGATCACATTTTTGCACTCGTAACCTGTGCATTGTCTAAGCAAGTACAACAACCTCCTGCACATTTAGCAAAGAGTGGTATTGCATGAAATGGATATATACCGGCAATCACCTTTCAGTGTCTACTGTTTACAAGAAAGAAAAAAGCACTCAGATGTGGCAAACCATTCAGCTGCCATTTTTCTAAGGCAAAAGAGTTTCTCCTTTTGTTGTGAACTAGGTGGAGCAAGCAAACCCAAAATGTGGTGTTTTTCATGGATTCTAACAGCTTGACAAATGCTGGAACACTGTAAGCTAACAAAGATGCCTCCTACTTACACTATTTTGCACCACAATACTGAGATGTATTACCACCTTTCAGTAGACACCTTGTGGTTTTAGGATGTTTCCGAGGATTGGGCTACTGCTGAAGCTGTTGTTAGCTGAGATTCCTTTCTCATGGTTACTTTGAGCAGCTGGTGCATCAGGGTGGTAAGCTGCGTCATGTACTCCCAAGGCTGCTCTTCCAGATGGATCCAAGTTATCAGCCCATGCTTTGTCCCAAGCTATTGCTGCTGCAGTACTGCACGCAATGCTCGGACCGCCAGGCACTGTCATTCTTGCAGATTCCTGCTCACCAACAGAAGAGAAAAACAAAACAGCTACATCAGCCTTCCCAGAAATTCTCACATCTTGAATATTGCATGCATCTTGAATATTATTGAATATAGTAACACACAGTCTAAGAATTTTCTATCTAAAATTAGAAGAAGCCGAAAAAAAAGACTCAACAAAGGTGTGTGACTCACTTGGGGGAAGTGTTTCTCAAAGATCATTCGGTAGAAATAAGCTTCCTTGGTGTTTGGTGTGTTATATGGGTACATGTGCTTAGCATGTTTCAGCATCCGGTCTGTTACCTGCACGTTTTTCCCATTGACCCAGTTACAAATTTCTGTTAGAGCAGATGACCAATTTAGATTTTCAGTGAAAGGCCATGTCAATGATTACCAAGGACAGGCTCCATCTTCCATAAAACCTCAAACTTTCTTTCTTTGAATTGGCTGTTGTCTGTATCTGCTACATGAAGAATATGTTGAACAACAGGTCTAGATAGTCTGAATCAAATACCCCTAGAATTTGATGGAAGAGGGGAGAGAGAGAGTGAGAGACAGCAATAACATTAGAGTGCGTTACCTGATGGGCTGCATGTGCCTTCAGACCATCAATCCAGCTGTAGCCAACCCCATCACTGAATTGTTCTTTCTGCCTGTAAAGAATGTGCTGCCACCACCAATGCCACACCACTCTATTTGTCAGCACCAAATTACTCCCTCATATGCACAAGACCTTCAACCAGATTTAGAGATGGACCCAACAAGTCCACACTGTGCTTCTTGATTCCAATGAGATTCATACTGGTTTGGGGTCTGCACAATACTACTGAATCCACCTCTGTAAGTTCCTTTGGGTTCCAGGTTACTGAAATTGCTTGAACTAATAATCAGAAAATACATAGACCATAGAGCTTACTAATGTCCATGAAACCAACCGAAATTGAAAAATCAGTGGGAAGGTCACACAGATATAGTTCTGATGCAGTGTGTGAAGGGGAAACAAAAAAGGCAACACAGAATCTCAAACCTTTGGCAGGTAGGGATTCTCCGGGGTGTCAAATGCTCTTCGCATAATCCACTTCTCAATTCGTCCCTCATCTTTTCTAATCTGCATCCAGTAGTCAAGCAAGTCAAGTGTTTGTAGCTGAGCAATAAGTTTCCATCAAAATGTTCAGCTTTTGAAAGCTACTATAAAGGAGAGAAAACATGTTAACCATGGACAAGATTCACTTTTGCTCATGAATCTGAGTATAAGCTTTGTACCATTTTCTCAGCAGGGTCAATAGCCATGGCAACAGCCATGAAGTCCTTGTCCAGAAATGGCACACGAGCTTCCAAACCCCATGCAGATGTTGATTTGTTAGCCCTTAAGCAGTCATACAAGTAGAGGGCTTTAATCTGTCAAACACAATAACTCCATCAGAGTCACATACCTATAATACGAAATGTTTTCTGATTCTGTTGTTTGTACAAATCCATCATCTTGGCATGCATAGATTTTGCATGCTCGACAGTCCTCAATCTTAGTTGGAAAGAACCAAAAACAAAACAAAGATTGACATTGAGTACACTCACACCAGCTTGCAAACCAGAAGTAGAGCATACCGCATGCAGGCTGTCAGCTGAAAATTTGGAAAATGCTTTAAGGATGGATGGCCCAGGAATCTGTCTACCTACCTTCCGTAGAGTCTCTTTGTGTAACTCTTCCTTGCTAGGTGCTTTGTGGAAGTAGAGATAACCACCAAAGATTTCATCAGAGCCTTCACCAGAGAGCACCATCTTCACACCCAGGGCCTTGATCTTTCGAGTCATCAAGAACATGGGTGTGCTTGCTCGGATGGTGGTTACATCATATGTTTCTGTGTGGTATATAACATCAGAGATGGCATCCAATCCATCCTGCAAAAATTACCCAAAACAAGAAAAGAAACATGGTGGTGCAGTGTGTGAGATTCTGCCACAGCTGAAACTAGTATGAATCTAATCTAGAACATCTCTAAACTCTTAAGGCCTCAAGGTGGTGATAGATCATGTGCTCAACACTTCAAAGAGCTAAATAAAATGGGAAAATAAACCATACATCCACAATGAATGACAATACTTAGACAATAATTATACCTGAACAGTGAATGTGAATTCATGGTGGTTTGTTTTCAGGTAATCTGCAACTTCCTTTGCAGCTCGTAGATCAGGTGATCCCTATAACCAGAGTAAAAAACCCACCCAGATCTCAAGTCAAAATATTGCTCAAGTAATCAGATCACCAAGCTAAATAATTCCAACTTTCAATTTGCTCCATGATAACAATGAATTCTAGTTCTTTGAAAAATTAGTTCGCAAAATCATTCATGCAATCCAAACATGCATCCTGTTATATATTATTACACTCAAGTAGGAATCATATTGAGAACTTTCAGGTACTAATCAAGATCTATCATCACCTTGAGGCCAACAGAGAAAGTGTGAAGTTGGGCACCCCAGACGTTGTCAGCTTTAGTGTCATTGAGATGTCGTGATGCCACTGTAGCCACTAAAGAGGAATCCAAACCTCCAGACAAAAGCACTCCAAATGGCACATCGGTCATGAGCCTTTTGATAACTGCCTGCTAGGTCATGTCCAACCACACCCATATAATGGATCTTTGTCAATATTGGATTTGCAAGCTCAAGTAAAAATTCCTTACAATAATGATCCCCAATCAATCGTTAGCAAGTTCTTTTCTAGATTTTTTGTTAAACTCTCTCCATGAATTTCACAAACAGATTTGTGTTCTTGAAGCTTGTGACAAATCCTAGATGACATGGATGAACACATACACAAACAAAGACAAACTCCAAATAGTCAACAAGATGAGGAAAACATGGGTGGAGATCAATCACCTTTTCGAAGGCAACACGAAGCACAGCTGGATCATATGGATTGTAAGGGATGATGGACTCTGAGTACCAGGGTGGGTTGAAATATCTGCGAAGTCCTCCTGCATGCACCAAAGATGATCAAACAAAAATTCCAAGAAACCTCAACATTTGGCATGATCAAACATGGCCTAAAGAAATTGGGAAATTACTCTTGCAAATAGAAATTTAAAACAGTTTGCAACTAGAAGTCTTGATTTTCAGTTAAGTTTTGTAGCACAAAGTTCTTGTTTGCTGTTGCTTTTGACCTGATTTGCTGGAGTAGATGTGGCCTGGTGGGAAAATCTCAAAACGTTCACAATCGTCTTTCAACGCCTTCATCTCTGAAGCGAAGTACACAGCCCCTACACCACAAAAAAACAAGCAGATGACAAAATTTCAATCCATGTTGTTGATCAGATTCTGGCGTAAAGTTCTCCTATTTCGATTTTACAATAGGAAGTCTTGCTGCTGTAGGTTGAGATGAAATTGCAAGAAGGAAAGTTGATGGAGCTGGTACCATCGTTTCCCCAACCCAGGTAGAGTGGTGTTATGCCAATTGGGTCACGAGCAGCGATGAAGGACTTGTCGCGCAAGTCTACCAAAACAAAGGAGAACATGCCATCAAGCATGCCCACTACTTCCTCGCCAACATCCTCGTACTGCAGCAGCCCAGCCAATCATCATCATCATCATCACCCACCCAATTCCTTCCGTTCCACAACAAATTCAGGTCACATGCAGATCAACATTGATGTCATGACTCAAAGCAGAGCAGAATCTGGAACTAGTCTAAGAGAGGTAATTGTATGCCAGGATAAATTCGTAACTAAGAGATCTCTTGATCGTCAGATTGTGATTCAGGAAGAAGAATTGACCATTCATGCATGTGGCTGGCAGGAGCTTACCAGATGGGCAATGACTTCACAATCGCTGTGGGTATGGTAGTCGTGCTCCTTCATTGATTTCTTGAGAGCCTCGTGGTTGTAAATCTCTCCATTCACCTGTTACAGTAATGACAGTTTCAGAACAAGAATCCCCAAAACACCCAAAACCCACAAAACCCGACATCATCATCATCATCATCATCATCAGAGTCCAGACTGACTATTATTGATCCATCGGATGATGATCTGTAGAAAGCTAGTCTAGAGCCGGAATCATTGTGCACCACCAGGGCGAGGGTGGGAAGAAGTAAGTAGTCCTCACTGCAACGACGATGTTCTTGCTGCCATTGTAGAGAGGTTGATCACCGGATGTGGGATCAATGATGGCTAGTCGTTCATGAGAGAGGTAGCAACCAGCTTCCTCGTCCACGAACAACCCACTCCAGTCAGGTCCTCGATGCCTCAGCCTGCAATACCACATACCATACCAGCATCATCATCCACATCATAGACCCAGTACAACTTTACTCATCACGACTGCTGCTACTCTCAGGCCACAGAAAACATGACCTTCATCGCCTTGATCGATCAGACTCTAGATACTAGTCTAGCTTCTTCCCCCTTGGAGCTAATACTCTAGAGTCTGAAAATGAAATTAGGATGGGAGTGAATGAACAAACAAACCTGCGAGAGAGTTCGAGAATACGAGCTCGCTTGGCTGGGGAGTAATCATGAGAACCTAACACTGCCAAAATCCCACACATATTGAAGATGGCTTACTGGAGAGCTCGACTAAGCTGTTCAAAACCCTCACGAATTCCGCTGATGATTTCAAATTCACAACAAATGACACACACACAAGCTCCCAAAACTACTACCTAGATTTGAACCAGAATGCAGATTGAACTTCGGGGATCAAAAACCCAAAGCAAGAAAGCAAAGAAAGCAGATGATGAGATGATAGGTAGATAGATAGATAGATAGATAGATCTTGAGGAAGAAGGAAGCTCAGTGCGAGATGAAATGCATGAGAATGAAGGAATGAATGGTGTGTTCATGCAACAAAAGGGTGAGAGATTTGGTTTCTGGAGATGGGTAGTGTATAAATATTGCAACGAAATTGTGTAAGAAAGAGTGGGACCCGGGGACGACGGTGACGACGAAGACGACAACACGCGGACGACGACGATGACGACGATGACGACGAGGAGCACCCACCCAACCACCCAGGCACCACCACCCTGGGGAGCCTCCCAGCCTGCGCTGCCAATACGCTTTGGCGGCGGATTTTGGCTGTCCCGAAAGCAAGCTCCAAAGATAGCGGGAACTGGGAACGTTCCGGAACAAACGCTTCTTCACGGAACACGCCACCAGTTTAGTTAGCTAGCAACTAAAACCAATTTTTTTGCCCCCAACCATGCCTTGTAAAAGAGGGGTTCTTGTGCCCTTTTATTTTTTTGATGGCAATGCAAAGGGGAAAAGGGGGGGTTGGGGGGGGGGGGGGGGGGAAGTGTTTTTTGATCACCACCCAACCC
>Ga0116231_10007677_pt1 | contig 19534 bp, 18 predicted proteins | sample S1TSphgellanicum_2_FD_89695 | JGI IMG/M metagenome (GOLD analysis project Ga0116231, IMG submission 89695) | Host-associated microbial communities from peat moss isolated from Minnesota, USA - S1T2_Fd - Sphagnum magellanicum MG | ecosystem: Host-associated > Plants > Peat moss > Unclassified...
TAGAAAATAAAGTTCCAAAAAAAAAAAAAACAGAGAGATTATGGGAAAAAAAAACTGGGAAGAGGGTGGGGAGAAAAAAAAGTTGTAAAGAAAAACTGAGATCAGGGCTGAGAAAGGGGTGAGAAAGGGCAAACAAAAAAAGTGTACCTGGGATGGCACAGGGATAGAAAAGAGAATCCTATCAGTGCACCATCCATCCACGTTGGTGCTCTGGTGGGTGCTGCTTCACCCTGGCCAATTGTGTGTGGTGTTCAAAAATGAGCCATGGGTTTCAAGTCTCAACCACTTGGGCTGTGGATTTGATTTCCTTATGCAGGAATAGGTATCTACTTAGGAAAAATGTTTTCCAATGACATGGGTGAACTCCAAAATCCAGACAACCACAAGTCAAGTACTTACAGGAAAAGAACACTGAGAGTTGCTATCTCCAAAACATAAATTAGAAACATGCAACCATGGGGTAAGTCACCAATGCAATTCCCCCACGCATAGTTGGTAGTTGGAAACAAACCAAAAACACATAGCACAAATAATGTGGCAGGACCCTCCTCTCTCTTAGTATGAGGAGGAGGTTGTGAGTTGGAAAACACATCTAGAAATGTTAGGGTTTGTAAAGTGTTGGCAAGTTCAGGTCTACGTTCTCAATTAGGTTTTTGTGATATGTAGACCATAGGTTCTAAGTTAATTCTTAATTGACTACATGTAAGAATATTAAGACACAATCTTTCCTATTGAGCATTGTGCACTAGTTAGACAAAAATAGTCTTACAAATAATGGAACCAAACCCAGTCTTAAACTGAGTTGGGTTCCAAATTATTTTTTGGGAAGTTTCTGAAACTCAAAGTTTTGTAAATCTAAAAAAACTCGTACTCAGAATCACACCAAAGGTGCTCTCAAACTAAAACAAGAAATGAAACCAAAAGTTCGTACCACAAGAGAGAGAGTGCGAGCTAGTCTCTCTCCCTTCTTTGGTTCCTGCGGGCTATGTGTCATTTGACCTTTCTTTGGCCTTCCCTTTTGTCTTTCATGTGATGGTTCTGACCATAGGTTTTTATTGGATTCTTTCTCCCAATTTAGCAGAAGCCAAAAAGTTCCTTTCAAAATCGAGAACTAGACACTTTATATGAAATCCATAAATCAGACAATCAAAAGCTCCTTGCACTTTGCACAGGGGGATTGAAAAACTCCATCTAAAAGTTGAGAGAGAGAGAGAGAGAGAGAGAGATGAAGTTTCCTGGAGCCAGTTTGTGTTCTTGATTTGGGCTAAGTGGCTGCCATAATGTAGCTGGGTAAGCTACCCATATTATTGAGACTATTTGCGTGGGCTGGACAGCCCAGCATAGTGAGCAGATATGGGTCTATCTCATCGAGTTAATATCTTTGGTGAATAATTATGTGATTATGCCATGTTGTGAAATGAGTATCAGCATCTCATGAGAATGTGGGAACATATTGGGAACATATTTCATAAAGCATGATATTCATGTGATCTTCTTACACATCATAATCTTATAGTCCCTATAACAAAATGTGGTTTTTCTCACACAAAAAGCCATGGCTCATGACACATATGTGTGAGGGAAACATTGTGGTTTTATCCACTACAAAGTACACAATGTGATGTTTATTGTGGCATAAATTACAATAATTAAAATGGCAAATTGACACAAAAAAATGGCACATTGTTTTGCATGTGTCATTTTAAAATGCGCTTTGACTTGTTACATGAGAAAAACCACATTCCCTTGTAGTGAGTCTCAAAGATTATGAGCCATCCATCATCCATGCGATAAGTGCCAGGTTGAGAAGCACAAATATTGCCCAACAACCTAGTACGTCTTTTTTAGCATGAACAAAATAGAGGCATAATCATTTACCAAAGATGTTAATTCAAAAGGTGTGCTAATAAAATGGAAAGTTGGAGAAGGTAAAATGAGATGGCAAAATGAGAAAGTTCTTTTTTCCCTTCTATGCTTTGGACTTAGCTTGCTTTTTCCTCGAATTCATTGTTTGCATTAGATTTTGAGTTTTCTATCACAATTCCATTTTCAGAGTTCTTTTCACTTGTCCCACTTGCATTTGACCTTCTGGATTTACACCAATCCCCAAACATTGATCGAAATTTGGGAGCACAACAAATTCTTAGTCACATAGCTTACACTCCCCTAATAGATATAACATGAGTCTCCATCATTTGCAGCCCTCTCATGCCCAAAAAATGGGTCCTTGAGGTCCAAAGTCCAAACTATAAGCAGAGTAAGATATATCCAAGGGTTCAGTCACTTGGATTACAGTGTTGTGATACATTTTGGTGAAGGAATAGTAGACTCTCTTTGCACACTGCTACCTTGAATAAACAACATTGAAGCATGAAAAAACATGAGACCAAAAGAGTAGCGACCTATCATTGCAGTCGCTATAATAATTGATGGACATACAGAGTACAAAACAGCAGCTAAACAAAAGAATTTGCAAAGAGAATTCACCTCGAAGAGCACCATTCATCATGGTCCTCATCTGTGTTGGGCAGTTATCGTAATGGGAAGCTGATAAGCGGAGGTTCTCAGTATGGTTCCCAAAGATACATAACCTTGATTCTCAAATAATCAAATAACTGGTACAAGCAAATCCTCCTGAAGGAATCAAGATGAATCTTCATTGCATTGTGGAAGAGATTGGAATTTGGCATAAGGAGTGCAATTCACCAGAACCATCCTCTTAATATAAATCTGACCACATGTAAATCTTCTTCCTTCCTGAGAATTCAGAATTCAAAACCTATTGTAACACCAAATGGTGTCCAGTATGTTTATTTTGTTTCTTTTTTTGTTAACTGTTTGGTTATCGGATTTTTTTTTCTCTGCTCTGTGTGCAGCTTCCAGCTGGGTGATAATTGTGCATGATGCCAGTGGGACGGTCCAAGGTGATCTAGATATGCTGATCAATTTTAATTGCTGGTTTTTTGTGACAATGTAAGCAGGAATTTTTGAAGAGAAGATCAGACATGAAGAGGAGGTAGAAGGCCAGAGTGCATCTGCAGAAGGAGGACATTTATGAAATTTTGGACATTCAGAAAATTTTGTGGAGCTGCTAGCTTACTGTTATAAAAAGAACACTATACAGACAGTGATAAACTTTGTTTTGGTCTTCATAAGAGTTTTTGTTAAGATGCATCTCCAAAAATGAGTAATGAAATTTGTTTGTTTTGGCTTGATTGAATTCTTGAGAGTATTTGTGCAACAGTAAATGGGTCTGCAGAAGTTTAAGGGGTTTTACCGAGTACCGTCTGCTGCATGTTTATCTTTCCTCCCTTACAAATGCAGATCAAGCTCCAGATCAAGTTTCTGGGGATGACCATTTGAGAGTGAGCTGTTTTCATATGGTGTCGTGATGCAAGGCTGTTGATTGTTGACACCAAAGAAGTTACTGGTGATAGGTCCTAAAAGTAATACAGATGAGCCTATCCAATCAGACTTAGTATCTGTTCAGTCAGAGGTGATCAGGACCCAGGTGGACTGTGGCGGAACCTCTCCAGACAAGAATTTCTATGTGTATCAGAGGTTTAGGGTTTAGGGTGCACAATCAGCCAGTCGTAAATAAGCTAGTTGGTGTGATTTTGCTGATTGCAAATTTGGCACTTTGTGACATTGTGGAGTCTGCCTATTAGTGATGCTTTTGAGCTTAGAAGGGGCAGGAGAGAATTTGGAGAACAGAAGAGGAGCAAGTGCATCAGACTAGAGCTTGGCTTGAATGTAATCTAAGTTATGAGCCTTTGAACCTACCAGTCTATGTGTTCAAGAGAGTATGCCATTAGATTTTTTGGTCTTAGGAGGTCAATGGTGAGTTGCAGAGTCTGTGGATGGGGTGGAAATCCATCACAGAAGCGGGGATTCCAGAGTGACTGATTTGTAGAGCATTGTGGTGAGAAAGAGAGAAGAGGTTTTGAGCTCTAGAACCCATTTGGATCTCCTTTTTGGTTACACTACTACATTTTGTGAAAATGCATAAACCAGATACCCAAATGATGAACTTGATAAAAATTTGTGGGAAGTGTGTTTTGCAGGATTGTTCTTTATTGAATGCAACCTTCTTCCTATAATATTCAACTATTTTTCAAGTGACTAATTGGGATCCCTGTGGTTTCCATGGTTGTTGTGATGGATCAAAGTGATTTTGCTACCATGATGGCAAGTTTGTTGGGAAAGGGAGAAAACAAAGAAATAACTCACCAACTAGAAGTCAGTTCATGAGTTGATCATCCGAGCTTCCAAAATCTCGTCAGCCATTTGATGTGCACTTGGGTACATTAAACCAAACTTGGGCTCAGTGCTGCTGCACATTACCATTGATGATCAAACGATAAAAATATATGTCTGAGTTGTTTCTAAGGATGTGTAGCTATGGAGATGTGTGTTGGGTCACTAACATAGTGAGCAAGAGATTTGTAATTGACACCCACTTGCTTGCCGTCCTTATTTTGCAGTGGTAAAATATAATTTTGAAGCATAAATTTGAGATAATACATTGTCTATGAGACATATAACCGTCCTTCAATTCTGACTCAGCCTCTAATTCCCTTCTTTGGTCTGATGCCTCCACTCCATATGCTAAGCCCAATGTGACTTTTGTTACAAGATTTTATCTCGCAGCTGCTTTGAACGGTAGTTGCATTTTGCCACAATTTTTTTGAAGTATGATGACCTAAACACAAATCACATGCTAATTGTTAATCAAAGCAGACAAACATGTTTTCGACAGGAACAACACTATTGGTGTGCAATAATTTAAGTTGCCTCGGGTGTCACAATCTAGTCATGAGGATACTTAGTATACGCAAGCAAAGGATAATTACATCATCAAAATCAAGTGAAGGTTTTTAGTGTGCACGCATCGCCTTTGAACTCGGCACATTTCAGCACACCCTGGGAGTTTGTAGTAGATTGATTAGCATCTAGTACAAAATGAACTAATGCAGAAAGTGACATGAACATAACAGCTTCAGCTTTTGCCACCCAAAAAACACAAAACCAATGTTTTAAAAAACAAAATTACACTCTATTTTCCAATGTTGGGCAATTATTTGAAATTTCAGAAAACCGTTTTTTAATTACTTATTAATTATTTAATTATTTAAAAAAATCAGAGAACCATCTGTTTCAGTGTTTTGAAGTATTTCAAAATCAGAAAACTTCCAGTTTCAGTTCTTTGAAAAAAATTAGAATCAAAGAACCTACGATCCTGGCTATTTAAAAAATCTGAAAGAAAGAAACTGTAGTTTTCATGGCAGTTTTCTAGCTGGTTATTTGATCTTTTCGAAACATTTGAAGAGTCATAGTTTGTACCCAAAATCGGGTCTTTGATTTTTTGAGAACCGTTGTTATGAATCCTAAGAACCACTGGGGTCGATTCCAGTTTGTAATATTTCAGAATTTCAGATGCGCGATTTCCAGGTTTTTGAAAAAGAAAAAGATCAGAATCAAAGAATTGTTGCTTCGAGTACTTCAAAAACCTCAAAGGATTGACAGCTTTCATGAAAGGACTGGTAAAGAACCGGTGGTTACGAAGGAGGTTATTTGGATGTTTCAATTTTTGAGAATGGTGATTATACATCAGAAACTCGTTCTTTGATTATTTGGGAACTGTGATTATGTACCCTTAAGAACTGCTCTGATAACCATGATGGGTCTGTTCCAATGTTGTTGGTTATCTAATTTTTGGACAAAACTACAGATATGAATAAAAAATATTTTCATGAATAAAAAAAGAGATGGATATGTATATTTAAAATCTCACATATTTTCATATATAGACAGTTATGTATTCAATTAATTTTTTTTCCCTTTGTCGATTATGAATAGACGATTTTTGAATGCTAAAAAATCATGAATATGCATAGAGGATATGCATTGCCAATTTGTCACTTCTCATTCAGAATGCCAACTAGGGCTTAAGGTTTTGAGTCTGAATACATATTCTCCGACCATGTTCCCATCTTGTTGTCACAAGATTCCCAATGATGCTCTCAATGAGTTCCCCAAGTTCTTGTGTGTTCCCAATAGGCACCACACTTTATTGCATAATCTTTGCCCAAAGTTTAAACTCTCACAACCTATATAGGTGGTAGGCCAAGGGAGAAGAACTTCCATAATTTTGATTTTGGGAGTGCAAACTTATATTTGGGGGGGGGAGGGGGTGGGGAAACTCCAAAGTTTTGGAAACTTTTTTTGTAATAGCCCAATGAAAGTTCCCATCAAGTTAGTTGTGAACTCAAGAACTCATTGATACCAATAATAATAGGTACTCCCAATAAGACACCAAAACCAGTTACATGCTCCTCAAGCGTCTTACCACTTCTCACCACGGGTTTAAATTATTATTATTATTTTTTGATGAAGCCACATTGGCAATCATCCAAAAGAAGAATTAGCCAAATTTGGCTACACATAGAGGAAAGTAGAAAACATTAAGAATCCTACTATTATATTTTGGTGATCTATTGGGTTTAGGGTTTAACCTATTGTCCAAATATGGCAATTTCAGGAAAAATTTAAAAATCCTCAAAATCTGGTGACTCTGGCACATTTTTGTTCACAAAAATCCTTGGCACAAATCTCACTGCTTTAATTTTTGGTCATCAAGTGGCAAAATTTAATAAAATTGAATTCCTTCAAAATTCTTCCCAGTTGGAAAAGACCACTTTTAATTTTTTTATTTTTTTTTCCCTAGTGTGTAGAGTTGGACCTTAGGGTGGCCATGCAAGCTAGTTAGGTACACTTAAGCTAATTTATATGAACCAGCCGCCTTGTGGTAAATTAGAAATTAATAAAATAATATAAAATAATATATATAATTTCTTTACACTAGTTAAGAAACCCACATGGGGGGCATGGGGCTCCATGAGTCTTGCCCCAATTTCCAATTGCCCACCACTAACAATTGACAATTGCAATTTCCCTTGTGGGCTCAAACCCATGAAGCGACAAGCCCCTTTGTACGGGTTTCTTACATATTGGACCCCCAAGCGGCAAAGCCCCCCTTGCATGGGTTTTCTTACATATTGGACCCCCATGAACCCTAGAGGCTAGGGGTAAGACCTTTTGTTGTGTAAAATTATGTTTTTGGTAGTGAGTAGGACCCCATGGTTGTGGAGCAACCTAGGTACTCATAGGCATATATAGCCTTTTGGACCATTGTTGTAACAAAATCAATTGGTTAACTATTTACAATGTTTTAATGCTTAATTGTTGGGGTTGAGACTCAAAATTCATTGGCCTCTAACATTTATTTTCACAATATGAACATTTAGTTATGGGAACTGGACAACTGAAATCAACATAAAATGCATTACTCTTTTTTAAATTATTAATCACAAAAATTTCTTATTCATTGAAAATTATAAAAAGCTGTACAAATGAGAGTCAACAGAAATCATCTAAAAATCAGTCATCCCATAATGTTTTATCCTTAAAAAGACAAATAGACACCATTATGTGGGATGGATTCAACCACAAAATTGCATAGCTCTTGCTTTGTTCTTCACCACCAAAATCACTTTGAGAAATTTTCTAATGTATTTGGAAGGCACCTTATTTCTCCTATACAAGAGGAGGCATCTTACACCTACTACTCCTTAAAAGTGAAAGGAGTGTGTTATGCTTTCATGTAGGTGTAAGATCCCTCCCCCTCCTCGGGAGTAGGTGTAAGAACCCACCCACTCCTACACCATTGGTCTACAAATGTTTAGGTTCATGATAACCGTGGTCTCTCATGCTTTTACAATAGGTAAAGCCCATGGGTGGGTGGGGAACATTCCCAAAATGTGGGGCCGGCTCGGCGGCTGCCTTATTGTAGGCCCCTTATCTTAGGAATGTCCCCCATCCTAGGGCTTTTTCCTAGACATATGATTGATCATTGAACCTTTTGAGAAACAAAATCATGCAATGCTTGCGTAATGTGTTAACTTTCCTCTAGTTGGGCTCTTTGTGTAATTGTTATTGTTTGTGCATAGATGTGCATGTTCATGTTTTGCTCGTGATACACATGATGGTTGTTGATAACTTAGCAAGCAATCCAAGTGAACAAATCGCCATTTGGCCTCCGCAAATGCGGACATGCTCCTTTGACCTTTAAATTAGGGTTCACCACACCGTTTGAAATAGGGTAGACCCTCCAAGACTTTTTTTCCAATGTCACATAAGGGTGGACTATTGGGTAGCTTAATATCACACAAATAGTTGGAACCATTGTTTGGCTTTAAATATTCGTCTTTCATAGGTTGAAAAACACATGCCCTTTTGGCCCACAACCATCTTGTGTCATGGAAAGCTTTGTTAATTAATATAATGAGGTCATTGAACACCAATTGCATTTTCTTCCTTGATCTCTAAGGATTTGGCAAATATAAAATTCGCACATTTTGGATGTTAGGTTAACTTGGCATGTTTTTTTCTTGATTTGCTTCCATCAATTCTAGGATATGAAATACCTTATGCAAGTTGCTTCTACAATCTACATACTCCACCCCTTCATCAACTATTTTGCTTTTCCCAAAGCTTTAATTAATCTCAAAGAAGGTGTGAGACTACAATTTGAACCAATCAACTTGTTACAAATGAATTGTGGCACCTGGCACCCATATTAAGTCTGGAATAAAATTTTGAGCTTCATCATCCATTCTACAACACACATATTCTACAAACGAATCATTTTGCATCAAAGACCACCACAAACACATTTTGATTTGATCCAAACTTCAAAGTGCTCATGCTACGAGAAAGGGAATGCGAAATATCTTGATAATTACATGAACCTTATTCACAATTGGTTTTTGCAATCAAGTAAATATAACAAAGTACCTACATCTAAGGGCACCATTTATTTTCCCTTTGCTTTGACAAACTTGCAGCATTTTAATCAAAATTGAGCTTAATTGCAATTCAAATAGTATGACAGTTTTTTTTATCAACCTTTTCGTAACAAGTAGCTTTGTGTTCCATCATCTTGGCCTCCTACATTCATATGTGCACAAGTTGAAACCTTTTTTATATACAAGGTCAAACATGAATTTAGGTTTTTTTTTCCTCGTAATGTGGGGACTTAGGTCCCATCTTTTTCCCAAAAAGAAACCCTTTGTACCTTTCACACCTTTTGTTTTTCTTTCTTTCGAGGTTGTGAAAATTTTAAATAAATAAATGGTTCATGATTTCATCCACATTCTCATCCACCACAATGAGATTGTGGGGATTATAAATAGCTTGGAGCCACAAGAACACAAAATCATTAAATAACCAAGTTTCCTAATTTGTGATAGTTTTCCCTTGATTCATTAATGCATAAAAGATGTTTGTTGATAAAATCAAAAGATCCATTTCAAAACCACCTCAAATTGGTCATGAGGTTGATATTCAAAAATATATTATGATTAAACATATTTCGCTCATTCCTTGACATGCAAGTGTCACACAATTCTTTTCATCCCTATCAAAAACTGATATTTTGCAACCATTAAAGGCATGATCCTTTCAATTAACCCCACATGCCAATCCACCTCACAGACCACTGAAAAAAAATTATTTAAAAAAATAAATCTGGCACAATGTGGCAATCAAAATTCAGGAGTCAAGATTTTTTTAATCTTTTAAAAATTGCATTTTGATATGGAGCTATCAAAACATGAGCTATCTTGGCAAGCTTTGTTTTTTGTGCCGAATTTCATATATGTGAAAAATGTCATATTATCAAAAGTTTAAATATCATCAAGTATTTCAAATAATTCAAGGAAATTAGAAAGAATGGATGCACTAAATTATATGATAAAATATTGTTGTCTCCTTGTCCCATTCATACTTATCTCTTCTAAGCTAACTACCTCACTTCTATCCTTTACCCACTTATTTGAATATGAGGAAGCAAATTAACATGTGCCTTTTCGTGTCCATGTTATCTAATTTAAATAGTTTAATAATCTACCTCTTTGAAGCCAATCTATTTAATCACTTTCCCTTACACATCTACATGAACATGAAAAATATGATGTAATAATGATGAAATATTCAGAATCATATGGGAATATACACAAAGGAGGAGGGGCAGAGGTGGGGACCATGGAAGGGGGGAGGGTTTAGATTAGTTTGGAACATGCAAGGGCATTCCATTTGTGTAATTCAAAAATGCAAGTTTCTTCACATCATTTTAAAAACTCCAGTTCTTGTAATAATAGTTGCTTTGATAATCAAGTCCAAAGGCAAATGGATGGAAATAATAATAATCAATTAAATTAAAATATTTTAATCTAAAGAGTTAATGTGATAAGCTTTGCTTCCAATGCAAGGATGCTTCACTTTCAATAAAAATTAGGTTTATAATGTCAAGGTTTGGAAATGGATGTGATGCGTGGTGGAAGCATTTCTTTCAAGAGGTTGTGGCAACACGTGAAACACGTATTTGACTCCAACTTTATTTCATTTATCACATTATGAATGAACTAGTTAACGATTTGCATATTCTCATCCTTGGCACCTTTTCCTTTCTTATCAAACCAAAATTTGTTTTGACTACACACAACAACAACAAAAAAGTTCTACTAACGTTTTTTTTAATTGGTGAATTTTTGTCAATTTCAACCTAAAAAAAATGATTTCAACATTTGCAAAGGATCTTTCTGGGAAAAATGGCTTAAATTTGTTAGATTTCCAAAAAAAAAATTTCAAATTGTTAAATTTTTATGATAAGTTCTAGTAGCTGGCCAAGAACTTAAAAATATATATTTTTTCTATTTTCATATTAGTATATATAGCCAAATTTGGTTAATTATTTTCTGGATGATCGCCATTTTGACTACATCACAAAATCCTTAAAAGAAACCCTTAAAACCTTAAACCTTCCTTTTGTTGTCGATAGTGTATGCACATGTTCATTCACATTAATTTATTCATCAATGCACCTCTAATTTTTATTTTATTTTTGGGAAGAGCCATAATGATTTATTCATTTTTATTTCACTCGAATAGTACTTCCTTTTTTTTCATGTTCTTTTTGGTGGGTTTCGACAAGAGAGTTATGTAACTATGTGGGGACATTATGGGTCCAAAGTCATAAGAGTTTATTCAAGGCCCCTTAATGGAGTGTTAAGTTCAACTATTGATCTCATTTGGTAGTATAAGCCATTTATTTGAAGGAATATGTTTCTTAGGTTGAGGATGGTCCACATCTCCTTTAATATGAATGTAGTTTGGGATAACCTTCCTCCCTTAGCTAGAGAGATGCACCCTTCTTTTGAGAGTTTGGTAGTTACTGATGCCATAGGTTTGTAAGCATCTTTGATGGACATCCATCACGACGCATCCTTTAGATTTATCTTAGAGGATGATTCCATTTCCTTTACTTCTAAAGTTCACATCCATTTTTGTTTGAGCAAGGGGGTGTGGCTATGGTTGATTATTAGGTCATCTATTCATTTTGACGCGTTCCCAAGTCTCTAGTTAGACCCAAGTTGGGACTAGGTTATTCAAGTTGCGGAATTGTGGAAAACTTGGGGCACGCTCCCAGCTCTCAGCACTAAAAGGGGTAGAGGGGCGTGCTGAAGCTCTGGGATTGGACTAGGAAGAGGGACAAGCCATTCACTCACTCGAACATGCATCAAACCAACCAACAAGTTGGTTAATTCGCCTTTTGGAACACCCTTGGTGCTAGGATAAGCCACGAGCAACCTTGGACTCACTTGACTCACCACGACCCGGACTCGGGGGAAGCCACCACCTTCCCCCATATAGTATTCTTTGTGTTTCACAACCGCACTTGCATCTGAATGGCACTTTTTCCCAGGACTCCCAAAGTGGAGTCCCGAAACTGTCCCGGTTTGGATTCCCGGGACTTTGGGCACTCATAACTTCTCGCCCCGACCTCTGATTGGGACGAGGTCTAAAGCAACGGTGTGTCACATTTCACTTGCACACACCAAAATCGGATCGATTCCTGAGGTTTGTGATCGGGAGTCAAACTGCCAGTTTGACTCCCGGCTTTTCTTTCGACCATAACTTATGCTGTAGATGTCCAAATGGCTCATGCGAGGCCATTTTGGACATCTACACTTCAATACCTTCCAATGGTGTAAAGAACACCCCAATATGAGGTGTTTTGACCCCTGTAATCAAACTCTGAAATTTCGGAAGTCCCGGAGGACTCCCAAGTCCCATTTTTGGGAGTGTGAGTGGCGACCTCACACTTCCCTCAAAATGGGGTTGCGATACATTTGTTCTACATTACACATTTTACTTTGACTTCAACGTTTTTTTTTTTGTCTTGATTTGATTTAGCCCTTGACATCTAATGTAACTTTTCATGTGTGAGTGTGGATACAAGTTAGATGCATTTAACATGCATTTAACACATTGTCCATTCAAAGGTCAACGGATAGCCACACATGACGCCATCAAAGCCATCATGTTTGCCTTCATTCGAGAGAGTGGGCACATTATATGGAGAGAGTGGTGGTATGCACTTACGTCAAGAGTTTCATTGCAAACCGATATTTACATGATTCATGAGGATTAGGTTTTTGTTGCCAAATGTGGTGGTTACTAACCCAACATAAGAGATAATGGTTATGAATGTCATTAGTCGACTAGAAATTATAGTTATAAAACTTAGCACCATTGTTAAGATCCATAAGTATAGAGGGTTTCATGAGAGGCACCATTTTATTCTAATGGCCATGGAGGTGCATAGCACACCCAGGTGTGATATGGATTGTTTCATCAGGGATTGTGTTCGTTTTTTCCATAATAGATGATCAAGAGATCATTTATCTTTGTCTTCTTACATTCAATTTTTTAAGTAACATGTTAGCATTGCTTTTCAGTGTGTTTTAGCTTCTGCTATAGAGAGGTAGATTGTGTTGGCAAGAAATGTTTATTCTAGACCTCCTATTATTGTTAGATCTCATGATTTGCATGTTGGCGACATTATAAGGGCTATGGATGACATAGTTTCCTACCATAGAAGGACTAGTTCTCTCCCTTTTTTAGTTCTTGTACGTTGCATGCCTTTTGGCCTTTCTTTGTCCTTCCCTTTTGTTTTTTGTGTGATGATTTCAACCATCAATTTTTATTGGATTTTTGCCCCCTAAATTGACTCCTCACCAATATTTCTAGGACATTGGGCATATGGGATAAAATCAAAGTGCTATTGGGAACATCATGGGGAACACTTTGAGACTTGTTTATTTTTTTATTTCTAGATTTATCCAAAATATATGGCTTCAAGTAGGTCAATTTTGTATATATATTTAATGTTATAATTTAGATAACTATGATTTCAATACTTTTCAAAAAAAATGAAAATGCACGTTAATTGTCATGCCCATGTTATATACTATTAAAATCAAATTTGACATTGACATAAATAACGATGAACTATTTAAACCCATATGAGAACATATGATTGGGGGAATAAAAGGAGGGGCATGAGGAAAGGGGGGGGGGGATATTATTTTAAAACTTCCATTTCTTTTACCAAAATTCTTATTTTTGTCTCTTCAAATTTTCGAAGTGAAGCTTCAATTAAAACTTAACTTGATTTATTTAACTATTAGAGTACATACCATAAATCCAAGCTTTTCCCCTAGCCCTGAGGTTCTAAGCATATTTTGTGGTTTTGTTGTAAATAATCATGTTGTGTCATGGACTTATATGTAGGCTTACTTTTGGTATAGTTCATCTTAGCTCGTGCGCATGTTGAGAGTCCTTTAGTCATGGATGTTCATGAAAAATATATTATATAAAAGCTAGTAAACATTATAATGCATTAAAATAATGATTGCAACAAATCTTGAATTTTAATGTGATCAAAATTATCATAGTGTCATCAATTTAACCAAACTAGATCATATTGAATATTATTTTTAGTTTATTTACAAATCTAAATTAGGGCATCAATTGGAGATGTGGAATGTCAAATCAAACCTAGGGCTTTAATGCAGAACCCACTTCCATATTTCAAAAAAATTGCATGGATTATAATGGGCAATTGGTATCAAGCAAATGTTGAAAATGGACACCTTTTAATTTATTTCCATCACAATCTATTTTATCTTATCTCATATGTTTTCTTGGTCTTGTGACTTCTTTCAATTACAACAATATGGTGATGTGGCAACAACAACTTCTCCAAGGTTGTGCACACACTTGAGGATGAAGCTTCACTTATTCTTGTGTTTGTTGCATTGTTGTTGCAAGTACCAAATTGGAGTTCAAAAACACAAAGTTGGCCATTGCCAAATTTTATGAACTATTTATAAAGCATATAATTTGTACAATGTTGGTTAACATTCCAAAAAATGTTAGCCAACATATTGCATAAATGAAATTGAAAACCAACATACAACACAATATGAAAAAATAAGGTGTTTTGTAATTAGGCTTACAATTGGGTTTTTGAGTTGCAATGACCATTTGCAATTCAAAGTATTTTTACAACGTGAGTGTTATCAAACAAGTTGCAAAAGTTGTAGTGGAAACAATTCACTATATTATATGAAATTGTATATGTATGCAACTCATGCCAATAACTATGAATGATGGAAACCAAATGCTTGACACTACAAGCATCACCCCCAATACAACCCCACTTTTGAAACAAACACAAGGTTTTAAGAAGGAAAAGGTAAACTTCAAGCCCACAAAACAAGCAAAAAATAGTAGCATCATTACTCAAGTTCTTAGCATCGTGAATATGGTGGTAGCCACTTTGGAGAAGACCACCGTCATATGAAACTAAAGTATGATGGCCCTATTTTTTATTCTTGATGATTGGTTCTAATCGCATGAAACAAAAAAATACTTTCATCTCCAAAGGCAAGACTTCTTATGTAACTATTTAAAACTCACCTCCAACTTAAACAAAACAACATACAACCAACACAATGACACTTCAAACAAATAAAATAATAGAAGGTTTCACCTTTGTTACAAACAATTTGATGATCATAAAAGCATTATAAGAAGCAAACAATCAAAATCTCATAGATTTTGTAAACCAAATTACATAGTTAATAAATTGGAAAAAATGTCACACAAAATTTTGATGCATTTTTTTTTTAAATAAAAAAAGATCAGAGATGATTGAGTCTTTTCAATGCCCAAAGGTGATCATTAAATCATTTCTTAGATTGAATTTTCACTTTGAGAAATTGTGTTCGTGAAAATCTCACTACCTTCTAAAACATGGGTTCATTCCAAATCCATGCAAAATTTGTTATTTCATAAGTTCGTATTGTTTAAACATGCATGTTGTGCATTAATGTATTTATTATTATTGTTATTACTATTAACATTAGTATCTAGATTCCAAATTAATAGTAATATTTTTCCTTATTAAGTATTATCAATTATAATAATTAATATACTCAGTAGAATGTTAAGGTAAAACTGCCCATCACTAATCATTGGCTGGTGATTGAACGTTTTTGGATCTTTTTTGTTTTTTATTTCTTTTGGGTGATGCAAAACATTATAAGAATGCCAAGCTAAGTTTTATTGTCTACATTATATGTTTCAACTTTAAAGGGAAAGGAATAACAAAGAAGAAACAAAAAACATATTGAAATCACATAATGTGTTTTTAAAGGAAATGAACATTTATTTTTAAACTTCATATTTTCTTTAAAAAAAAAATTTTCAACAATTTAAAGAGTTATGGTTGCACCAAGTTAAAATTTACATTAACTATTTGATGTTCCAAAAATAAAAGAATAACACAAAAGAGCCATGAAGAAGACAAATGTGTTGAATTTTAAAATGTGAATTAGGTTGGTGACCAAACATTGACTCCGTTTTTAGTAATCTAAATGACTATGGGTGCACCAAATCAAGGTCTAAATTTTTTTTTGCACTTGAGAGGCAAAAGGATAATGTCTTAGGATTTAAAATCCTTTGAAAAGTTACGTGTTCACAAATTTGTCTTGTAGTAGTTGTCAGTAAATTGCAATTTGGGATAGGTAATAATGCATACCTACTTTAGGCCTACCTACATATTGACCTAACTTCCACATGTTAACATTTTATTGACCTTAAGTTGAATGATCTAAATCAAACTAGTAAAAATATTAATATCAAAATCATTTTAATATTGCCATGTGTCCATTGATGATTTGTTGACACATCATTGCCACGTCAACACATTGTTATCTATATAATTGCAATGTATTGGCATAGTAGTTCTAATGATATAGTAACAACATAGTTGCACCATGTCCCTAATTCACAAAGAGCAAATACAACAATGTAGTTTCCTATGAACTTGGCAACATCATGCTTGATAAGGCCCCATTTTGCTTCCAAAAACCTTGCAAATTTGAGAGCAAAATTAGGAAGATGAAACTCATTGAAGTGATTCTACACCTTGTCCAAAAATGTTGCAAACTTTTGCATGTTCCTTATCAATGGGTCTTGTGATACATGAAGAAATGAGCAATACAATTAAAATTCCTCTTGCACAACAAAATTCTTATCCTTCTTTGCTTTCAATTGCATCTATAAAAGGTAGTCAATTGTTGTAGATGGTTTGAAAATGTTTGATATCACCATTTCACACACTTTGATGTCAAAATTACAAGATAGTAAGACCTTTTCATCAATCATTGATTTGAAGGTTGGAATCCTAAATTTTGCTAGAGCCTTGATGATTATTGGTTTGCAAGCACAACGAGGGGGTGTGATCATGATTGATTTTTTACATTGACATTTTTTTGTCATTGCTAGGGCCCTTAATGTATCCTGGTGCAAACACTCTTACAACTTCTATTTTTCATGTGACTTTTAAAATAATTTTCAAGGAATTTCAATTTCCTTAAAATATAAAGCCAACTAACCATAACTATTACATAATGTAAGGGTGCTTCATTGCTTTTAAGTTAATGGGTATTGGTAATGGTTCTAGTTGATGGGAATAGATTCCAAGAGATGAGAAAGCAATGCACCAACTTCTATGGACGACTCAATATTAGTTGTGTTGAATGTAGAGTAAATGTATGTTTATTTTATACATCACTTGTTATGATGCAATTCAATGCATAAAGGCTCATATTATAAGGAATGATGTCCACATATGACATGTTAGGCCCTAGACTTCAAAAGTGTTGAATTTCAAAAGGTGAATGTGCATGAATTTAATTGCGATGATGCAATTGGGTCAAGGCTTAGTACATTGGTCCAAATGTTTTAAAGTGAAGCTATGCAACATATGTGTGGGGACATGTAATGGTTTGTCATGCTTGAGTCAACTATGTCAAGGAAGTCCAAATTCTCATACATCCATCATTCATATTCATGGATTCATGCTACATTGATGCTTGTGGAAATTGGCGCACATGCAAACTTAATGACATTCAAATTATATATGTAGCCCTAGATTCAACATATGGGACATTTCAAGGGTTTTGTTGGCCTTAAGTTTGCAAACAAACATGTTTACTATGTGCATGGCTGGACATGTTGCTTACAAATAAGGTCATTTGAAAATGGGCCAAACAAGTGGGTTTTGAACCGCCTACCCCAGCCAAACAATGTAAGTGGGAGGTTTCCTTGGGTAGTTAAAAAGGGGTCAACTATATGCACTATATATGTCCCACACACTAACCATTCTACTAATGAAAGAGTAGTCCTTCACCCAATAAGGCAAGTTTGCAAAATCTAGGCTTGCATTTAGACAAAACAATTTAGGCACCAAAATAAAATCTTTATTGGAAATATAAAAAAACATTGCAATTGTTTCAGACCACACCACTTGTTAGGACATCCTGTGAACATTTTCCAAAACAATGATACTACCTTACCCAAATAGTGAAATGAAAATTTGTGAAAATATGAAATCGAAATGTTGAAAATGATCATAATTATCATACATTACACCCTGAATAATTTCACTATTTATATCACAATATCATAGTAGTTGATGAGAAAATAAATAAGTTCAAAATTTAAAAATGAATTCATTTTTGTGAAAAAAAAAAAATTTGTTTTGTCAATGTGGAAACTAACCCTAGGCTACGGTATGTCATAAGATTTATAATTTGAAGATGAAAAAAGATCCCACAATTGTACAGGTTTTTTGGGTGAATGTTTCATGGGATGTGTTTAATATACCTAGTTGTATTAGAAATGAAAATCCATTAATTCGATAATATGCACACTCACCTTGTTGGTGGTCTAGAAATGAGCCCAAAAAATTAGATTAGAAAGAGAGCCCCATACTCAACCCATGGGTATCAATCAACATATCAACCACCTGGATACCTATCAAGCCCAGATTCAAAAGATATACTAGAGTTTTGCTTAAAGTGGTATATAGGGCCTGTTTTGAGACATTAGGAGATCGAGTGTAATAGAGATCATCCAATAGTGTTGGACTGTTTTGTTTAGTCATCCAGAATGGATTATGTGACCCCAGCACCCACCAGTGCACCATCCATTGAAAACTCGGATGGATGAACCACAACTGAGTTACATAAAGCCCGGCCTTTGATCTCTAGTGTTGTGACATGGCACAATAGTGAAAAATTGAAAAAAATTGGGGGTGTCAAGTAGGTTATATTCACACAAAAAAATTGGGTAAGAATTGTCGGTTATGCATAAGGGTAGGTTATCAAATAACTGGTGGAGAATCATCAGTTAATCTGTCGGTTATACAACAGGTATAGGGCTTTCTAAAAAACTAAATAATAAAATAAAAAATTTAAAAAATAATTTTGAAAATAAAAAATTTGTATCAGTGTCTTAACATTGACAACCTACCTGGATGATAATTGGGTAATCCGAGTGGGTTATGAAAGTTCAAATTCAATACCAGATGATTATCAATTTAATCAGTTATCAAAAATTAACAATTGACGGGTAGGTTATTAATAGTCGGTTATTAATGACCAGGTCACAAATTCAATAGCTGGCCAACACTGGTAAATACCAGTGTTGTGTGGGTATCAGAAATGGCGCGTATGCAACCATCAGTTCTCAGGACAGTTCTTCAATCTCATAACCAATGTTAAGGTTAACTTATGCAAGTAGGTAAAGAATGTTAAGTAGTTCCTATGCAAAGTTTGTAAGGCACTTGGTAGTTACGAGGTAGCTAGATGCATGTGGATGGTTAGTATGTTAGTACATAACTCACCACCATGGTTGGCTATATGGGATCCTATATATTAAAGGAAGAATGAAGCCTCCTTTAACTCCGCTCATGAACAGACAGTGGCTACGGAACGGGAAGGAAATAAACCAGGAAGAAGAAGAAAAAAAAACATTTGGACAAAGGATATGACTGACGTAAAGACAAGTATATACCTTTGGACAAAAGATGTGACTAACATAAGGTGTCACGTGTGGTGCTATTGAGAACAAGAGTTTGGGGAACCTATGGGAACATATTTAACGCACCATTGGTTGGTTTCAGAAACTGTTGTTGTGGACAAAAAGAATACCAGTGTGGGGTGGGTATTTGATTTTTTTGTAATACCCATATGCTCTGACTATTTGGAAGAAAAAA
>Ga0116231_10007678_pt1 | contig 19532 bp, 4 predicted proteins | sample S1TSphgellanicum_2_FD_89695 | JGI IMG/M metagenome (GOLD analysis project Ga0116231, IMG submission 89695) | Host-associated microbial communities from peat moss isolated from Minnesota, USA - S1T2_Fd - Sphagnum magellanicum MG | ecosystem: Host-associated > Plants > Peat moss > Unclassified...
AAAAAAAAAAAAAAACAAAAAACAAAAACCCAAAGGTAATATCCTACAAATCACAACTTTACTATGTTGTAAAATGTAACTTTCACAACAAACTTGCAAAATAGTTCTAAACTCCTACTAATGCAACCTTTTATTTGATTTTCTTACCATTACAATAGCTTTGTAATTTGTTTAGGCTTGTAAATGTTCATCCTAGGTTGACATGATGGACCAATATTTGCAAATTAACTTATATAAATTTTTTAAAAATTTCCAATTTAATGCAACATGCACACATGTTTAAATGATACATTATCCATTACAAGACTTTGAATATCAATATTTTCACTAGTCATTATCCACACATTCTAACAATTTATTATTGTTGCAACCCTCACTATGGGCTCACAAACAAGGTTGCAACATTAGAAATGGAAACATGATTGAAACAAACCTTGAAAATAAATCCATGGCATGGTGTAAACCAAAAGAAGTGTTCAAACCAAAAGAAAGTTGTGTTGGAATGAAAGAAGATTCCCTAAAAACCCTTATTTTATGTTGGATACTTATACTAACCCAAATGAAGGGTATTGTTGCAGATGTTAAGCCCCATGAAAACTACATGTAAAATAAATTATAAGGAGATTAGTGTTTGAGGTAGAAGTATAACAATGGTTGAATTCGTGTAAATCCATGGTGAGTTTGTGATCCAATCTTCACTCAAAATTGCATGAACCACACCAAGCATCTATTTGTGTATTGTGAAACACATATGAAACATGTTTTGTCTTTATAATCACCCTAAAGTTCTTACACCCTTGTCTAAAGCTCAAGAGGCCAAGGAACATGCCCCATCTTTGTAAAACTTTGCTATAAATTCAACAAGTTACCACCAATACCATTTAGGGTGAAAGCACACTACAAGGGTCGCTTTAAACAAGAAAATGTTTTTTTTAAATACATTTTATATTATTTTGGGGATAGTTTTATTTTGATTTCATCTAACATTTTGATGAACATATAAAATGGATGTTGATACAAAAGCCTCCAACATAATTCTTGTCATTTTTCAAATGAAAATAATTTTCAACAAAATGTTTTTTTCAACACACAAATTTTGTTTGTTTGAATGAAAAACTTGTGTAAAACTATATATATATTTGATTGTAGATGGAAACTTGTATTCATTTTATTTTCCTTTTGGTCATTGAAAAAAATTCAATTGAAAAAAATAATTCAATTCATTATTAAGTGCAAACACACTATTAGGATGCACATCCATTTCATTGGTATTGTGTTTAAAGAATAATGGGTTAACTAGTCAAGATGAAATGGCAAATTATAATTGGATTTCTATTCACAGAAAATATTTTAAATTATTATTTATAAATCAAGATAAATTTTTATGACCCAAAAAGATGTTGCACTATATTATATGCAAACATGTATTAAAAAAATTTCAAAGCATTTCAAGTCCTTTTTAAAGTCCATTTAAAACATTGGTTATACTACATTTTTTTTTAAAAATTAGGTAGATCCTATATTCAATAAATTCATTTCAAACTTATCCAAAAGTTCCAAAAATGTCTTCGAAATCCATTGTTATATAAATACACCAAACACTTTCAACATTCTTTTTATTTATCATTAAAAAAAATGTTAAATTAAGTAATTCACACCACTGTTTTTAAGTTTGGGGGATGGTGGGAAATGTTGAAGAACAACTAACAATGTCAAGAGGATGTTGAGGGGCATCAATTTTTTTTTCCCTAAGGAGGGAAAATTAATAGGATGTTGGGGTCCAATGCTAGGTAATGTTGGGAAGACATTGGGGATGTTGATAGTTTTTGTTCTAGGGGGATGCCATTTGATGTTATCAAAAAAGTTCAAACTACAAGGCAATGATGGGAAGTGTTGAAAAACTAATGGGGGTGTTGAAAGACATCTAGAAAATGTTAATTAGGATGCAAGGAATGATGCTATGTGCATTAAGAATAGGTAAGGTTTGAACATTTGTCATTTGCTCGAACCAATTTTTTTTAATAAATTAGTCAAAAAGAAAAAACCCCATTAATAGGGATGTGATAAAGGACTTTAGGGATGTACATCCCTAGCATAGGGACATCCTTTTTGGCAACCCTAATTTGCACTATATTTCTTTCAATCATTTGGTACTACATTTTTGGTTAATAAAATTCATTTGAATTACTTGCTAAAAGAAATGCAAAATGTGAATCATTCTTGCAATTCTCTTAAGGTGGTAAATTTATTCATGCATGGGTTAATGTATAGATTAATACATTTGACATGACCCACCAAACCATTAAATGGATGATCCATCAAATTGATTTTAAGAATTCAAATTTTTCATTCTTCTCATATCATTACATTGTTGCTAAGTTGAAATCCATTTCAATATAAATCCACCATTGAAAAAATTAATCATAATATTTTGGTCATAATAATGAACTAAAATTTGGGAAGGCAATGGGGTTAAATACAAAGCCATGGTGACTTTCTAAGCTTTTCACAATTCTCAAAATCTTGTTGAAAAAAACAATAGTGTGAAAGATAAAAACTCTTGAAGTAGAAAATTTTAAAAAGTGAAAAGGCTGATTTTGTCTTAAAAAAAAGCAAATGGTTTCTTATATAACAAGGTCACATCTATAACATATTTCACACTTTAAACAAGAAGTTTGATATGTTGATGGAGGTGTTTCAAAATACATTAATAACATGACTCAATAATGCAAAAAGATTGAAAGCCATTTCCAATAACAAACGTCAATGTTATAATTAACACATCTTTTCGGTTAGCCAAAAGGTGAAAGCACACTATGGTGGCCAAAGAATGTTGTCACAAATATTTGCTTTTTGAGATTATGCAACTTTCAACTTTCACCAAGCCAATATAAAAGAGGTTTTCATAAATTATACTCAAAAAAGGTAGTTCAATTGCTAGTTTCCAAACAATGCAATTGTCAAAGGAAATTACATTTTGAAAATTAATATTAAATGATTAAAGAATATAGTTGTGAGAAAATAAATGTTGTCACAATATATTGCAAAGTCCAAATATATTCTTTAAATGATTCAAATAATTGCAAAACTTGATGAAATATGTAATCATATATTGAATGTGAATTGATTGCACCATTTCAATTACAATTGAAAAAATTGACTAATGTGATTTTTTAATGGTACTATTTTGTAGCATTCTATTTGGTACTATTGTTTTTGCTTGTTTGTAAAAGGTTTTTGGTCCAATAAAATGCTTCCATGGTTATTTAATATTTTCTGGTCACTTATAGATTTTCATGTCAATCAATTATAAAACAATTTTAACATGTTATTCTCTCCAAGTTGTAGTTGTTTGTGGTTTTTTTGGTCAATTTTTTAAATATTTATTTATCAAGTTTTTTCATGTTTGTTTCTATTTTTGTGGGTTTATTTAAGGCTAATTTTCAGAACTTCTTGCTCAAAATTGAAAATTTTTCAATTTTTTTTGGGAGATCAATAGATTGTTTCCAACTTTTTTTTAAATGTTTATTTTCACTTGTAAATGAATTTTGATCACTTGTACAATGTTTTCAATGATTTGTAAATTGGCTATATTCTCTCTTTTTTCCTAGTCACTTGGTAAACTCTTGTAGATGATTTTTTATAATTACATTTAATATGGCTTGGTTATTTACAAAATGCTTTCAAACTAGGTTGCTTAGAAAATATTTAATTGCACAGCTCAATCATCGAAGGAAATTACTGCAAAAATTATGATATTGAATTTTATTTTTTAAATTGGAATTTCCATGAAAGAGTTAGCAAAAACCTAACAATTTATAGTAGGTTTTTTGACACCATGGTACATCCATAATTATTAGTCCTAGGAGCAAACTAAGGTGCTAATATTAAGGAACGCCTAAGTAATCAATGGACACTATTTAAAATTATAATTAAATGATGATCAATTTTACATGTTTGGCAAATTTGTGCATTGATGACTAGAATGAAAAGCTAGTTCATTTTTAATCAATCAATGGCTTTTGGTTGTTGCAATTTACCAATACCAAGACTATTTTTTCAAATATCCCTCAGTTCAATTTAGCTTCCCCAAGCAAGCCATCATGTTGGGAGTTTTGAAGTCTTGTGGGTGATTTTCAACTTTTGATTGTACATAGACACCAAATAGGCATGTGCACAAATGTTTTCTCTTTCTTGATGAGTACTTTTGGCAAATAGTTGCATTCAATGCAAGGAAGGAGTATTATTTCCATGAAGGTTAGTAGGTGTGTGTATTAAAAGAATGGTTTTCAAAGGTGGCATTAGAAATGTGTTTTCTTCAATAGTTTCTCGCTATCTATAATTTGAACTAGAATCTTTACTTGTTGAATGTACTTGAGTTGTATTGGATAGGAGGTGAAAATGGCACCCTTACATTGTTCAATCTCAAATCTTTGATAGCTTCATCAAAGGTGATACAATGTCAAGGATGTGAACCAAACTAAGTTTTAATATTCATGTATTCATTTATACCAATTACTGAACTTCCTTTCAAAGGACTAATAAACCTCTTAAATTTTAATTCTTTTATTTACTAAAGTTTAAATATTTTTTAAAATAGATCATAATAGCCATAAAAACAAGTGATATAATAATGTATATAATGATAATAAAATAGTCAACCTAGGCTAGTTACAAATTACATTATTATTATTTTTATTATTATCAATAATCAATTACTAAATATCATTGAATTCTAATATATACTGAAATAGTTAATAATTTTTATTTAATCAATATTTCAGGTATTAATTCATTTTTTTGATGAACTATTATTTCATAAGTTATTAATAATTAGTTAGTTATTTAAATATTAGCCAATTACTAGTTAAATAAATCAGTTGATAGATCATTATAGTTAATATCTAGTTAAATATTTATTACTATATATTTAACTAATAAATTTAATGTCATAATGACTAATAAGATTATTAGATTGTTAATTATATAGTTCTATAATTTAAAATTTTTGATAATTATTACTAAAGTCAATTAATTAATTGACTAGTTTATTAATTAATTAATGAATTAGCAAGTTTATTAATTCATTCATTCATTTATAATTCATTCATTTATTTTATTTTATTTTAGTTAATTATGTAATTTACAAAAATTAAAATGAGGATAAAAATATGTGAAGAAACCCAATAATTTTTTTGTTGTAAATACTTTATCACTAAAAATGTTTAGTTGCAAACTATTTGCAATCAAAATTTTATTGGGCATATGTTTTGGATTTCATTCTCATTTTGAAAAATATATAAACAAGGTGTTTTGTCTTACATTTTCATAATAAAAACCATGGGCATATGGGATGAACCAATAAAAAAAACCTAACCCAAAATATAAATATAAATGTTCATGTACTTACATCTAACTTAACTATCTTCCTAACTTACCTACCTACCTACCTACCTAAATAAATATTTAGTCTAAATAGATGATACCTAAATAGGTGTCTAGGTTAAATAAACAAGTATGTAAATCCTACCTACCTACTTACCTAGTTCAACCTACATACCCAAATATTATTTTAAATTTATTTTGGGTCATTTCAATTAATATGTCATGTGGCAAATTTTTATTACACCATGTGTCACAATCTAAAACCATCCAAGCATAAAAATTAAATGTCTTATATTAAAAGTTGGGACACTTAGCAACACATCATTTGCTCCCATTATTCACCCAAAAAAATAGATCCTAGTTGCAAGCGATAATATGTATATGGTCAGTCAAAGGATGAAAGTGTATTTTATTAGTTTTTTTTCATTTAAAATTTTTTATTATTTGTGATTAAACTTTAGTGTTGCGTGCAACTTGTGTCACAGGCAACTTGTCCAACACGACTATTAAGAGTTTAGTCGCAAATGTTACTTGCAATTAAAAATTAATCACATGGACCAATTGAAAAATGGCCATTTTCTACTAATGGTTGTTGAATGTCAATAATTAGGTATTAGCGTTGTTACAAATGATGTGACATGCCCATTTTGCATCAATTGTCATTTCAACATCTATCCAAACACGTTGATTAACAAACAATACCTTCATGGACAAAGAAAAATCACCCGATTTGCCCCTTGGACACTTGGTAACCAAAACCAAATTTGATTATTATAGTTGTAGTTTAAGGCCACTCAATAAATAATTAGGTTTGTAAATGAAACAAAAAATTTAATAATTTTTATCCAAGAAGGGTGATCTTTAAAACATTGAAATTCAACTATTGGTAAATCAAATAGATTACCAAAGTACTCCAATTTTCAATAGGGGAATTACATTACTAGATTTGGAGTGGGGGCAAACACCTACAACCACCTTAGATATCAAAACATAGATCTAAAACCCATGTGACAGCAGTAAGTTCACCATGGGAAGTCACACACATGAAATGAACATATTTGGAAACACAAACCCTTGTGGAGAAACCTCATTCTAGCAAAAAACAATTATTATTTCAAAAAGAAGGTAAAGACCTCAAAAGGTTTGAACTTTCTCCACAATTAGGCTTGAAAATTTTTATAAGGTCTTCTATATTGAGAGGGGGAAAAAATGAAAAATCTACCTAAATATATACCTTCCAAACCTTATCAAAAAAAATCCTAACTAACAATCCAACAAATCATCTTTAGATTTTTGGTGTTAAACATAACCACCTTTACATCCGGTTTTGGTGAAATAAATGTGGTTTCAATTACATAAAACCAATTTCAGTAACATTGCTTCAGATAAATTTCTACCGGATTTGGTTAGAAAATCGATTTTAGTTACAAATTTTTTTCCCACTTCAACAATATTGGCCAAAATTGTTCAATTTCCAATGTTTTTGTCACCACAATGTCAATGACCAAAACTATTTGATCATAGTTTTGGTTTTTGAAATTGTTCAATCACAAGTTTGGTCATTGTAGGGATGTTATTTCGTAAATGTGTGCGTGTGAGTGTGAGCATGAGCATGAACAAGTGAGCCCAAGGGAATATTTTGTTGACATCAACGAAATATTATTTGACAAATAGAATGATATATTTGGTGATGTGGAAAAATATTCTACCACCGATCATGGATGAACAATTTTCTTGGATGAAAAAATGTATAATAAATAAAATGAATGAACTTTCAAATGAACATTGGCAATATATCAAATTGCATTTTCCCTCTTCTACTACTAATTTTCCCAATCTATACTTAAAGTTGCATTTACTCCACCTTTACTGCCTCGCTAAATCCTTTCTATCTCTACCATGTCTTTGCATTTACTCCATTTTTATTGCTTTACATGCCATTCATTCACATGGACATTCAACAATAGTGTCTTTGTTCAATTCAAGATAAATATAAAAAATCTACCAAGATTAGTGCGCCATGTGTTGAAGCAAAAATAAAATTTGGCACCCTTATTAAGAATCCTACTCCCTAGTTTTAAACATGTCTTATGTGGCATAATATTATCTATCAACAAAAGCATATTTTGCACTACCATGTCATTTGTGGCCGTTATCCTCATGGTTGTTGTAATGGGAGACAACTTAAACAAAGCTATAACATAAACTTGTTAGCAAAACACAAGTGGTCAAATATAATAATCATCTACATAATACAAAAATCTTTTAACAAAAGATATTTCAACCATTCTAACAACATTATTGTGAAGTAGTTATTTTTAAAACACACTGCAAAATTGATGCACAGTTTGTAGATGTATCCTACAAAAGGTTAGGTAACTAAAGGCATCACTATAATAATGTAAGAAGAGAATGCGAAAAATTAACAAATACATTATTATGAATATTTATCTACAACCTAGTAATGCCACTCTCCATGTAAAATATAATTGTCATTATCATTAAATGTATTAGGTCTGTGGCCATTGTTACACATGTTAAGATATTATTATAATGCAATGCAAACTACATTCTAATTATTAGAAAGGTGGGTATTTAATCTACGAATTTTCATGCACACATTATCAATTGTTGTTTTGTGGTGCCATGAGTTTTTTGCACAATTTCTCCACTCTCAATTGTTTTGTTCCATTTTGAAAAAGACAACAAACATGGCTTGTTGAACTCTTCAAGACTTAAACTTGTACCCTATTGTCAGGGAAAAAGAAATGAAGTCCATCAATGCAAAATACCAAATACAAATTGGATATTGGGTAGTAAGGAACCATTTGCATGACTACAAAATTTATGCGATGGTGATTTGTATGTTTGATGAAAACTTTCTGAACAATTTACTATAGCCTCCAAAAAACAATCCATGGCCATCACACTTGATAAATTGGAACTACAAAACCTGACTCTTGAAGCAATCCAATTATTTATTAGGATTTTTGTTTCCAAATAAATATTCCCTTCAAATCACCATCAACAAAAAGTGGCCAAAGAACCAAAGTGACCCAAAGAAGACAAGTAAGAATCACCAACACGTGTTTATTGCAAAGAGACAAAAGCAATGGTGCCACTAGTGAGAGCAGGCCTTTAGACTCCACCAAGAATGAAAGGATCTTGGAATGACAACGATGACAAAACTCTGAAGTTGTGGTAGAATCATCCAAGGGAATGGATGACAAACCAAGTCCAAGTGTCAAAGGTTCTCCTCAATATTACCACAAACAAAACCATTGATATCAATGACATCTCAGAACCATGAAAAAGTATTAGAAAACTATAAGAGTGTCATTTGCAAGACCTTGAAATGAACCAACATTATTAAAATGAAAGACACAAGTTAATGCAAGATGTGTGTTTGTCTTTGTGTTTGGTTCTTTGATCATGGTCGCTTGATGAATAATATATTTAAAATTTTCTTTCAGGAGTTGACAAATGAAAGTTATGTTTGCTTGAACAACTACAACAAAAAAAAAGCCATAGGAAAGTAATTTGTAAGAAAATCAAATGAATTAACAAATCCAACTAAAAATTGAATTATTTTTTCCCCTCTACAATCTTGGAATTTTGTATCTAAATTAAGCTAAGTGGAAATTCTATTCATTGTATGAAACATACTTTAAATAAAAAAATTGACATCAAATTCCATTGGAATATGTTGAACACTGACACAATGTAGGATATAGAAGGAAAAATGGAATATGTATGGCCATTTAAAAACAAGACAATTAGGAAATGGCTTCAATATAATGAAAATTACATTCATAAATGGAAAACACACTCCACACAAGATTGATTTCAACTACAATAAATATATAAAATTTTTAATTCCATCTCCTGATGCAGTTATTCATTATTTAAATTTGAAATTCATTATCAAATAGCCATAAACTAATTTATTGGAAATTGGTATGTATTGTTATATATTATTTAGGTATTGTTTAAGTATTGTTAGGTGTAATTCCCCACTACAAGGCACAACAATCATTAGAAATATTGACAATACGAATAATTATATACATTTGTGCATCAAGTTGTTAAATTAATAAAATTGAAAAGATTGATCAAATCCCAACAAAAACCATTTTGATACAAACGACATTAACATAAGTTATTTTTGAAAATCTCCAGTACTATAAGTTGAAATATGTTTCTAAAAAACATGTACATGGAATTCTAGATAGAAATATTCTCAAACATAAATCCAACATTGAAAAAGGAAGAAAACATATAATCTCTAGATTTGGCATCCATATAATGTGTACAAGCCAATATGGAATTCCAACTGTAAGGAACCCAATTCTCTTGTAGAATTTCAAGATGAAAAAGATTGCTTGATTGAGCATTCCCAAGAATCATATAAAGTTTGAGATCATTTTGAAAGCAATGACATATTACATTATCTTCCAAAGAAGTAATAAATTTTTAATTTTCTCTCAAAGAAGAAATTGTTTTCTATGGAAACAATTTATGAAACTTTGGGCTTTCCTTGATGTGTGCTTTAATCATTACAAGGTAAAGGTCATTCTTACAACCTAGATTATTTAATGTGGAAACTTATGCAAAAACAAAAAACACCTAGAGAACATGGAATTGCATGGGTAGAATATACAACTAATCCCAAAACTAGGATTTAAATTAGAGATGGCATTCCAATAGATAGCATTATATTGTCAATCTTGTTTAACAATTTTTTCTCCAACATTGTGATATGTACAAGCTTAAACACAGACACAGCATGGTAAATGCATATTACAGTGTCCCTTTTTTTACATCATGATGCAAAAAATTTAGACCCTTTAACTACATGATGTTTCCTAAGTTCATTTTTTATAAAAATTATAAAAAAAGATCATATTATCATAGGGATAACATATTAAAACAGGAAAACCATATGTCCATATTTTGGTTTAGGGGGGACTTTTAAACTTGTTTGTTAAATTTAGTCACAATCCTTATTTAGTTCGTAAATAAATTCATAGATCTTGGGTTATCAAATTATTTGTATAATGGTACTTTATCACAAGTTGTATGATCAAAATGAAGATTAACATTCTTATTAAGGATGCCATTATAAATGAAAGTGGGCATTTGAGTACTTTTTTGGAAGGTCAGAATCACATATTCGAATAAAGTATTTTTCCATATAATATGTTTGAATTTGATTCAAATATTCTCATTGAAAGTGTTTTAAAATATATTTTTAAAATGTACAACACATAGTTATTGTAAAAAAATAATTTTTAATCAAAAAATCATTTTAAAGGTGATGAGAACACCAAAAACTATGTAAAAATGGACTTTTTTCATGGTCATTTTTGGTCCACCATATTATGCATTTGCCTTACAAGTGTTTTAGAAAGGTGACTTAAAAAGAACTTTGAGTGAAACATACATAAAAGGAAAGTTGAAAGCAAAACATAAAAACATCATTAGAGTTTTCCACCCAACCTTAGGACCACCCAATGCATTCAAAAATTCGGTGATCCACCCCCAAGCTCAAAAACAAATCCTAAACATCTTCGAATGCTTCATCATCGATGAAAGTTATAACTCTTGGATGGTAACCTCAAGAAACAATTTGTGAAGGAAAAGAAGCCAAGGACTCCAAAGCCAAGGCTTGAGCCTTGGCATATGATGGTAGCACAAAAGAAGTGGTAGGATCCTAAAGCATCTCATCCTTCCTAAATGAAAGGAAGTTCCTTGGTGGAAATGACACTTTGCAAATAAAGATAAAGGCAAGTGTGAAACATACAATAGAAAGAATTGAAGGAATGCATAATATTGATGTAAGTGGACAACTTATTCATAGTTAAGGAACCTCCTAGAATGTTTCTTGACAAGAAAGTCAATATCAAAGTTGTGAACATGCTTAGTGTTAGCCTTAGGTGTGGCCGCTTCAACAAGAGGTTCCAACACCTTCGTAAAAACCTCCATATCTAACTCCAAAGATAGGATGGTGCCTAAGGCTTTGGTAGGCCCTGATTGTGTTGCTTGTAAGGTGAAAGATGGTTAGACAATTTTTTTGATGTAAAGATTGTGAATGAATTTTTTGAAAAAAAACACATACTCGTGGATGTAGATAAATCCACAACAGAGGATCCTATCTTGGAGCAAACATCAATCAAGGCGTAAATAATAAAAGGATGCATTTCCTTTACAGCCCTAAAGGGTCTACCGGTCTTGGATATAGACATAGATGCCCTATTTGTCCAATTACACAACATGTCCTCATTCCGAACATCAATAGAGTTGTTCACACTCATTGGATGGTGAAAAAAAGACGAATTTCCCAATGCTCGAAGAGCTCACATCGGGGTCCCTAGCAAAAAAATTTGCACAAATTAGGAGAGTCTACAACATTAAAAACAAACTTCAGCTAAAGTTGAAAAGAAGGAAAATACGAATAAAACTTAGTGTATCAAGATGGAACCTTAAGTAGGTCTTGCCATCTAGAGATAATTGTGAAGCACAAATTGAGACGTGGGTTGAACTACTCGAGCAATTTTCCATGTTGGATTTCACAATATTCTAGTTTTTGAACCTTCTTATCCTTCCTATCATCTATATGCCCAACCACCTCATAACCAATACTCTTCCACTAAATTAGCTCATAAGATTGGAACTTTTCTGGAGAAACTTTGAAAGTTATGATTCCATAATTTTAATAATCACCTTCAAGGCAAGCTTTGGCATGAAATAGAGACAAAACAAGTTTTGGACACAATATTGATGTCCACATTTGTAATTAAGCCATGGAATATTGAATAGTCTGCAACACTACACCTAATTGTTGAAGGGCCTACAATATCAGTTTGTGCGTGGCATACTTTAGCACATGTGCTTTCACATGTATCATGAATGCCCTCCCCCATGGTTCACATATCTTTCAATTCAGTGTGATAACGGTTGTACCAAGTGTTCCACTACTTCAATTGACGAATAAACCATGGTTTTAGACTTTGGAACAATGTGAGCACGATAGGAACTTCAAGATAAGAAGCCTTGAAGGCTATGGAAAAATCTAGCTACACACATGCCAAGTACATCAACAATTTGAATGCAGTATTAACAACTTGAATGAACATTCATGAATAGATTGAAACATGAACATATAAATGAGCATATAAAGAAGTTGCAGTAATAAACAATGGGATTTTCAACACTCGCTTTGGACTAACTGGCTACTACCTATAATAAACACAAATGTAAAGGAATTAATAAAATTCAATAACAACTAGTAAGCACAAATGAAAGGGCTTTAATAAAACACAAGCTATAGCCTCTAGTTGGCAACATAAGTAGTAAGCATAAATGTAAAGGGATTAATAGACCTCAAATAACCTCCAAACCACACCTTCATTAATTAAGCAATGGATCCCTTTTGTTACAACATGAGTCTTTAATTCAGTCATGATGTTAACAAACCTTGGTATCCATTAAATATTGAGATCCTTAAGAGTCATGATTATAATACACCTTGTTACTTCTAAGCAATGGAGTCCTTAACAAATATGTTTTTAGCAATATTCCTTGCTAACCCTAAACAATAAAGTCCTTAATAATTAAGTTTTAACAGACCTTGCTAACCTTTAATAATGGAACCTGTAATAGTTCATTTTTAGCAAACTTTGTTAATCTTTAGCAATGGAATCTTTTTTAGGTTTTTAAAGCAAACCTCACTAACCCTTAGCAATGGAGTCTTTAATAGTTTTTAATAATAGCAAAATTTACTACCCTTAAGTAAGGTAATCCTATGCATCACTTTGTTAGCAAAGACTATTACTACTAAGCACTAGAGTCCTATGTCCAACAATGTTCTTAGTAGACACTACTATCCTTAAACAATTTTATATTAGAGTTGTGCTGCTTTGGCTAAAATATTTAGAGAACAGTACTGGGAACCATAACTTTTGAACCAAACCTTTGCTTAGGTGGAACAAGTAGCAAACATGCACTAGTTTAAACATAACTACTTCATTGTAACCTAGAAACATCATGAACTCAAGTCAAATGCACACATGTGAATAAGATTATAATTCAAGCATGCCCCTAATAACCAATTACCTATACACATAGAAAAAAACATTGATATGTCGTTTTCAAGTACTATGAATGAGGAAAGTTCCAACAATCATGGAACTTACTTATGAAAGTTGTAGGTAGTGGGTTGCATGCTCTTCATAAAGTTTTACATCAATGCAACGTTTGACAACATTTTTCTAATCAAGAGAAATTGTGGTTTGGATTGTCCAAAACTGTACCACTAAATATTTCATGGCTTGAGCCAAGGAATCAGACCATCTGTTGAAACCCAAAAAACATCATTTGCAGTATCTAGTTACACCCGTTTATCCAAGACCTTTCTATTGTTGCGATTATCCACCCCAAGAACTTTTGCAATGCCCCTCTTGCTACTAACAATTGAGTTAAATGCCAGCATATAAACAATGTCCTTATCAACAACTATTTGGGACTTTTGTTGTTCAATTAAATGCTCTGTAATCCCTGCTTTCATACTTGAAAGCACCTCATGGTTTTGCTTCATTAATGCCAAATCTACAATATATGGAAGAAGCATGTCATTAGTCAATGGATGGGCAATCAATTTTTCAATGGCAGTTTGCTATGCATCTTGATCCAAATTTTTGGTTTATTCAATAACCAACAATGTTGATTTTCTTGAAATGGTAGGAGTGATTTTTTGTGATTGCCTCCCATTAAAACAAGGTGGATTAAAACCCAAAACCTCTTTAGACAAGACATGTGCATCTTTAGTTTACACTTCAAGTTGGTGAACTGTTTTTTGCATCCTATGTTGCTTCACTCATTCTCATGTGTTGTCTACTTTTTTCTTTTGTGCATACCAAACTTCATAAGATTCCTAATCATTCTGTTATTGATGTTCACCATCTACATTTATTGGGTCCACCTCATTTGTGGACAATGCAGGTACCTTGAAGCTTGTGGATCCTCCAAATGCCACATGGTGGTGATGAACAACCCACAACTAGCTTTAACCAAAATTCAAATTGCAAAACTACTTGTTCTTAATCCAAATTATGCAACTTGGAATTTATATATTTCCAAGGTGCAACTACCCATGATGATGAACCACTTGTCATTGAACTCAACAAAATGCAAATTTCAACATGTAATTTGCAGCAAAATGTATCGCAACAAAATTTGCCAAAAGATAAAGTTTTAAACTTCTAAAATCCAAACAATGAACTCACCATTCAAGCATACTTCACGACCATGCTTCATGTGTGGAGGATGGTAATCTTCAACTTTTGTTTCTTTTGCAATTCTTGTTGTTGGGGATGCACCATCTAGAACCGATCTCAACAAAAATGCAAAACATTTAATCAAACCCTAATGAAATGTGGGAAGAAACACAAACTGCATACCTAGAAACCTAACTTGTTAACTAAAAAACATAGACTACACACTAAAAACCTAGCCTATAAAATTGTCTAAGTTTTTATGCTTTCAAGAATGTAATCCTTGCACAACATTAGTGGATCTTCTACTTTTCTTTGTGTTAGCTTGCATTCTCCTTCATATTTGGTATTTCTAATCACCCCTCAACATTGATTGTTTGAAGGTTTTGTAGTGGAAGATCAATCATAAGAAGATTTGTTGGTCGCATATGTCAACCTATCCTTGAATGTGGATTAGGAAAACCATGTTACTCTAGTGTTAATTGATCCACAATCTTTTCATGGTATTTCAACAAAATCCTAGAATGCCTAATACCACAATATACCATCATGGGATCTTTAGTTGACGCAAACACTAGCTCTGATGAACTTTGAAGAGGAACGTAGAAAAACTTCATATCAAATTCATCATCTTTTTTTTCGAACAAAGGTGCTATGTGTTTCACAATTTCCCACACAAAGTTATTAATTTGATTCAACTCTTTTTGTGTGATCCTCTTACCATTCAAGCTTGCCATGGACAATGAGAAATTATCTAAGTTGAGGTTCAAACTCAACAAACAACTTAGTTTTCCCGTTTGAAGACATGCATCTAGTCCCAAAAACTTTTTTGCAAAGCAAGGATACCTAAACCCTAAACCTAATGCAAATGATTTCTGTTGAATTAACTACTTGAACAAAACCTCTAGTTCATCAACTTTTTTCATACCTATGTACTATCCATCCAATAACATTTCGATTTAAAATATCAAACTTGCAATTTCGTAATTAATTTGACAAATTAGTTATTAATTGGGCTAAATTACATGTATTTAAGAAAAAATTGGGAAATAACACATAATTTTTTTAGAAAATACAATCTCATTTAAAAAAGCAATTTGGTGCAATTTTTCGTAATCCCTTCATTTGTAAATGCTCTAATAAATGTGCATAAATTGAACTAGGGTTTTTGTGAATAATAAACTTAACCTAATAACATATTAATTATTTTATTGCATATTACCAAACAATCCAATGAAATGTATGGCACTATTGAGCATATTCAAGCCCAATTTAGCATTCCCAGGGCCGGTTACAGTGCTAAATGAGTGCTTTTTAAGCTTGTCATGTTAGTGGAAAAATTTGAATTTTTTATACATCATGGACAACTATATCTTGGATAACATTCCTTAATTATTTTGATTATTTTCAACATATAGGTTGAGTTGGACCCAAATTTGTGAGTTTGTAAATATTGGTTACACTTTGAATGGATCGTTATTTTATGACTACACCCATGCACCCTTAGACCATAATCCCTTGTAGCTAGAATTTGACTAGACCATAAAAACGCCTTGTAATTGAAGATATAATTTCAGATTTGGATAATCAAATCATGAAAATAATCTTCTTTAGAAGGATCCCCATAATGTGAATTCAATTAAAACAAAAGGACATACAATTATGTTCAACTTGGTTTCTAGAAATGGCATTTTCATGGAATGAGTTAGATCCACATTACAACTAAACATGATTAAGCTTTGGCATGTTTTTTGTGTAGGTAGCAAGGTAGTCTTGATCAACCCCAAATCTTCCAACTAATTCAGACTTCTAATGATGTACAATTTTGCTCCAAAATATAATAATTCCCCATACATCCAAGTATTGAAAAAATAATTTAATGGTTGTAATAAATTTCCTTAAATTGTAATATAGGTAGTTTTTAGAACAAAAACTTTACAATCATGGACTCCTATGTTGAAAAGTTTAAAAATTGTCTATGAGGCAACAACCAATACAATTTTAAACATGTCAAAACTTTGATTTTGAAGCATTATGATAGTTTATAAATAGCTTCACAAGTTGTTTGCCCTATAACAAAAAGGAAAAATTTGAAGGTTTATACAACTTTTTTTTGTAACTTTAAAAACTCAAACTAAAATAAACTTACAACAGAAAGAAAAAGCCTAAAGGTTTATTGTAACTTTCTCTACAACCCAAAAAACTCAAAGTAGTTTAGAAACTTGCAACAAAAAGGAAAAGCTTGAAGGTTTATACAACTTTCTTTGCAACCCTAAAAATTCAAAGTAAAAAAAACTTGCAATAGAAAAGGAATGACTAAAGGTTTATACAACTTTCCTTGTAACCTTGAAAATTCAAAGTAGAAGAAACTAACAACTTTCAAAACTTGTATGTTGTAGGAAGGATTAAAAATTCATGTCAAAAGTTAAAACAAGTCGAATCTAAAGGAGGAATTGATACAACACGAAAAATTTGAGATAATAAAAAAATTTTGAGTTTCCATGAGGTTGATAAGTCAAGTTTTTTCCATACAAATGTGGTCTTTGTCTCTTCCTCACAACATCCTTTTGATTGGGTTTCACACGAGTTTTGGAAGCTCACCATGCTAAAATAATGGCCTTAGTTGCAGGAGCCAAAATGCCTAGCCTCTTCTTCTGTATAATGAATGGCTAGAAAAAATTTCTTGTAGATCGCATGGACTCCCTATGGTGAACTGCCATGGCAATGTTCCTAGGATGGATTTTGGGCAACTATGTATGAAGTTGTTGAACCACCGCTCACAAGAGCCATTAAAATTGCTTGTTTTATAACCAACTTTGTGACACTACTTAGTCTTTTCACCTCAAACAATGATTGCATTACCCCTGAAAATAGCTCTCTTTGCACAAGTGCATCCTTTGCTAACCTGGTAGGGTTTCAAATAACATCTTTCACAATGGGGTCATCCATCACATTTTGCATCACAAGCACCTTTGTGAGAATGTTTGGAAATGTAACCAAGGTCTTCTCAATCTATCGAAGTATGACATTTGCTGGCCTTCTAACCTTCCAATTTGCCTCAACAACATCACTTGTTTATTCTTCAACATGTTTTGCACTTCTTTGAGCTTTTCTTCTTTGAATTCCATATTCTTGTTGATGTTCTATAGACTTTTGCCTTCTTTTTGGTGCCTTCTCTTATCACCCCTAATCTCCTTTCCTTCTCTTTTGTGTTAATCATGATTTTTAACTATCGACACATCCATGACCTTCACAAAGAAAAGAGCGATGGTAAGAAACTTCTTGCCCTAGCTAGGAAATGGTCTCCCCTCCCAAACATAGGGTTCAAATGAAATACACTTTCCCCCCCCAAACCTAAGGTTGAAATGACCTATGCTTTGCACCTATTCATGTCAGTTTTTTTAACTTTGGTTTTTGGGATATCCTTAGGTAAAATAGTATAGTCCCTATTAACAATGCCCCAAGTAGAAATTGGGGAAAAACCCTTTTTGAAAGGGAAAATTTTGAAAAATAATAAATATTGCATCTCATAAGGACTTTTGAAATTTTTGTTTAATTTTAATGATTACAAAGTCCTTATCTACCTTTTGATTATGTTAATCAAGGTTCAAACTATTAATATGAGTTCATAATTTCATTCTATAACACATACCAAGTCACTAAAAATAATTTTAAATGAAAGTTTATAAAATTTTATCCATTCTTTAATGTCCTAGCCAAATGACCAATCTAGATAAAATCCTTTCAAAAGTCCATTGCTACTAAAAGATAAGTGTTTTTCAAAAAATAATTACATAGGCTTCTTCAAAATCAAGTTTTTAATATAGAATCAAGTCCCAATCAGTCTACCCAAAGATATAAAAATATTTAAATGCATTTGAACAAAAAGTACCCTTGGAAATTGTTCAAAATGTCATAATAATGAGCCACCATAGCTTGCATTCACCTTAACATGGGTAGACAAACACCATTGAATTTTCAAAATTCAACACTTTGTCATCCATTGTTAATTTCAGACATATTTAATTAATGCTTTGACTATGTTTAATTTAAATCCTTGAGAAATCACAAGCTTCTTTAAACATGAATGTACTCCTTTGGGGTCCTTGTTTCATTAGATTGTCCTTTTGGGTACCTTAATTGTGAATATGCCTAATAATAATAATCCATTTTACCTTTGGCCAGATCCTTTCATTCTTCCCTTCCTATATAATGTTTTAAACAAGGTTTTTTATTTAGGTGCACATGTTAACCAGAGGACTACAACAAGTAGTTGAATACCAAGTTGAAGAAAATAGGACCAAATCCATCATTAATATTCTTCCCACTAATGATAATAAAGGTTAAATTAATTTAAAATATAAATCTTAATATCATGTAGCTTCATTTTGAATAACTTATGACCATTCAACTTCACTTTGAAAGGGATAAAAAATAACTATCATCTATTTATTTATTTTATACAATTATTAACTAAATTTGATATTCGAAAACTCCTAGATCATAGTACTAAAGACTCATCAAGGCTTTCCAATAATACCAAAAGCATGACAAGAGGCATTGTTATTTGGGAAATCTCCACATGAAAAAAAAAACATATCAAACTACCTTCCTTAATAAATAGATGACACCAAAATTTAGAATGAAACTTCATAATCTTTTAGTGTAAACCATTATCATATCATATTGTTTTGCATAATACATGTTCTTCACAAATTTTGTTGACACAAGAAATTTTAACTTTTATATGCATTTAAAATAAATTTACTCTTAATAACAATTAGATTAAAAATGATATTGTTCAAAAGTGTGAAATTAGGTTTTTAAATGTCACCCCTACTAACCCAATCCACTCAAATACAAGTGTATTTCAAA
>Ga0116231_10007680_pt1 | contig 19531 bp, 16 predicted proteins | sample S1TSphgellanicum_2_FD_89695 | JGI IMG/M metagenome (GOLD analysis project Ga0116231, IMG submission 89695) | Host-associated microbial communities from peat moss isolated from Minnesota, USA - S1T2_Fd - Sphagnum magellanicum MG | ecosystem: Host-associated > Plants > Peat moss > Unclassified...
ATTTTCTTTTTCAAAAAGATTCTAGTTTTTCTAATATGTTTTATAATGAAAATAATTTTTAAAAACTTTTGTATATTTGTTTGATTAGATGCAGGTCCCCCAGTTTTCCCCAAGGATTTCTTTAATAGAAATGGCACAAAGTCACCATATTTCAAGGAAAAAAAAGTTAAATTTGCCAGATTTAGACCATAGCTTTTAGGTTGTTGCTAGAATATTATGGCAGAGTTCCAAAATATTTTATATTGAGCTATATCCGAGCTATATCCCTTACATTTGGTTAAGTCCTCTTTTGAAGGATCACCGAGCTCACAAATTTGAAAAAAAAGACCATGTTCTCAACTAATACTATTTAAATAAAAGCATATTAATATTACAAATGGCAAAGAGTAAATTCAGGGAAACCTAAGAATGAGTTCTCACATGTAAAATGGACAACAACATCATTCAACACTAAAGCCTTACTTTAATCTCCCAAGGAACCTTCTACCTAAGGAAAAAATCGGTTGCAAGCTATAGGCACAATAGTGGAGTTACTTTTTTGTTACTTGGGTTTTCAAATGGATGAGGAAAGTAAGAGGGAGTTGTGAAATGTCGTCATTTCTTTCACATTTGCATAAGTATATAAAAGTCCTTGAATTGCCTAGCCCTGTTTTTCTCAACTTAATTGATTGAACAATCAACTTGGTTTCAAAACATTTTGTGACCCCCCCCTCTGGATGTAATTTATTTTACTTTAAGTTCACCTTGCAAAACTTTTTGCAAAATCCCCTCAAAATGGTTGGCCCTATGGTAACTTGGCAATTATCATAGAAAGCTGTAAACAGGTTGACAGTGTGAAAGCCTCGAAATTTGATTCAGAATTTCTTGATCCTTCAGGGAAAATTTTGTACCAAATTCTCTCATTTTAATTCACACAAGTCTTTTCAGATATGCTAGACTGCCACAAATTTCGGTGAATGGCACAATATTGCAAAATGATTTGTAGCATTTGTAGTAGTGTTTGATGCAAGGGGTAATTGCTGATTTAGCCCATGTTTTCAACATGCTATAATATGGTTTCATTCAGAAATCAAAGATTGTGTTGATTTAGAACATCGGGTTACATTAGTTCTGAATAATAATGATGGATGCACACTTAGTGGATACCCATGACCTTCAGCACTGTGAAGACCCCCGGTTTTTTAAAAATTGGTTCATGTTTTAGTTTTTTCTAGAAACTTTTATTTTTTTATTTTTTATTTTTATGTGTTTTATGTTTTTGTTATTATTTTGTATAATAAAAAGAAAAGTGTTTTTTTTTCACTTTTACATTTTTGTTTATTTGGATGCAAGTTTGAAGTTTGGAGAAAGAAGACACTTCATTCTTTTTCAAGCAGGGTTTTTCTTCATTATTATAAGTTTTATTTTTTTTTATTTTTTACTTTTTATTTGGTTTCTTCATTTTTGTAATTTTTTTCTTTTAAAATTATTTTACTATATTTCCCTTTCCTTGTTTCATTTGTTTCCATTCCTTTTTCATAGTTTTTGGGTTTTTACTTTTTAAAAAAAAAATTTGTTTCATGTTTTATTTTTTCTATTCTTATTTTGTCTATCTTCATTTTTTAATTTATTTTTATGCATTTATTTATTTAGTTTCTATATTTTTTTTCAAAAAAATTCTAGTTTTTCTAATATGTTTTATAATGAAAATAATTTTTAAAAAATTTTGTATTTTTGTTTGATTAGATGCAGGTTTGAAGTTTGGAAAAAGAAGACAAATTGCATTTTTTTTTTCAAGTATGGTTTTTCTTCTCTTTCTTTTGCTCTCTGTTTTGTTTCTTATTTTTTGTCATCTATATTTTAATTTTCTTTTAAGATTATTTTACTGTATTTTTTTTTTGGTTTCATGTTTAAATATATTTATTTTATATGCTTTCATTTTGTTTCTATTTTTAAGTGTTTTAAAAAACTTTCTAATTGTTAAAGTGTTTTTCTGTTTTTATTTATTTTTTAGTTTTTTCCCTTTTAAAAAAAAATATTTGTTCCATTTTTTTCTTTTTTGTTATAACTTTGTTTCATTTTATTTATTTATTAATAACTTGTTTTCTTCTTTTTTAATTTGAAATTTTTTATGTTGTTTTAAAAAGATTTCTTCTCTTGTTTCTCATTTTTTTTTCAACAATTTTTAGTTTTTTAAAATTAGTTCGTAGCTTTCAGCAAATTGCAAGACTACAGGAGTTTTTCATAAACTACAGGATTGGATCGCATAAACATTTGGATAAACTGCTGTTGCTGTCATTCGTCGTCGTCGTCGTCGTCGTCTTCCATCATCTTTTTTTTCTGGGATGAGGAACTTGGATGGATGGATGACGGGATAGATGGATGAAAAGGACGACCGGACACCACTACAAGCGAACAAAACCAAGGATATTATATAAGTAGATATATATATGTGTGTGTTTTTTGGTGTTTTACTTCAAGTAATACTCTTTAGAGTAAAACATTTTCGATTTAAATCCCTTTCAATTTTACCCATGATAGGTGCTTATTTTAAAAACACAATTTTGAAAACGATTTGCGCTTTTGATGTTACCTTAAACATTATTTATAGAAACACTCAAAGAAATTTCCTATTGTATTTGGAAGGCACATTATGTTTGTGAATATTCTTTCCAGAAGAGAAAAGAAGAAAGGTAATACATTTGCTTAAGGGTGAGAGGGATCTTATGCCTTTAGTGTAATATCCCTAGTAGGTGAAAGATTTTTCATTCTTTAGGATTAGAATTAAAAATCTTCTCACATCATGTAAGGTTATAGTTGAATGCTTGTCCAATTTTGATATGCCTTCATCCAAAGGTGTGACCCCATATAAATATGTAGCAAAAAATATTTTTACCATTAAAATTTTCAAAAAAATGGAAAAACTTGCTTCAAATATGGAAGATCTTATCATGGAACAAAAAAACTTTCATCGAGAACAAAATGACCCCCTTCCTTAAGTGACAAAAAATATAATTTAAAACACAACATACATATATAATAAGAAATTTTCTACGAGTCTTTATGTGATAAAGAAATCATGAAAGGAACATCTTTTACCTTTGATGTATAAGAAATAAATTATTTTTCAATTTTGTTATGTTGTTTAATTTTAATACATGTTATGATGGGCATAGCCACTAACATGTACATTGAGATTTAGTTGTAAGTCCAAAAACAACAATAAGATTCAATTGTAATATTAAGAAACAATGAACAACATAAAAAAGGGTAAAAACATAAATAAAAGAAGCAAGATTTTTTTAAAAAATACACATAATAAAGAAGGGAAAAAAAAGAATAACAAACAAATGTAATAAATATAATATGATCTAGCCTATAGTTCAAGCAAGCCAATATAAAAAAATCATTTTCTTATATTTTATCATATATAAAAAAAATACAAGAAAACTCACACACAATATTGGATGGCAAATCCAAAAAAATAATCGATAAAACAAATCAATTATCTTCGATTCAAGTTGTAACAAGCTCATGAATTGTGAAAAATGTTTTAGAAGGTTTGTTGCCATTAGGAATTATCTTGGCAACCAATTTCAAACAATACATTATGTTTAAAATTGTCATCTCAACTAACAAGATCACCAACAAACATTGTTTGATAATATGTGTTATTGAACTTTATTTTACATAAATGTGAGTGACATATTTCAACATTTTTATCTCTCCAAACATTATGCCAAAACATGTTATTCATGATTGCATGATTATGTAGTTAAAATGGACAAATTTTTTTTTAACATTAATTAGTTCTATGGTCATAATCACAAATGTCATTGACGTGCTCCCAAGTCCCTAGTTAGCCCCAAGTTGGGGCTAAGTCATTCAAGTTGCGAAATTTCTGGGACTCAAGGCACGCTCCCAGCTTCCAGCACTAAAGGGGGTGAGAGGGGCGTGTTGAAAGTTCCGGGATTAGACTAGGAAGAGGGACAAGCTTGCTCATTTATTCGGTCCTGCATCCAAATCCAACCAACAAGTTCGTTAGAATTCATTCTGCACACTTTCAGTGTTGGGACAAGCCACGGGCGACCTTGGACTCACTTGATTCACCACGGCCTGGACTTGGGGGAAGCCACCACCTTCCCCCATATAGTATTCTTTGTAGCTCTCCGCCGCACTTGCATCCAAATGGCTCTTTTTCCCAAGACTCGCAAAGTGGAGTCCCAAAATTGTCCCGATTTGGACTCCTGAAACTTTGAGCGTTCATAACTTCTCGCTCCAAACTCAGATCGGGATGAGGTTTAAACCAAAGTTATAGCTCTCCTCGAGAGCTTTTCAACGATATGTCGCACTTCACCTACACGCACCGGAATCAGATCGATTCCTGACTTTTAATGGTCGGGAGTCAAACTGCTAGTTTGACTTTTGGCCCTTCTTTGGACCATAACTTGTGATTTAGATGTCCAAATGGCTCATTCGAGGCCATTTTGGACATCTACACTTCGAGACCTTTTCCAACGGTATAAAGAATGCCTCAATGCGAGGTGTTTTGACCTATGCAATCGCACTCAGAATTTTCGGGAGTTCCATTTTCAAGAATGTGAGTAGCGACCTCACAACTCTCTCAAAGTGGGGTTGCGACAGTCATTAACAACTATGTTTTCCATGATTGCAAACATTGCATACACATTCATGAAGGACATACTTAACTTAGGTAGCATAACTATCTATAATTATTTACTAGTTCAACCCATTCACTTCCCTTCTTAACTACCTATCTACTAACCTAATTTAAACTAAGTTTTTAACATAAAAAACTTAGGTTAGGCCATGAATGTCAAATTGTTTAAGCTAGACATATACATGTAAGATACAAATATGAAGATTTGAACCCTCATTTCATGTTGAAAGATCAAATGTTTAATTATTGCACATGTTTAATAAATAGTATGTAATCCTATTATTATGAATTTTTGTTATGGGTCGAGATATCCTAACTTAACTACCATGTTCACCTACATATTTTATTTAATTATCTAGCCTATCTATTTTGTTTAATTGGAGGTATTGGGTGGAGTTAGACTAATGCGTACATAAGTAGTTATAATTAGTGTTTGATTTTGTGTATTTAACATTTTTTTAAAAAAAAAATTCCAAATGGAATTTTTTTCACATAATGTTATTTTCAATGTATTGGTATATACATTCTAAAAGTTTGAAATTGATTTAATGAATGAAAAATACTTGAAAACATTTTGGAAACATTGTAACCAATGCTTTTAAGCAATAAAGATACTTGTAAATGGACTTGAATTTTTTTGACAATGACATTTTTTAACAAATTTTTGATGTAAACCATAACATAATGGTGTGATAAAAAATTTAAAGATTTAAAAAGATTTTATAAAAAACTCTTGTTGAAAAGATTCCAAACATATTCAAAAATAAACACCCAATAAGCAATCACCCAATGGGGCAAGTCCAACTCATTATATCCCATTTGCACCCTATTTAATTTGCTTAACCTACTTAAGTAGTATATTTAGCCTCCTTACCTAACCACCTATTAGATTAATTAGCTATTCACTTACCCAAACTACTTATCTTAATTACCTACTTTAAAAGTCTATTTAATTTACTAACCTACTTTGCTTACCTACATAGCCTAGTTACCTACCTTATATGTTTAAGATATCTACCTAGGTACCTATGTATTGAAATTGGCTAACTAGTTTAATTAAACATTTTTCAAAATGATTGCTAGTCATATAGTCATCATTATAATCATATAATCATAATCATATCTAAAGTTATAATAGTGATATAAACCTACATGGCATGATGGCACATAGGATTGTGTGATTTAAGTAATGTCAAATTTTTGTTGTTTCACACCAAAATGGTTAGCTTATTACCATTGATTGTGAATCAAACAATGAAACAAGTCACAAAAATTATTTAAGCATGCCATGTTGAACCATTACCATTTTTGAATTAGAGTATGGTCATTAATAAATTAATGAAATTCATACTTCATAATTGAGGTTTTGTAGCTATTGTATGTCATTGTAACTTATAAGTTCAACAATGTATGTCATGCTACCCATAAGAAAAAAAAATACTAATTCAAATTGATATGATTAATTTCCAAAATTTGTTGTTTTTCATCAATCCCTTTATCACCAAATAATTCAAAGGAGTTGTTTCATACACAAATTGAAAGTTAAACTTTGAAATTATAGTCATGTTAATAAGTTCTTGATTTTATGCAAGTTAAAGTCAAGGTTAAAGGTTAGGTTTAAGGGGTTCCAGATGAGAGGTTTTGTATTTTTATTAAAACCACCATTAGAATTGGAGTAGAAAGGTAAACTTGCCCTGGTCAACGAAAAGAGAGCTTCAATTTCCTTGGTTGGATAGATCATTTTGACAATATAACACAAAAATGTTATGAAGGTTAGTTTAATTTTCAATGTGTGTAATTTTGTTTTGTAATGTTGAGGCAATTACAATAACAAAATGAGATTTAAAGCCAAATTATGTCATTTTGATAAATTGCTACTTGTGCAAAATGCTTAAGAAATTGATCACCCGATTGATTATTTTTTAACTTTCCACTTTAATGTTTTTTTTTCCCTTTGAATGTTTTCTCATATTCTTGAGATATTACCATTCCAAATAACTTGTCAAATGAATTTTGGAATTAATTTTCAAAGACAATGATTTTTTTTTCATCAATTTTAGGAAAACCTATTTCAATTCTTGCACTGGCAATAAGAAGCACACAAGGATTGGTTAATCTTTCTCTAGTTTAAAAACCAAAACATAAAAATTGATCAATTTATCTTTATTTTACAAACTGAAACACTTTTAGAGTTGTGTTACAAGCCAACTTAAAAAAGGTTTGATGTTAAAAAACATGATATGGTCAATTGAGTACATCTTTCTTCACCAACTTCATACTATAAAAAATTCATGATACACAAACCCTTCCTTTAATTTGATTTTATAGTCTTACAATGTATGATTTTACCACAAGCAAATTATATTATGGATGAAATTTGAAAAAATTGCATAATGGATGATAATCAACTTTCTCATATTTATTTGAAGTGGGCACTTAAAGAAGTTGCACAATGGATGGAAATTTAAGGAAATTGGCCTCAAACTTTACCAATTGTTTTTTCTAAAGTTCCATACAAGGGAATTGCATGATGGGAAAAAAATCCATGTAAATGAAAAGCATTCAAGGAAGTTGTATAATGAATGAAAATTCAAGGAACTTGGTCACACTTCTCTAGACAAATCATTTGCAAAAGTTTTAGAATGAACAATAATATAAAAAACTTGGTCACATTTCCTTAAACAATGATTTTCAAGAAATTATACAAGGGATGAAATTCAAGAAAGTGGAAGCATTTGAAAAAATTGCAAAATGGATGATTTTAAAAAAAAAAAAAAAACCCCCATTTCTTTAAACAAAACATATGGGGAAGCTGTGCACACTACTATAACAAAATCTTGAGTCAAAGGTCTTGTTTAGATGGGTTATGTTGTTATTAGTTTAAATGGACTTGACATTAATTAACCCCTAAATGTTAAGGTGGACCAATTTGGTCCATTTCGAAAATAAATTGTGTTTTTCGTTGATGTTAGGGATTAAGCTAACTAACCATTAAACAAAGCTGTAATTAATAAACTTGATTAGCCATCAAACAAATGGGATTTAATCAAATAAAATTGATTAGTTAATTAAAAAAATGATTCATTTTAATGACAATGATAATCATAACTAGTTTAAGTGAAACATGTATAAGGTCCATTAATGATCATCACCATGTCAATTATGAAAACATTCTGTAACTACTTAATTACCTCATTCTTTTCACCAATCTAGCTACATGAATATGAAAAAATAAATTAACATGTATCTTCTCATAATTGAATTTTCATAATGTGGTTCAAGTCAATGAAATTATATAAAAAATTCAATTGAAATTGATTTGAATTCAAACAATTTACATTGAATTGAATTGAATTTGATTCAACTCAACCAAATTCAATTCAATTAAAAATTTCAATCAAAACATTAAGCATGTTAAATTTGAAAAATAAATGGTTATATTTATAGTTTTTTAAAATTTGAATTTAAGAATTTGAATTTAAATCCAATATGAATTTCATTCAATGTACATATTTAAATCCAAATCGAATTCAATTGAATTGCATTATGCAAATTCATTCAATATTAAATCATTCAAATGGAGCTTAGTTTCCACAAAAATCAACTTATCTTTTTCATCAATTCATTGTCATGGGTATTGCATAGTAGCATGGAGCCCAAGTTAAACTACCAAAGCCAATATACAAAAGGGATATAAACTAATAATAAAGCTGATTAGCCATCAAGCAAAGTGAACTTTAAACAAATAAAACAAATTAGCCATTAACCAAAGGGGAGTTCAAACAAAAGAAAGTTGATTAGCCAATTAAGAAAAAGGACACTGCCCGGCCAACACATATCTTTTTTTTTTTTTTTTTTTGATTTTTTTTGATGGGTTTTGTTTTTTGTGTCAGTTAAATTGTCCATATCTTTTTTTTTTTTTTTTTGATGGGTTTTGTTTTCTGTGACAGTTAAACTGTCCGGACCTTTGTTTTTTCTTTTTTTCTTTTTTTTTCCCCTTCTCTTAAATTAACAAAAATGAAGAAACAAAATAAAAAATGGGCAAAAAAATCTAAGGCTACGTATTTGCTTCTTTTTTTGTCTTTTTTTTTTTGGATGACATCTAGCCAGCAGCTTGGGGGAGCATTCATAACAACCGTGCAGGAGAAGAGGTTGCTTCCGGTCCGAAGTAAGTAACGGCGGGGGGGGGCCACGGGTGCATTATGCACCGGGTTCACACTAGTTAAAATAATAAAGCCAATTGCCCATTGCGCAAAAGGGGGCTTTAAAAACTAATAACAAAGCTGATTAGCCCTTAATTAAGCAGAGGGGGACTTAATTAACCGAAGAGTGTTAAACGGTGGTTTAGGGTTTGGAGCTCAAGCTTGAAAATTGTAGTGTAAATTTGTGCAAAGAGTGTGTTTCTCGGGTGTGCGTGTGCGCGCGCGCGTGCGTGGGGCGTTTTGAAAGAAACAACAAATCCCAACATGCCGCCGGTCTCACAAGGGATGGTGGTGCAAGTCCCAGTGTCGCTGAGTGGGCATACCCTGTCGGCGCTCTCGCTCCTCATCTCCGTGCCGAGTCTTATCGCGTCGGCTCGCTGTCGCTCGCGGGATGGGTTGTCGCTGGGGACCACTTTCATGCCCTCGTCTTCTTCTTCTGCTTCTTCTGCTTCCCCAAATCCCACTATGTTCAAATCTCGTCGTCGCTTTCTTAAGCTCTTCGGTAATGCGTGCACAACATGTGGGGCAAGACGCTGCCTGGGAGCCGAGTGTCAGCGAGTGTGCGAAGATCCACAGTGTTCTTCTCCGTGAGCCAACTCCCTGTGCTTGTTATTTATTTATTATTTTATTCTATTATATTATTATAATTTTTTGGGGTTGGGTGGGGGGGCTGTCAGATGTTGCAATTGCAATGTGTTTTGGGTCTGGGGGGATCTTGTAGACAGAATGGCGTCTTACTCGGTTCTGGATCATGTGGATTTTTTTCTCTTAGATGTGCAAGGATTTCGGCATGTTATGCTGGACAATTCGTATAGTCAAGCATTGTGCAATTTGAAACAATCTGAGCCTCACTCACTCTATCCCTGTTTTCCAGATCTACAGAGTGCGAGGAGAATTCGTTTCGAAAGGGAGAGAGGGGTGGCATTGGGAGGCGGACATTTGGGGCGGGTGTAACAGCGGGGACTGTAGCTGCACCCTTTGCAGCAGCAGAATTTGCAGGTATCTGAAACCCTAACCCTAACTTGCGAAGGATTTGTGCATCAAGATGTTGATCCCCTTTTGTGATGTCAAGTTTTTGCCTGGAACAGCCTTTCCTTTCCATTTGTGTTAGGATCCTTTTTATTCTTGAGAATAGAGACACTGTTTTTCTTGTTCAAAACCCTTGGCTATGCAGCAAGCTATAATGGGTGTGGGATCTGAACACAGCAAGGGCTCTTAGCGATATGCCTGTAACAATTGAACAAGTCACTCCTCCCATTGCTCCATCAGGCAGTCTCTATCCTGCTGAGGTATTGTTGTACACTGTGGAACTGCATTCTTTCCAATGAACAAGGGGAAGCAATATTTCTGGTATAGTCTTTAGGGTTGGCAAATCCTGTTTTTCCTTGTTAGCTAATATGTTTTTCAGATCTGAAATCTCAGTTACCTCATTACCAGATCATCTCTCAATTCTAGTCAGGTTGACTAAGATCCTGAGTGTGGAGAAATTCTCAGTACATATGAAGATATTTGTTCAGATAACAAAGGAATGCACAGGAGGCCCTCGTAAGCTTTGGGAGATTTGATGGTATGTTTGCCATGCATGGGTAGGAACGCACTGTGGACTTGTTTGAGCGTAACACCTACTCAGTTGTTAATATATTTGATGTCACCTTACGTCCACAAGTCAACACGACTGGCTCGGTAGAGGTGAGTTGTCTATCTTCCAACCTTCTAAAAGTGTGCTGAACTCTGATATGATATATGTCCTTTCATTCCTTGCTTGTATGGAGCTTTGTTTGGCAAGCTGCTCCAAGATCTCTGTGCCAAGGAGGTCTGAGTTTGTCTCAGTACACATCAGGAACAACACTCATAGGGCACAGCACCCATATTGTGAATTGTGATTGGTTTCTACTGAAGGTTCCAGAAGGAAATGGATCTGGCTTTATCTGGGATGCTGAAGGCCATATTGTAACAAATTATCATGGTGAGATTCTTATGTTCTGGTCTGTCTTTCCCGCCCTTTTGTCTAATGTATGGTTGTCCTCACTGACTAATTGACAAAGCCTCAAAATGCAGTACAACTCAATGGTCTTACACTGGTTCTTTTGGTGCAGTGATTGGAAGTTCATTAGCAAGGAATCCATCTCCTGGAAAGGTGGTTGCCCGTGTCACCCTCCTTGGTGCTGATGGGTAAGCTTCACAATGCTGCTTTGATGCTTGTCTATGTGATATGTGTCATCTTGCTCTTTCATTGTCTCCCTGACTGTAATCTCATTTCTGTTGTAGATATCAGAAGAACTTTGAGGCAACACTTGTGGGTGCTGACAGAACCAAAGACCTTGCTGTCCTGAAGGTATGATGTGCCTTTTTCTCTTACAGGAACTCTGTGTGTGCATGTGTGTGTGGTCTTGCTCTCTTTCTTTTTCTTCTCTGTCTAGAGTGGAGATCCACAGAACAATACATATGATGTTGACTGAAGAGACATCTTTGCACACAGGTCAATGCTCCAATTGAGCTACTACGGCCGGTTAACTTAGGGCAATCATCAAGGCTTCGAGTAGGGCAGCGATGTTTGGCCATTGGGAACCCATTTGGATTTGACCACACCCTGACTGTTGGAGTTGTGAGTGGACTGAATCGAGACATCCAGAGCCAGACTGGTGTGGTTATTGGAGGTGGTATTCAGACTGATGCTGCCATCAATCCAGGAAACAGGTGTTTTATTCCTTGCAATGGTTTGGTGCCATCTCAGAGGGAAGGCAAGGAAGGAAGGGCTTCATGTGACCAGGGTAGGAAAATTTAGTGTCCGAGGTCCTGTTCCCCAACCAACACATTTCCTACTGATCTCTGTGAAGCAGAGTTCTGTCAATAGCTAACCTTTTGGTTAGAACCATGTGATGTTTTCCACACCTGCAAGGACTGGGGGACCTTTAACTTGGCCGTGTGGCAGGTTCTTGGGACCTTTGATTAGCTTTGATAGAATGCTTTAGGAAACTGGTACCCACTGTGTCTGCAAGTTGAATTTTAAATCTGACTTTTGCAATGTCCCTTTCTTGATTGGTTCCAGGGTGATATACTCTGGGCTCGAGTCTGGGACTAATGGTGAATACTTTGTATGCAGTGGAGGCCCTCTATTGGATTCAGGAGGCAACATAATAGGCATCAATACAGCAATCTTTACTCGGACAGGTTACTTGCCTCCTCCAAGTATAGAAGATAGTTGTTTCCTTCTAATTGGTTCCTTGGTCTCGAATACAGTCAGATCATGAGGGTCATTTGATAAAGACTTTCTCTTGACAACATTGCAGGGACATCAGCAGGTGTGGGGTTTGCAATTCCTATTGACACTGTTGCTAAACTTGTTCCTCAGCTCATTGTATATGGGAAGGTTTGCTTCCTTCTGAACTCTCTGGTTCTAGATTCAAAGGCATATCACCAAGGAAGGTCATCTAATCATTTTCTTACTGATTGGTACACAAGCATAACTTCCCACCAATTTGTTCTCAGGTTTGTTAAAGTGCTCTCACTGGTATATATCATAGAAATCACAATGAGACATCTGAGTTTCCCATACATTGTTATCCTTGATTATGTGCCAATGAAGTACAAGCTTGTTGACTTTGGGTGGTGTAGGTAATGCGCCCTGGACTGAATGTGCAGTTGGCACCTGAGCCTGTGGCCAGGCAACTCAACGTCCGCAGTGGTGCTCTAGTTCTCTCAGTAAGATTTAAACTCTTCCTGCACTTTTTGTGGTTCCTTTTGTAGCATTACATGTTCACTCGGAAGTTATCCTATAAAGTGATTTCTCTCAAAGCTCTCTATCTTTTTCTCTCTGTTTTTGTTCTTTTTTGGGTTTTTTCCATTTCTTGTCTTGTTCTTTTCCTTTCTCTTTTTTTTTATTGCTGGCGTTGCTTTTTCTTTTCAGTTTTCTGGTCCTCCTTTGTTTTAGGTTTTGTTGAGCTAGCTAGCCTGATGGCTGGGTTTTCCTGTTGTCACTAGCATTGTCTAGAAACCCAGTACATTGGTTAATGTTTGACTTTAACCTCCACCAACTGCTAAGACCTGATAAAATCAGTGGGGATGGTGGGTGGATTTCTTTAGATGAGTCTCCATTACTGTTTGACAATTCTTATTACCAGAAAGCTTAGAATGTTAAGCTTTATCTCATTTGAAAGAGTCGTTCTATAGCTAAGCATGTCTTAATTGATGGCTAACTTCTCTACCTTTTTTGGGGGGCTTGATGGTTTTGTCTGGCTTTTGTCTTTGTTTTTGCGTATGTCATTTTGTTTCAGTTCTCCCCTATCATGTATGGCACTTTCTTTGGCACAAGTAAGCTTCTCTTGCACATCTTGGGTTGCCTAGCTGTAGCTTCTTTATGAAAGTCATTTTATTGCTGCTAAATATCTTGTATGAGACTCCTATGGAATGCAAGGTTCTCTTGTGTGTCTCAGGATGCATTAACTGTAGCTCCTTTGAGAGAGTCATTCTATTGTGACGCCTGTCTATAAGTTTTGGGAGTATTCTTAGGCTTTTATCAAGGGGTTTTTCTGCTGGTTCTCTTTTTCCCCGCTCCTTTTTGTGCTTTTCTTTTCCCTTCTGTCTTAGTTTCATTTCTTCTTCTCCCTTTTTGTCCATTCCAATTTTCAGTGGGCCTTTATTGGTCAAAGGTAAAGTCCTAGTGTGTCTTAGGACTTTTGGAATGCTTTGTCACAGGTTACTCTCTGCAAGTGGTGGTATTGTGATCTTTGTCTCATAACAAATACTGCTAATTCTAGGCTTCCCTATTGCTTGGGAGAAGGCCAAGTTGGGGGCTGTGGATTTACTTACTCAGTATTTGAGCCTCAAATAGTTTCTTAAAATTCAGAGCTTATGAATCCAATAATCAGTGCAAAATCAGTTCCTCTTTCCAGAGTGTTCTTCAAGCTTGCAAGCAATTTCTCTAGACTTGTGTCTTTAGATTTTCGGGTATGCTTTAGACTCATTTTCATTTTTGAATTCTAGTTTCCCTTTCCTGGCAAGATTTATTCTCAATAGGCTCCATGATTTTTGTGATGCTATGTCATGAAATATTCATTGCAATTGATAATTCAAACCAGTTTCTTTGTATTTTAACTGGGTACTCATAGAAAGATTGAAGAAATTGGAAACTTACTCTAGTTTGGAGATGGTTTTTGTTTTCTTTGTTAAACCTATTATAAAAAAGGATATTGTGAAATCATTTTCAAGCTTCTGTCTGCTTCCTCAGAAAACCTGTAAATAAAGAAGAAGCCACGCAATAAACGAATTATACTGTTTTCTGATACGAAATTTTGCTGGCACTAGGATGCTGGCAAAAGCACCTCAAAACTTGTGCCAGCCTTTGTTTCTGTTTTATATAGAGGTGTGATCCATGTTATCACGAATAATGCTTTGTTTAAGATGCATTAGGTGGGTCAAACCAGCAAGTCAGTTTTTGGAAGACATAACACCTAAAATAGAAGCCAAAAGCTTGTCAAAGTTTGATAATTTTTGTTTTGAGTCTATACCCTTGTGTGCTACCAATGTCAAAGAGGGTTGTCCTTCCTTTAATTTCTTCCCCATTGGAAAAGTTTTTGAGTCCCATTTGCAGATTCAAATGGGAAAATAATAGAAGAAAGTTGCATCTTGCTGGTGATCCAGCAGGTTGAAAAAAGGAGGTGCATCCTTCATTCCTCCTTTGCTAGAAGCTATAACTAAAAAGGTAAGTTAGTAACAAGTAGGCTCCAAGAGTTTGCAAACCTACTCCTATGCTATGGAGAAAAGGTTCAAAACCTTTGGTTCTTCATCTTAGATATTGGGTGTGGAGATCCAAAGTTCAATCCCTCCCTCTTATTTTTATTCTCTGTCTCTTCCCATGCATTTCTCCATGGAGAGGGATTCTACCCCTCATGATTTCTTGTTGGATTGCTTCTTTTATCCACATGTTCCTTTGCATAGGAATTTTTGGCTATACAGATTACCAAGATCAGAGTTTCTCTCTAATCTCATGTCTAGAGGTAAGTTTGCTTCTGAGTTCCTTGCCAAGTATAGGACCAAGAATTTGATTTGTATGCTTATAATTTCAATTTAGCGATCTTCTCAAGAGTTAGGCATTGGAGTTGCCCGCACTTTGTAGCTTATCAATGCCTCAAGTTCACTTGTTAAGCACTGTTTGTGTGATCCTAGCCCTTGTAATTCTCAGTTTTGGTTAGGGATCTCATTGTTTTAGCTCTAGTTTTCTCTCACATGGCTGAGCTAGGTCTCTCTTCTGATTGAACCTGCCTACTGTCATGGGCTGCCTTCAATCCTTAAAAGATTTGAGTCGTTTTGGATGAGCTTTTTCCTCACTCAAGAAGTGTCAAATCTCCTCCTAGTCTGCATCATCAAGACACTGGTTAATGTTTGACATTAACATCCACCCATTGCCAGGGACTGATGAAGTCAATGGGGATGTTCATTGTGATACCACACACATCTTGCTGTTGAAGGTCATGCACATGCATATGATGGTCGCTGTAAGGGCAGTCTGTCTGGGCAGGGACATTTTGGAGCTAGTTTATACACAATGAGTTTTATGAGGGTACTTTGGGGACCTTTTTCAGGTTCCAGGTACAAGTGCAGCTGCCAAAGCTGGCCTGAAGCCAACAAGGAGAGGACTTGCGGGTAACATTGTTCTTGGCGATGTCATTGTGGCTGTAGGAGGGTCTCTTGTAAGTTGAAATTTTTCTCTTAGATTTTTGCTGCACTCATCTGTCTTGTCTAACAATTGTCTGTTCCACTTCCAATATTGTTTCTTTTGATGCTTGCCTAAAGTTTTTTCCCTGATCTTGCAATGTCTTGTGGCAGATAATGAATTCAGCAGAGTTGGCCAAAGTATTGGATGGATATCAAGTGGGTGATCAAGTTGTACTGAAAGTCCAGCGAGATGATTCCCTTGTGGAGCTGCCATTCACCTTGGAAGAAAGTGTCCGTTAATTCCATGTTCTGCAGAAAATCCACCTCAATTGTGCATTTTGTCAGATTTGTATTTGACCCACAAATGCTAGTTGGGGCTAATTGTCTCTAATGGAACCCTCTCAAATTTCAGGCTCATTACAGAAACACCAATGGTGACAAGGCTGTTTGACAAGTGGAGAAGTCTGGGTCAGTTGATCAGTAGCTAGGAAGAACTTTTGTGATTGAAAAACCAATTCTTTGATGATTGGGATGTCTATCCATTTGCAGTGTCAGAGGGTGCAAGATCTTTAGGTCCAGAGGGCAAGGATCTCTGTCCCTCTCTCTCTCACTGGTCAGAACCTGATTCAACATGCTCCCAAATTTCCAGGTTTTGAACTGGAATGTATGAGGAATAGTGTGAAGGAAAATGCATTTTTTGTGTGAGCGTTGGTGCATGATCTTGCAAGATGGAATGGTTTTATTATTGCTCAATGCAGCTGTAACTGGTGTTTTATTGCTCAATTCAGCTCTAACTGGGACCTTGCTCCTAAATTCAAGTCCCTGCGCTGCTGATGCACCTGATTTGCCATTTCAGCTCATATGTGGAGGCAGTGATTTTTAATTTATTTGTTGGCAAATTTTTGCTATTTGAGCAAAGAGTCACTTGGAGAAAAACTTGGGGAAAAAATGTGTTTTGTCTGTGTAAATTTATGTTTTTTCAGCAAAAATTCACTACTGTTGTGCAATCAGAAATTGATGATAATAATAATAATCATAATAACAATATGTAAAAGTCCTAAAAAGAACTTCATCCTCAGAGTTCTTGGGTCATTTAGAAGCCTACTATTGTAGCATTTAAAACTTGCATTGCTCTATGTGTGGAGTCGTGGGTATTTGGTGATGGGCAAAGGTTGATTTCACTGATGTAAGAAATCAAACACTTGAGTGATTTGCTACATTATTCAGGTATGCAGAATAACCTGCGAGCCCCCACAATCACCCTCCATCAAATATTGAAAGTGGCACTCTTGCAGGAATCGATGTTGAAATCATCTTTCCATCTATCTATCTAAGCTGACATTGCACAGAAGCTTTGCAAAAGGTGAATGGTCTTTACTACAGAAAGTCTAGTATTTGGATTTCAAGCACATCATCAACACCTTCTAATGCAAATAATTGGGAAAGAAAAAGTTCATGTAACACTCAACAAAAGCTATGGAGATGTCGACAAACATCATCATTCGAACAAAATCATTGTGCAGGATGAGTTCAAGAATGGAAGTGCAAACCCAGTAGCAATGTCAGGATTATTTGGGCCTTGCCCAAATGGGTGAATCGGTATGTCTAAATATCCTTAAACCCATTGCACATTGTATGTTGTTTAATCATGAGGATTGTTATTATGTGTTTTTAATCCTGTTTGTATACAGACATTGTTTTTGCATCAGTGTACTAAGATATAAAGGGTGTTGAATAGGCTTGTGTGTGTAGGTGTGAAGAAAAAAATGTTATGGCCATTAAAGTTATCCATAAAGTCACCCTCTCTTTCACCCCCTATCCCCTCTTTCAGTGGTAACCGCAAAGTAAAGAAATTTTATTAAATCCCAATATGAAATGCTGAAACTCAGCATTTAATCCACAAGGTTGGTGGACAAACTAGTTTGGGTCCCAGTTATTTCATTTTGTAAAATTTCATTCCCAGTTTGTAATCATATGCTTTTAATTGTGTTGCTCATTTGATGGGCTATATGCCAAAACTGGCCGTTCTTGCCCCCTAATGACCCAACTTTACAGATAACTTTATTGTCTACAGAAATTTGTTGGATTTGCTGGTCTGAATTAATTTTTCTTAGTTATCTTGTGCGAACTAGCACATAAATGTGTCATAGGGTTTGACAGGTTTGTGAGAATTTTAGAGGACCAATGGAACATATTTTTAATGTTCAGCATAATAAGGTTGCGTGTAGCCTTGGAGATTTTTTTTCTCAGACCAATGGGATTGCTGGATTTGGTGGTCTGAATCCAATGTGTATGTAATAAGTAGTTACTTACAGACATGGTTCTTGAACATTACTAAGGTGCTTTGTTAGCTGTGAACAAACAATAGATGAAAACATTTCAATATCTTAGCACATGACAATGACCTTGTTCTCTTTCTCTCTCTCTCTCTCTCTCACACACACACACACATACCCTCTTTGAGAGGATATCACACATCCCTAAATATATTCCAAATGATATGCACGGATGTCAATATCTTTGTTGGGTGGATAAATGTTTTTTTCCATACAAGTTTCATATCCTCACCTATTGGATATATTGTAAAGACCTCATTGGTTTTTTTTTTTTTTAATAAATGTTTTTGCACATCTCTTTAAATGGCAGACCCTAACCCTATGCAAGGTAGCCCTGTTTGGAGGCACCTTATGCATCATGTGTGTAAGGTGTGTCCAAATTGGGAGGCTGCCTTGTTGTTTGTGTCAGGGCAGCAGTGAAAGGAGCTGATGGTTGAAGTGACTGCCATTGAAGGTTTCAATTAGCAATTGTGGGGAATGAGGTTTTTTCCTTCATGCATTAAAGTTATCCGTAAAGTCAGGTGATTAGGGGCGAGAATGGTTAGTTTCGGCATAGTAGGGCACCAAATGCTTAACTAGGAATGAAATTTTACAAAACAAAATAACTGGGACTCAAACTAGTTTTTCCGCCAATTTTGGTGGTGGACTGAGTTTCATCGCCTTCACTGCTGCTACATATATTTTCACTGCTCATACCTATACAACTACTATAGTTAATCTTGAACCTTTTGCATTATATGCTGAGTTTCAGTATTTCATACTGAGATATAATAAAATTTCCTTACTTTGCAGATACCACTCAGAGAGGGGATAGGGGGGTGAAAGCAAAGAGAATAGGGGGTGAAAGAGTGGGTGACTTTATGGATAATTGTACAAAATTTCTTCTGAATTCATTTGGTCACTTAAAGCAACTCCAATGGCAGCAGCAAAATGGCCTGCATGTCAAATTTTGGATAAATTAGCATCACAATGGTGTGAAAATGGGCTCAATCTTGTAAAGCACACTTAATGCCATTGTTATGAAAAGACCCTCAAAAAAGAAAATGACCACTTCTAGTTGGCACAATGTTTTTTTTTGGCGAAATTTTATCAATTTTTTTACCTGAAAAATATGATTTTGACCTATACAAAGGACCTTTCATGAAAACATGGACCGAATAAGCCAAAAGTTTCAAAGAATATTTTTCCCCAAATCACCAGATTTTTATGATAAGTTACAATAGGTAGTCAAGGATATAAAAGGATTATGTTTTTTTTTTGGGGTGTACTTTCATATCTAGCATGTAGCCAAATCTGGATAAATTGGTTTTTGGATGATCGTCACTTTGGCTACATCGCAAAATCCTTTAAAAAACCCTAGTCGAGTGATCATGGTGACGTTGACTGCTATTGATTGGCCAGGTAAAACAATTAGCTTAAATGTGATATTTATTGTCTATCATTTGGGGCAGGGCAAAAGTTTGACACCAATATTTTTATTTTATTTCCATTATGCTTTGAACATGATATTAATGCATGATATGGCATCATGTGAGCATGTTCATGTAACCATGATTATGTCGTGCTTTTTTTTTTCCCTTTTGGTGGTCAAATTTTTGTTGTAGGCATAATGAGAACTATAAATAAAGATACCTTGGAAAATATAGGCAGATGTGGTTACAAGCCAAATACAAAAATAA
>Ga0116231_10007682_pt1 | contig 19527 bp, 14 predicted proteins | sample S1TSphgellanicum_2_FD_89695 | JGI IMG/M metagenome (GOLD analysis project Ga0116231, IMG submission 89695) | Host-associated microbial communities from peat moss isolated from Minnesota, USA - S1T2_Fd - Sphagnum magellanicum MG | ecosystem: Host-associated > Plants > Peat moss > Unclassified...
ACTTTATGTGTTGTTTTTGGCCTGTTTGTGTTAATTTTTGCTAGTGAGGATCGTTACTTTTCCACATTTTTGCTATGTATGATCGCCACTTTAAAGGGAAAAAAAAAAAAAATTTCTAAAAAAAAAAAAAAAAACAAACTGCTGGAGGGTAGAAAAGGAAGAGCAGCAAGTGAGGTAACCACCATGGGATGATTAAAACTAGGGAACTAACTGGAACCCAACAGAAAACTGTTTCGTGACCACTTTCCATCCATCCATCCATTCATCCATTCTTTCTGCTACGCTGGAGTGTGCTGGACCTGCTGGTTCTGACTGTGGCCGCCCCTCCCTCACTCGGGTACCACATGAGTTGGTGTTAACTCGTGTCCGGTTTAGTCCGTTTATGGCATCCCCTCTTCTGTCGGTGTGCAGCTTTCCTGTCCCTCGCTGCCTGCAAACCTGCCTTCCTGCCGCGCTCTCTGTGGAGCTTTTCTCCTGCAACATTGCCTTTCTCTTGGCATCATCCTCATCAGCCTCATCGCCCCCCGCTGTCGTACCTCCTTGCCCCTCCTCCTCAAGCTTCAACCGTGTGTCTCTTTTGCAGCTCTCTTTTAGCGGCTTTTTTTTTTCCTTCTTCTTTTGGTGGAAACTTTTATTCTAAAGCTACTGGAAAAATTGTTTCGGCGTTTGGCGTTGGAGACCGGGAAGAGGAGGAGGAGCAGCAGGAGGAAGAGGAAGAGGAGGAGCAGGAGGAAGAGGAAGAGGAGGAGCAGGAGGAAGAGTAAGAGGAGGAGGCCCTGAATGTAGTTGTGCTATACTTCACAGGCGGGAAAATTTGGCCCCTGGGCTTAGATGATCGCTTATTATTAACGACGTTGCTGTTCGACTTGCTGCTTTGGGAATCTTTTTCTTTTTGGCTCTCTGTTTTTTGTGTGGCTTCCGAAATCCTCCTATGTTGCAGAATTTGTGGTTGGAGCATGGTTTTGAGTGTTCGGAGAACGATCATTATGCAGGTCTGTGTCCAATTTATTGTTCTAATCTTGTACTGCTTTCTTCACTTGCTGATAGTATTCTACCAGTCGTGCAGTATTTCTAAATCTTCTAGATTTCTTTTCCTGTCTTCTTCTTCTCCCTCCTGTGGCTCTTTCTTTCGCTTTGGAATTTTCTGAAAGCAGAGAGAGACACAGAGAGAGAGAGAGACACACACACACAGAGCTTCCAGTGTGTACATGCTGAAACTCACACTTGATGCAATTTTTTCTTCTTTTCGACATAAGAGGATGCATAAGTGCTCGCACTCTTGCATGACCAAGCAAATTTGATGTAGAGAGCCCTAGAGAGAGCTTGCGACTCTTTTCCTTATCCGGTCCTCTGTGCTTTGAGGCTCTCGTGTTATATATATATGCTTTGTTTTTCGTTGGCTCCCGCTGAAGCACCTGATAACGTGGTAAACATGCTTATGCAGTTGTGTGAAGCGCATGCTTCTGCTGCAACTCTCGCCTCTTGTGCTAGTCGCCTTGAATTTTTCTGAAACGTGCTCTACAACATAGCACTGATGCAGGTGGCAGCCTCCCTTTGATCACTTTTGTTCTATAGCTTTCTCTTCAGTAGCAGTATGTGTCATTTCAGGTGCTTATATCAGTGTAGCAATTTCCCTTGCTGTGTCCCATACAGGTGTCATAACTGCAGAAAATTCAGTGACTGCATTGTGTTGGACTAGGTTCTACTCAGTGTCCATTTTATCAGCGCAATGCTCTTTATTGCTTCACTCTTAGTGTCTGCCTTAGTAGGTACACAATGGAAATCTCAGTCTTGTCCCTCTCATTTGTTCAAATCAAGCTGTCTAATTTTGCTCTCCTTTTTCACACAGCCAACCTACTGGTTCACCCTCCCTCAAGAGGATATTTGACTTTGAACAAGCTTAATACAGCATCACAAATTCATGATTCCAATGTACTATTGGTACTTTGCATAAGACGTGTGGTGGTCTCTTATGCTGCATCGCATAAAGTTTTATGACCTGTTGTGAAAATTGTAGCTGCTGTCTGGTGTCTATTAGCAGAGCAGTTGGGTTATTTATATTGTTAGCTAAATTTGCTGCAGCCAGTGAGGAACCTAATTGTATTCAATATGTGGTGATTGCACTGTGCATGGCTCAATGAATTCTGAAGAATTCTTTGTTGACAGTTTTGACAGCATGGAATCCACTGCACAGTGATAATTTCAGAGGCTGACCTTTTTGGGTCTCTCATCATTAGTCACAGCTGTTTGTTTGTAGAAAATGAAAATATGTCTAGCAGCTCTCAGCCAGGATTTACTGAGTGAGTGAGTGGGTGGGTGGCTTGGGGGGTCATGTTTTCTTGCTAAGACTACCATAGATTGATGATACGCATAGGAAGTATAAAAAAAAATTGTCTTCAGCCTGTTGCCAAAAGCATCTTCTCAGTTCTTTCATCTCCTGCTCTCCTCTTTCTGTGTCTGACAGGGTAATATGATTGTCAAGATGCCTGAACATGATGCAGAGACCCCATGCTCAGCTTTTGGCACAAGAGTATTTCAACAGCAAACAAAGAAAATTAAAGAGGGACTCATAAAGCATTCTTTTCTTGACTCAGAAGTTTGAAAAGAAAGTTAAATCCTTTTGAGGATTTTAAGACTATGAGCAAGAAGCCCAGCAGCAGCAAAGCTCTTCCTTGTGCTCTCGTCTAATACGGTAGAAGGATGAAGGGTTCCCAATCTCACGTTTGTATTCCCCATGCTCACAGTTATCCAATAATTGGAAGCAGGGGGGAACAAGGAGATTGACATGAAAGTGGACTAAGGACCATATGTGTGTGCCTGGCATGGAGAAAAATGGAGGGTGCCTTAGCCTGGAAATGACACTGGTGTATGCAAGCCTGGCTGCCATTGATGGATTCATTTCCATTTCTGCTGCAATTCAGGTGTCCTACTTCAGACCTGTGCTCTCCATCAGTCAGTTTGATGACTGCATTAGGGCTCCAATTAAATAGCTGAGGGTGTAGGAAATGAGAGAGGAGCTAAATCTGAAGGGTGAGTGAAGGCTGGTCACAGTTCTTGATTGTTTGTGCTGTCTTGAGTTCCTGTGACTCTTATGTGAAGCCAACATTGTGAAAGAGAGGCAAGAAGATTTGAAGATTGGTATGTTGTGGAACTAGCCTAAGGAAGTTGAATAGAGCAAGAGAAAGTAATGTAGAGGATGTATTTTGAAACTGTGAGGGACAGTGTTCATCCTCAGGAGGGGTCACTTACCTTCCTTATTTGGGATGGGCTTGTGCAGCTGCTAAGGTTTTATGTACATAATCCATATGCCAGTTGGATGCGACAAAAGGCTAGCTCACTCTACCAACCTGTTATCATTTGCATTTCTTGAAAGTTTGAATGATGTCTTGAAGGCCTCACCAGTCATTGATTAGGGTCAGGTGGCTAATATGCCCATTTGATGTTTGCAGATGTTTCACTGTATGATAGGTGCTTCAAATTTTGGTATGCTCTACTACTTGCTGTTGTCCAGGCATATGCAGACTTCAGTCTGTGTACAGTACAAGCTGCTGTTTTGTATTTGTGCCATGCTTTGAGATTGTTGCTTTCTAAAGATGCATCCTGCATAGTTTTATACACAGATGTACATGAATGGACACCAGTTATTTACATGGGTGCATCAATATAGTCTTCATATGTAAAAATGTAAGAATACAACTAGAAGTAGATTACATCCTTTAAGTGCATGGATGCTGAAAGTTGACATATAGGACTGTAGCCTTGACAGTAAAGACAGCAGGCATTTATCACTGGCAGTTGCAGTACCAAGAGTGGAGAAGTTTTCAGTATTTGAATAGGTAGAATTTTGCACAATCTCCAAATAAGGTGATCAGTTCTTCCACTATAGAACATAATCTGCTCAGGTTGGCTGCAGTCATATCATGAGACTCTATAAGCAATGACTTAGAGGTTCAGGGAATGCAATCGGTGGTGTCCACTAACTAATGTGCCATGGTTGGACCTGGGTTTGGGAAAGCAGGGTACTTTTTGTATTTTGTTTTGAATCCAATTGCAACCTGCAGAGGGTGGAAGTGCTGGTCAAGTCTCTGGGGCTTTTTGGTCTCAGGTATATAGTCTTTGTCTACCTCTTGATACCTGTGGTTTCCTGGGTCCTCAGGTCCTCTGTGGCTTTACCAAATTTCATCCTCTCTTTCATGCATTCCTGTCAGGCTTAGAAGCAAGCCACCAGGGTGACATGTGTCTTTACCAGGCCTGCGAGTGTATCAGCTGGTGAAGCAGATATTTACAGTAAGATGTATAGCCACTCTAAAAGATGGTAACTTGTCACTGGAGACTTATTGCCCAGTGGCAGTATTGGGCTTCTGTTATGGGCAGGTGGTTTGAAGCCCTCAACTGGCTCCTAGAGGGGCCAAAGTCTGCATGTGAGTTGACTGTGAGGGTAGTTCAGTTCCATGCACTAGCAGAGGAGGGTGTAGAAGTCAAAATTCAGGATTTATTACCACTCTGCTTAATATCATTTAATATATCTGTATGAGTAGGCTGTGAAACATACTACTCTTCAGGTTGGCACTAAGCACCCAGTTTCTTACCAAATGGCAGTGTAATCTGGTGTAAGCTTTATGACGGTCATTGGTTATGGGCTGTGTTTGGTGGGGTATACAGCAGCACCTGACATTGTGTTCCTGACTGCATTTCTACTCCTCCTTTCTTTCTGGTAGTTCCTCTTTCCTGCCTACAATGAAATTGAACAGCTTTGTGTCTCTTGAAGTACACACTGATCTTCAACAACTGCAGATTCCTCAAGCTGTACAGATGATCTCATACTGGTGTTTCAGGATCAGGCTTCTAACTTGTGGCGTTTGTAGGGTGGACCTGTGCCATCAAGCCACTGACCATGATGAGGAGGATGATGACAACCACTCTGAGCAATTATTGTCCACTGTTCATTCTCAGACTTCAAAGAGTTTTTACCACTATCATACATGGTGCATACCATTTCGGCGCATTCGAGGGCGACAGCGGCTTGTGATTCTGGTAAAGATAGCAAGTTGAACCATACACTTGCAATAAGGAAGGGGATATTCACACTGATGTGTCTTCAGATTGACAGGTTTGAAAGTGCAGCAGTGCAATTTTCTAGCTTTCCTGAGGAGCTAAGAACGTTTTCCCTGTATTTTTGAATTCAGAGAGGCAGCAGTCTGCAAGATGTGCACTGTGTTAGTAAGAACCATGTTTTAGGGCAACCAAAAAGGGCACGAGATGTTGTAATTGGTCTACACATGATTTCTGCCAGATTCAGTTCTGAGTTCTGAGATTACAAATGGGGAGTTGGATCAATTGGAATTGCAGATGGTGATGGGTATGTGTCTCCTGACCGCAGCATTTACAGGACTTATTTGGTATGGGATGGGTGGCAACAATATCAATTCTGTGACAATAGCTAAAGTATTTCTTCAATTTTCTTGCCTTCTCTTCTTTGCTCTTTGAGTCACCACTGCAGTCTGTTAAATACTTTGTGCTTCTGTCTATAGTTTGGTGCATATGTGCAATCGAGCTAGTAGACTCTGAGCTATGCTGGCATCTCCAGTTGTGACTGACTTGCTGTGCAAGTTGTTTCAGTGCTACATACAGGCAATGGTCTACTTGAATGGGCTTCACATTCCTGCACTCATATTCTAGATACTGCTCTCTTGATAAAACAGTGCTGATTTTGCCTCTTTCCGTGAAGTACTGTCACTTAATATCCGAACTGTGCCCTATAGCATTTAATCATTTGTTGGTTCATGCAGGTGTATGCAGATCTTTTTGCTATTGTCACACTTTTCTTAGGAGGAGGGCTTGCAGCATATGGTGAACCTCTTTCCCATCATCTTTCTTGTAAAGTTTGGATAAGGAGGTGAATGTGAGGCTTATTCAGATCAATATCTTTAGGAAATCTGAAATTGTCCAGGTCATGGAGTTAAGGGCCTTTTTCTATAACCTCACCTTGGTCATTTCAAAATAGATTTTCTTTTGTGTTGAAGAATAGGACCTGAAAAGTCTGCCAGGAATGATAGATCCCAATGTGAGCAAAGTCACTTTTAGGATGTTCTGATATATGTCAGAAAGTCCATCTAAGTTGGAGGTATTAAGGGGGATATTCAGCAAGATACCAATTCAGGGTACTCTACTTTGTGATTGTTCCCAATGTGTGGCATTTTAATTCTTGCAGGCCTGCTGTTGTACAACAAGATGTGTAGAGTAAAGACAAGCCAGGCATCTGCAGATATTCATAAGGTGAATCCTCCCATTTCAAAATCACCATAAGAAGCTCTTGTTCCCCTCCTGAAGTGCAGTTCCACTCTCTGGAATATATAGTTTTGAGGTAAGCACCAAAAGTTCTCTTTTTGTTGTGAAGTACTGATATATTATTAAAATATCACTTCAGGTAGCAGGATTAGCAGTGGCTTCAGTGGTATGCTTCTCCCTTCGAGCATTCATAGTGCTTGTCTTTGACAACCCTGTAAGCTTCTGCTTCTGCTTCTGCTTTCTTCCTTCCATGCTTGCCAAATCAATGCAGTGTCTCTGGTCATAGCAATGTGAATGAACTTAGAGTGACATTATGAGGATGTTGTTGTCTGTGGAAGTTTACTCAAGCTTATGGGTTTCCAATGTTAGACCACTGTGTTCACAGTTGGGGCAAATTTTCACTCATTTGGAGGACTTGTTACAAGGTCACATAACCAGCTTCAGGTTTTGAGGTTGTTCTTAATCAACACTAAACTCTAAATCAGCATGTAACAAATCTGGGAAAGCCGTTGTGCACAGCACTTCATGCAACTGCAGTGTGACCCTTTCAGGGTTCAGAAATGTTACTGCTCTGGTAGTCATCTTGTAATAGTTTCTCTAGTAGAATTTGAATTTCTCAAGTTCCAGAGCTGTTTATATCTTATATGGCCATCTCCCCTAATGTCTTTGGAATGTGATGGAAACAGTTTATAAGCATATGGGATTTGGAGCATGTGGAGAGCCAACTGTCTCCGACTCTTACCTTTCTGTATTATGTGATAGGTTATTCTTGCCTACCCTTCTGTTTTTGGGCTGGACAAGATGCACTGCTCAATGCTAGGATAACTGCTGAAGAGACTCTGCAATTTCTTAGAAAAAACTAAGAATCAATATACAGGACATACTTTCTTTCAGTTCTTAGATAGGTTTCTATGGATGGTCGTGAGGGGGATTTACTTCATTTTTGTATTAGCCTTACAAACTAGGAGCTTCAGATGTGTTGCTGACCCTGAGGAGGGGCCTCATAGTTTATTCAACAAAATTGGAAGGATACCACTAAAGAGGAGGGAGAGGTGTTTATTATCCCTTGTTATGATCATGCTTGACATGCTCTTACATTCAGATTTGGTTTGAATTACAGGTGAAGCAATACCCTCAATTGTGGTGCTGTGGATGATGAGAGATATGCCTCCTCGATCGAGGGATCCCAGCCTTCATGGTCACTCCACGCATGATGAATTGGTTGAGGATGATGTTGAGCAAGCCTTGATACCAGATCCTGGGCTCCTGTCTCAATGGGTAGTTTCACCATCTGGCCGACATTATCTTGTGCTTCTGGGTGAACCTTCCAACATCTCTCCACAAAGATCTGAGGTATAACCCCCAGAAGATTATCATATGAAATCCCTATGACGAAGACAAATTCCTATAATCTTTCTGCATGTGAGATCCTGGAACTTCATGTGTAGTACCCTGTAAGCTGCTCCCCTCTCTCTTCATCTGTTCCCTTGTTGTAACCAAACTGGGCTTGGGGTCTATGGGTGGTCAATAGCAGCTCTATATAATAGAGCTTACAGTGGATGCCCTAAACTTGTGCTCTCTACACCTTTGTTGACCATAATCTTGGTTTGGTCCTACTTCCAGTCTGAAAGCTCTTCAAGCCAGCAGCTGAAATTGTGAACTTTCCTTCTCTTCATGCATATTCATTGTTTTCATGTAACTAGGATGCTTTTGGGTAGACAGTCAACATTGGTAGCTATCTCTCCTCTCTATGTCTTGCATTATTTTTTCCTTGTATTGAGCTGAACTGGTCCTTGAAGTTCTTTGGACAGCATAAAGTAGAGCATTTGTTTCATGTTTTTCTCTCTTTCCCTCTGCCCTTGCTCAAGTCCAAGTTGATCTTAGGCCTAACAACCTTATCTGTGCACATGGACAAAATCCATGTCCTGGTATGTAGAATACATGGTTTCCCTTCTTTCTACCACTCTAAGGATTTTTTGTTTCTGGTTCTGTGAGCAGGTGTTGAAAGACAGCAGTGGTTAGACAATCATTCCCACCACTTAAAAAATGGAAAATCATCAGTCTTTCATATATTGAGGTCCTTCAAAAATGTTTCACCTCCTGGCTGATATGTCCACAAATTGAGCAGTCAGAGGCAGAGAAACAGAGAATACATCTCCTCCCCAATTATGCCTGCCAGTTGTCTTGACAACAAATATGTGAGAACATTTGATCAGCAGCTGGTGTCCTGCAGATTACAAAATTGTGGTCTGGAGCATTCATGGTTTGAGCTTTTGGAGACATTGGGAGCTAGGAGGTTGGGGCATCAAACCATGGATCACTAAGCAAACCAAGATCAGTGGTTGACAATTGTAAACTTTCTACCACATGTACAACAGCTTCATATCAGTGTTTATAATGCTTCTTGGTTCAGTCTCTCTGCAATATTGCCCAATGTAAGTCTTGAGAGGGTTGTACATGATTCTTGGTAGAAATCATGAAATTTGATTTCTCCATGTGGATGTACATTCATATTCATGCTTGGCCAGAACATGTCTTGTCAAATTAAAGCTTGTATTCCATTTTAGATGTGTGCAGCATTTGGATGTGGTCAAACAAGAGCTAGAATATAACCTATTGATTTCCTTATAGTTTCTGAGATGTCACCACAACTCTTGTAAGTGCTAGCTGACATCATAAATGACTCATTCAGAAACATGTAAGAAACTTAGGATGCATATTTGTGTATGATAATTTGTAGTGAATATTGAGCATGTCACTATATTGTTGTTATATACTGCACACATGTTAGGAGCTGATTGGTTAGTTGCAAATGTAATATCAATATTGATGCCATGTGATTTGGATTTTAATGTTTAGGGTAAGACCCTTGAAGGGGGACATTTTTGAAGCAAGTGCTTGCCCAAGGCAGAGCTGAGGGCTGCTTACTTCAGGAATGTTCCTGCTCCTGAGTGTAAAAATCAATGGAAGCTTTCCTTTTTAGACTTTTCCCCATGATACCTGACAGGTATTTGGTGGGCGCTTGTGGAGTATAATGCAGGAAAAAACGATGCATGGGATTTTGAAAAATGGAACGACCATGCTTGTGGGCATTTCATTTTCCCAAATGTCCCATTGGTTTTTTCACTATATAAGTGTACCAATAAATACACTAGAAACATTTTTGGAGGGTTTTACATTATTAATGTAATATATCATGTGTTACATGTTCAAGTTCAACTCGTGTTTTTATATTGGCAACTGTGCTGGTAGCTTCCCATTAACAATAAGTTGCCAAACATAAATTATCAGATATAAAACATCTTACACATTTTCTAGATGTTATTATTATGTTTTCTATTATGTTAGGATTTCCTTATATCCTTTTCATGATCCCTATTAGGTCTAACAATTTGATCACCCTCAGCTGGGCTGTAAGAACACCGCACCAAGAGCTGAAAAATTGTTCCTAACCTTACAACTCCGGAAGGAACTCGGGGAATTTGCACAGGGCAATTTCCCATTTCAGCCTGGTGCAGGAGATTATCACTTGTAAGGCCCCATTTACACCAAATTCTTTAACCTTTGTTTGTATGGAAGGCTTGTTTGCACTGCTATTGTCGCCTTCTGCCCCTCCACCTCTGCACTGCCTCCTGCCCAGTAATTGGGGACAGAGCCCCGAAGCACTGACAGCAGTGCCTTCCCCTACAGAGAGCCAACCAGGGTTGGTGACTGGAGCATCAAGATTCAAAAGTGGTTAATTCTTTCCTACACAAGTTTCAAATACTAATCAAATAATAACAAGGTACAGATACAGATGGAGGCACAATTCCACAAAAGCAAAGATCCCCCCTACTCATCCTCCCCCCCAAAAAAAGGCTACAATCACCATCACAAGAATGATTTGGTTCTTTTGTGCATTCACGTAAGTAAATCTAAGAATCGCCCAAGATATATATATGTAAAGGGTTTGTGGAAATGGAGAGAGAAGGGGCCCAGAAGAAAGTTATCCTCCTCCTATCGCTCTGCAGCCATGGATGTGCAAGGTTCTAAACCAACTCTTATCATTATGCCATTGTCCTTGCTTTTCAATGCTTTGTAGGTCACCAAATTGTGACCCACAGATTTAAAGATTCTCAGATTTCATTAGTACTGCCAGGGCCATCTCAAATGTAGCAAAGATTACAGATAGAAGAGGAGCTCTACCTTTCTTTGTACACTGTCATCTTCGAAATGAAGACAATGGTGCTTTCTTCCCATCTTGTTGTCCATCTTTCCATTTTTTTTCTCTATTGCATTGCTCGCTCACTCATTCTGTTGAGTTGGTTGGATAGATAATTCCTTAGCCAGCTGCAAAATGCTCAGATGCAGGGAAAGAGAATTGCAATATCTTGGTGTCTTTCTATGCAGAGCCTGAGTGATACACCTACATGTTCCAGAACTATGTCTTCATCACATGTCATGCAGGAGTGAGTCTGAATGCAAATGGGGGCGAAACCACTGCACTTGATGTGCACAGCATCTTTAGCAACCACATGATATGTACCTAACCTAACCTAACATTGCCCTTGGATCTGGTATTTCCAAAGCATTCCTCCTGAGGGCGTGGGGACATCTGAGACTTTTCAAGTCCACTCGCAGAAGCAGAAAAGAGCCCCAAAAAGATGCATGGCTCGTCACTAGCTTGCTTAAAAAGCTTACTAGCAACAGAAAGTCAGGAAAGGCATGAATAAGCTTACAAAGCTTACCTAGTAAACTTGTGCGCTCTTCCTTGTCACCTTACTTGCTGCTAAAACTGCGCTTGCAAACCAAGGCTACATCTACAAAGTCAAGCGCATCAAGTGAACACTATAAATGCAACACGGCCATCTACACCATCGAAGCAAGTGAATGATAAACGCAGGACTACTACACGCTACGCAATCTGGATCCAAAAAGCAATATCTATTGCTGGATATGCTTCCTTTCCAACTAAATTGTCTCATTGGATAAGAGACGTTCGCTGAAACATAATCCCTATGGAAACTCGAAGCAGAGATGATCTGCAATGTTAGAGCTGAGAGACAGCTACCCTTCACGTCCGTGACGGTGCTCACCTTGCCAAAACCGAGAAGAAAGCTAAACAGAGAAGACAAAAAGCAGCCGCTCTACAAGGCCCTTTTGCTCACCATCCAAACAAAGCTCAAGAACCACATGTACTCGAGCGCCACATAACAGCGAGGGAGAACCCCATTTTTACACGGTTCAGGGAAGAGCGACTGTCATCCGCAAAAACGATGGACAACCCTTTACACAGCAGCAAAAAGCCGAAGAAAAAATACTACTCAATTCAAAAAAAACACAATCACAGACGAAGCTTCAATTTCCTTAAGGGTGGTGGTGTTCAAGAACACCAGTTAAAAAGTAAGGGCTAGAGCTCCTCGCGCTAAGCTCTCCTAGCCACCAAAACCATACAAAGTACGCCCCTGCCTCTTGAGCGCATACACAACATCCATAGCCGTCACAGTCTTCCGCCTGGCGTGCTCAGTATAAGTCACGGCATCACGAATTACATTCTCCAAGAAGATCTTAAGAACACCACGAGTTTCCTCATAGATCAACCCACTGATTCTCTTCACACCGCCCCTCCTGGCCAACCTCCTGATAGCCGGCTTGGTGATTCCCTGGATGTTATCACGCAAGACCTTCCTATGCCGCTTTGCTCCTCCCTTCCCCAGACCCTTTCCGCCTTTCCCTCGTCCAGACATGGCGACAAAAACGATCGATCGAACGCGCGCGCGTACGCGGTGCACAACAGAAACAAGGGCTTGAAGAATAGCTTGCAAAACAACACAGAACACGAAGCAGCGCAGATCAAGTGGACAAGAACGTTGCGTAAAAGAAAACTGGTTTATTCGCCACGCAACTGCTTATTTTAAACCCCTGCCAAAACACTTCTCCACACGGTCCCTAGCCGGTCTGCCCGCGGTCTGCCCGGGTGCTGGTCAGTGAGGTCGATCCGTGTGATCTCCAGATCTGGACCGTTCACTCCCATCTCAAGTGACTACATCGACGGCTGTCATGTTTCCAGAAAACTCACGACTCTCAAGGTCGTTGGATTCGTAGATCTAACGGCCGATATGGATGCTGGACAAATACGCTGATACGGAACAAGATTAGGCGGGAAAGGGCGGCGGGAACAAGGAGGCGTTTATGGTACGTTACCAAAGCAGGTCCCTAAATCAGATCCTCAATTTGAAGTCCCGAAATAGCTTCTGGTTAGAAGATAGGTGAACTGGGAGGCACCTTGAAAATTGAGGTCCGGATTAGGCACGAATATTCGACGTTCCAATAGGAATGAACCCAGGTGACAAACTAGGAACCTATAATCTAGATATTCTAGCCTATGTAAAAATAATATAGCCTTATATCTAATACACAAATTTCCCCTCTAGTATAATATTAATTATATTTAATTTAAATGAATTTTCATGTATCATAATTAAAAAAAATTGTAGTTATGAGCAAGGAGAGACCAAACATTATGGTCTATAATATTATGTTATTCTATTAATAAAATAGATGAACATTATATGAATGTGTTAGGGTTAAAATTTATTGAAATAGATCCTAGGGGACACTACTCAAAAAAAGTAAAAAATACATGAGTAAAAATATAAGGTGCAATATATTAGTTGTGAGGTAAAAATTATAAGTTAAATAATTAAAAAATAAGGTGATATGTATTTTGAAAACCATATTATAATAAATATAGGGTATGTGTAAATTTGTAATATTAAAAATATTTTATAAAAAAATAGCATGTGAATTATAAAATAAAAGTATTAGTTATTAGTATGTTCAATTATTATAAAATAATGTTGATTAACTATCTTTTGATTATATATGATGCTTATAGGGTCAATACATTAATTGAGGCAAAATTGGGTTTAGGACATTTAGGTGAGCTTGGAAAAAAATATTTAAAACTTTAAGTCTAACATTTATGATAGTTAGGGTTTTAGACGTTAGGGTTATAAGGAAGCAATGACAATGTCTTCTCACCAAAAAAACCTTATTTCTTTTCTTTGAAGGTTTAAATGCATGATTATATGGTTTTTTTTCTTTAACATGGTCGAAAGGATTTATGTGGTTGAACAAATTTTTGAATTTATGTTTTCAAGGAGCACACAAGCAAGTAGTCAAAGGCAAGCAAGCAATTTTAGTTTTTTTCATTTGCAATGGTTTTGAAATTTGATTTTTGGGCGGAAGGTCATATTTTCAAGATTTTTGAATTGAAAGAGTAAAGACATTTTCCAAGCAACATTTTCCAGGTTTCTCCTTCACCTATATTTTATTCTTTCAAAGGGTGTGTGTGTTTGTTTCTGTGTATCAGAGGCAAGCTTGAGGATCTTGCCAAGGAAACAAATCTTCAAATGCAATCCAGTGTAATAAGCATGTTGGGACTGAGGTTAGTGACCACACCACCACTTGGACAACCATCATCGGTTTTAGTATTCTAAGGAAACAGATAAAGGATGTTGTGAATGATTTGCAAATGTTTCAACAGAATGTAATGGATGACCACAAAAACACCATCGAATAGTTTGAACTTTCATGTACTTTTAGAGGTAAATTCTGTAGTGAGGTTGAATGAATGAGATTGCACTTGCCATGGTGGCAATGGTGTATTGTTGTTGTCTTTAGAGCTTTCATGTACTTTCAAAGGTAATTCTATAGCGGGGTTGAAAGAATGAAATTGCACTTGCAGTGGTGGCGATGGCATACTATTGTTGTTTTTAGAAAGGGGTTTGAGAGCAAGTAGAAGGAAGAATGTGGAAGAATGTGAATAGTAAATAGCTTAAGCTTATTAGCAACATGAACTCATTCATTGGTGGCAATTTTTTCAAGTATGAACGTTTATGCATACAAGTAGCTGAGCCCATAATGCCTTTGTGCAAGAAATAACTTTGGAAGGAGGTGCATTACATGTCCATGATTACATAAACTAGTAAAATCTTAACCAACTTCAGTGGTGCAGTTTTGGAAAACGTGTCTCATCTCATTAATTGGCTACCTAATTTTTTAGTTTGTTTCTTGTTTCTTTTTTTCTACCCCATCCCCTCCACCAACTTACTTTCCAGTAGCATTCCAATTGATCAAGGAAGCTTTTGGGGATCAAGCAGTTGTTGGTTATAATTCAAGGAAAAAACCAATTGAGAAGTGCATATAAGTTTGCAAAGTTGCTATCGGCCTAGCCGTTGCACATAGGGCAAGCTCTTGATCAACATGTGTTTTTCATTGCAACCAATTGGTGTTTAATTGACAACGAAGTTCAAAGAGGAGGAGGAGGAAAGATTTGAAGTGGAGCAATTCAATGTATTTGTTTGAAGATCATTGCAACATTAACAACAGATCATCAGTGCAACATTGGAAGCCTAAGCAAGGTTCAAGCAATTGGTTAGAGAAGGAACAAGTTGTAATGACAACATCAACAATAGGCGAAGATCAAACCTAGCTGCCTCTTGGTTTTTGCTTCCACCCCACGATTAAGGAGGTTGTTAGCTACTACTTGGCCCAAAAAGTATGCAACAACAGCTTCATCATGCATGCCATAGCCAAAGTAGACCTCAACAAATATGAACCCTAGGATTCTTGGCAAGAAGCTCTCTCATTAAGAAGTTCAAGTTTTTTCTTTCGTTTTTTCTTTTGAACAAACAAACCCAAAAACTTCCTAAAGATCATCTACAAGCCCATAATGTTATTAATTTTGTCATGTTCTCTAGACACAAGATTTAAAAGTTAACAAACAACCCAACATTAATGAAAAGACTTGTTATGATTTGGACCTAAACAAACATTAGTGCCTTGAATTGTGTCTAAACTTTGTCTACATGCACCTTTTAAACTTAGAAAATCAATCCAAGTTACAAGACAAATGAAGAAAAAATGAACCTTGAATCATATTTCCTTCAAGATTCAACTCTATGAATCCTCTTTGTAGGCTTGATTGTAGAGGTTGGGATGTAGCCTAAACCCAAAAAAACCTAATTAGAGTAGATATGATGTTCCGTGTATTCCACAAATGTTGTGTGGTGGGGTGCTTAAGGATCAGTTGCCACCCAACTTGTTTCGGTATAATAGTTCAACAAATTTAAATTTCTTGATGATACCATTCAAAATTGGCTTACATGTATTTATTTTGTGCTCATATTGGCTATGTTAGTCAAATTGATTACTTGGGGTTGACATTTGATGATGGCACATAAATCAGAAGTCAAGTGGGACATTTTGGAAGTTATAAATAGTAGGTGATAGTTTTTGCTAACTAAAAGAGTTGCAATTTTTTTTGTAACATTCAAGCAAAATTGGGAGCATGATGAAGGAAGATGAGTAGCATGAAATGATGATCAGGAAGTTCTCAAAGATGCCCCAAAATAAGTGTTGCATCAACTGTGACAATGTGGTTAGCATCCTTCCCCTCGTTCTCATTTTTGGGCTCTATGAAGATTAGGAAACCCATGCACAAAGATGCACTTTTGAATGTCTTTTAGGTTTCTTCATGAAGATTTTCTTACCTAGGAAATCATTTTCCATCTACAATGGGGTCTTTGAATGTTTCATGGATGTTTTTTCTTATCCATATCCGCATGCAGTAGTTTTGATTGTGAAATGGGAAGATTCTTCTTCATAGATAAAAGGATTCTAGGCAATATTGGAGATAACTTTATCTTTGTAGCTTGGGAATACCCAGTATAGTATAAGATGAAATATAAATTTCTTCACTACCTCACACATGAAGTTTTAAATGTGTGAAGATGACAAGAGATCAAAGGAAAATGATTAACTAACCTGCACAGAAATCATAGATATTTATGCTTTCAAACCATAATGGTCAAGGCATTTTCTTGGCACACACAATGCAAAGGAAGGGAATTAACTTGATAAATTGCTTGGTTTTGGGATTTTGTGTTAACAATGAAACCATTAATGGTACTGATTTAGAGTGTGTTGGGTATAGGGACCTCAATATGTTTACACAAACTTTTCCATATTTGTCTTCACACAATGCAGCAGTGTGTAATAAGTGTTCCCCCCCTCCCCCCCCCATCATCCCTTTGCCTATGGGTTCTAAACATGAGCTTGTTACAACAACCACACTTGCTTCAGATCCATTTACACCCCCTGCAACCACAACCACCATGGACCCCTTTTCATTTGTTACAAAATGGCATTTTGGGTGATCCATTTCAACCTACTAACCCCAATACATTAGTGTCTATTACATTTCCACCTGCATCAAACCCACCCAACAATCCCTTTCAACCTAATGCTACATTTGTTGACCCATTTGCACATGTTTCAATTGTCAAACCTATTTTTGACCCATTTTCTCTTGGGGTACAAGCAAACAATGTGTCTTTTAGTACCATTGGTGTTTTAGATTCTGATTTAGCTACTACAAATGCTTTTCTAAGTGGTTATCCCAATATTTTTGTGTTGAGCACTACAAATGGCTCAACACAATGGGCTCAATATTAGAATTCCAAGTTTTTCAAACTAGGTTTTATGGTTAAAAAAACCCCCAAAGTGATAGGCATAAAAAAAACCCATTGGTTTTCTAAAATAAGTTAATTTTAACAAATATAGTATGATTGGGATGGTTTTTTTTACCAACCCTAAGGTGGTGCCTTTGACCATAATTTTTTACCAATACTATTTTTGACTAGTGGTCAAATGATCTACACAACATATGGTCATTTTAGCGCCCCACCTGTCATCATTTGATTTGTGCTTTGTTAGTAAAATGGGTGTCTGGTTTATTTAATCACCAGTCGACTTGGTAGTTTGAAAATGCTTGTGTTCCATCAACCATGTGTCATCAAATGCTAAATTCATTGAATGCCATGTTTCATTATTAGAATGGATGGAAAATTTTCAATTTGACAATTGGCTAGTTCAATCGATAGTCAACTAGATAGTCAAATAATACCATTACAAGGACTAAATAGTGGTGGACACGTGTCACTGGCTTACCAAACATGCCATTGACATGTGGTATTATAGCACGGCATAGGATTCTGACAAGTGTCAAATTTAGACTAGTTGTTAGGTTGTCCTTTAGTTTAGTTTGCTCCCATAATGTCCAATTTATTTGACTAATTGATTTGATAAAATTAGCTTAGAATGGGCTTGGTTTTATTGATTGATAATGGACAAGTATTACCTTATGTTATTTGTATAAATTGATTAATTTTAGTATGGAACCATTGTTCTTTTAACTAGTTTTCCAATGATAGGGAATGGTCTTTTCTACCAACCGTGGTTTATACAATTATTTGGATTTTTTGACTAACACAATACCATATGAACTTGTAGAAAACATGCATTATTTGCATTGACTTTTGTACAAGTTGGAAGCATTTGCAAAAAAACAACACACATGTAGGGAACTAAAGTGGTGTAGTGATTATACCAAAATACAATCAGCATGGAAAGGCAATAAATAGAGTTTCAAAAGTTCTGCCATCGAATAAAGTTTCTTCCTACTTCATTATTTGGGCACAACATCCTTTATGTGCCACATCACAACATAGTTGTGTGGGCCTCTCATGAACATGGTAGTTTGCTTGGAAATGGCACTTTAGTTGTCGGGTTCCTAATGCTTGTAAGTGCTATTGTGCACCTACCAAGTGCAATTTCTTTTTCATGGTATTAGGGTTTATTACTACTATTAAGCAAGGATGCTTGGGAATTTGCATTTTCAAATGTAGATTTGGGTAGGGTGACCACGGTATTCCCTTTAGCCTACCCACAACACACGTAAAGTCCACCAAATAATTTAACATCAATACAATGCATGCCCACTTATTCCAAGTCCTCCCAATTGCTAGTCTTTATCAACACAAGAAATTAGCTAAAAAAAATAATTGCATGCTTATGGTTGTCATTAAGCAAAGACACCTCTTAGGTAGTTGCATTTTCAAAAAAGGATTTAGAAGGCCCATCTCATTCCCAACATCCTATGTTGAAGAATTGTTCACATTAAACCTTATGGCATGTTCGGTTGGTATAAATACATTTGTTGAATTCATGTATTCTTTAAATTTTGTGGATTACATCTTCAAATTATGATAAGTACTAGGATTTGAGTACACATTATTCCTTTTTAGAAGCGAGGGTGTTCAAAATTCAAAATATTAAACATATAAATGAATTTGGAGTATTCACAAACTTTGACAAAAATTTCTTGAGTCTTCATGAACTTTCACAAAGTCTAGAGTCTTCATGAACTTTGATAGAATCTAGAGTGGTCATGAACTTTGACAATATTTGAGTCCTCATGAACTTTGACAAAATTTGGGGTGTTTATGAATTTCGACAAAATTTGGTTTTCATGAATTGATAGAATTTGTGATCACTTGTGATATGTTCTAGATACACACATTCATTGATCTCCATTGAGCTTTGTTGATAAATGGCTCCTTTAATGGACATTTGTTGTATTCGTAGTGACTTGTAATCTACAAGATTTTTAATGATGCCTTGTGACTAATAACTAGAAGTGTTATCTACATGGAGACATCTAGGGATTGCCATGATGTCCTAGTAAATAATTGGTACAAATCTGACATGTGGGGATTTCCATGGAATCATGTGGATTTCTAGGGACAGTCTAGTGGATTTCCAGGGACTATAGTTGATTTCCAGGGATTGTAGTTGTCGCAACCCCACTTTGGCCAAGTGTGGGGGTGAAGCCCAACACTTGGAAAAGTTGGAGGTTGGGAGTCTTTTGGGACTCCCGAATGTTCAGAGCTCGACAGCAAGGCCCAAAACACCTTGCATTGGGGTGTTCTTGGTGTCATTGAAAAGGTCTTGAAACTTAGATATCGAAAATGGCCTCGCATTGGCCATTCGGACATCTACAGCCCAAGTTATGGGCAAAAGAAGGGCCGGGAGTCAAACTGGCAGTTTGACTCCCGACCACTAAAAGTCAGGAATCGACCTCTTCCCGACGTCGCCTTGAAGAGTGCGACACGGCGTTGAAAAGCTCTTGACGAGAGCTACAACATTGATTCAGGACTTGTCCTGATGCGAGTTCGGGGCGAGGAGCTATGGCCGTTCAAAGTTTCGGGAGTCCAGCCGAGACACTTTTGAGACTCCATTTCGGGAGTCCCAACAAAATGTGCCATTCGGATGTAGCCTCCGTGACCAGCCGCAGAGAATACTATATGGGGGAAGGTGGTGGCTTCCCCCGAGTCCGGGCCGTGGTGAGTCTTG
>Ga0116231_10007683_pt1 | contig 19526 bp, 18 predicted proteins | sample S1TSphgellanicum_2_FD_89695 | JGI IMG/M metagenome (GOLD analysis project Ga0116231, IMG submission 89695) | Host-associated microbial communities from peat moss isolated from Minnesota, USA - S1T2_Fd - Sphagnum magellanicum MG | ecosystem: Host-associated > Plants > Peat moss > Unclassified...
AAAAAATCGGCCTCGTCCACGACCTTCAGGATCAGCTCCTTCATGTCGTAGGGCTTGTTCGGATTGGCCGGGATCAGGCTGTCGAGGCTGGGTTCGGCGCGCTCGGGATCGTCATAGGTTTCGCGCACCGGCGCCGGCTCGCGGTTGGAGAGCGGCAGGAAATCGACCAGGCGGCGCACCTGGGTCAGGGCCTCCAGATCGTTGTCATAGGCGCCGTCGGCGACGCCGGACTTGGTGGTGTGAACCCTGGCGCCGCCGAGGTCTTCCGCGCTCACCTCCTCGTTGGTGACGGTCTTCACCACGTCCGGGCCGGTGACGAACATATAACTGGTGTCGCGGACCATGAAGATGAAGTCGGTCATGGCCGGCGAATAGACGTCGCCGCCCGCGCACGGCCCCATGATCACGCTGATCTGGGGGATGACGCCGGACGCCATCACATTCTGCAGGAAGATGTCGGCGTAGCCCGCCAGACTCTCGACGCCTTCCTGGATGCGGGCGCCGCCAGCGTCATACAGACCGATGACCGGAGCGCCGATCTTTTGCGCCTGATCCATCGCCTTCAAGATCTTCTTGGCGTGGGCGCCCGACAGGCTGCCGCCAAAGACCGTGAAGTCCTTGGAGAAGACGTAGACCACCCGCCCGTTGATCGTGCCCCAGCCGGTGACCACGCCATCGCCGGGGATGCGGTTATCGGCCATGCCGAACTCGGTGGCGCGGTGCTCGACGAACATGTCGAACTCCTCGAACGAGGCCTCGTCGAGCAAGAGCTCGATCCGCTCGCGCGCCGTCAGCTTGCCCTTGGCGTGCTGGGCGGCGATCCGGCGTTCGCCGCCGCCTAGCCGAGCTTGGGTCCGTCGGCGGTCCAGTTCTTCGAGGATGAGTTTCACGTCACATTTCGCGCCTAGAGGTGAATGGGATCGTCGTGGCGTCGTCGAGCGGCGGCGCGCGACGTTCATCGTCGAAGCTTACAATGTCAACGCCGCGTAGCGCGTCGTCCGCAGCGCAGTCATGCCATTTTGCGAAGGCGAGGCTGCAATACTTCATAAGGCCAAGACCCAAAATTTCGCCACAGGCGTCCGCGATCGAGAGGCTTGACGCCTTGGGCGCGCTGACCAAAGCCTCAAGCCTTGGAGGACGTGTATGGATGAACGCTCAACGGATTTGACGTCGGACGCGATTCGGATTTCGCGCATCTTGGGCATCTTGGGCATCGTCTACGTCCATGCCTGGACCGGGCGAACCTGGGAGGAGTTGAACGCGCTCGCCGGCACGCCGCAGATCGCCTTTCGTTGGGTCCTGATCGATCTCTTCGGCCGAAGCGCCGTTCCACTCCTCAGCATCATTTCCGGCTGGCTGGTCACGCCGTCGGTGCATCGGCGGAGCTACAGCGGCTTTGTGAAGGATAAGGCGAAGACCCTACTCGCGCCCATGCTGGCCTGGAACGTGATCGCCATGACGCTCGTCTGCGGCGCCGCTCAGATGGGATGGCTAAAGGCGCCCAAAGCGATCGGCCTCAGCTGGACCTTAAACGAGCTCTTCTGCCTGACTGCTCCCAACGACGTGAACGTGCAGATCTCCTTCCTGCGCGACATCTTCGTCGTCATGCTGGCCGCGCCGCTTCTGGTGCGGCTGCCGAGTTGGGCGCTTGGGCTGGTCGCCACGGGCGTGACCGTCTGGTGCCTGGGCGGATGGAGCCTCCTCGTGCTGCTGCGGCCTCAGATTCTGCTCTTCTTTATCCTGGGTGTTTTGGCCCGCCGGTATGACTGGGCGACCGCGGTCGGGCGGTGGCGATGGGTCGCCGCAGTGTCCCCCTTCTGTCTGATTGGACCAGGCGTCGTCGCCCTATCGATCTGGGGCCAACCCTGGTCGAACGCTCACCCCGCTCTCGCCTCCGCGCTGGACCTGAGCTTGAGGCTCTCCGCCGCCATCCTGCTCTGGCGGATCGCCACCGCCCTGGCCCCGCATCCGGCCGGGCGCGCCTTGAATAGGCTGGCGCCCTTGGCCTTCCTGATCTTCTGCGCCCACATGACCATGATCTGGTTTGGCGGCCCAGCGCTCGGCAAGGTCACAGGCCCGCTCGGCGCCCCGGCCTACCCTGCCCTGCTGCTCGTCCAGCCCCTCCTGGTGCTGGCGGCGACCGCGGTTCTGAGGGAAGCGTTGATGGCCCTATCGCCGGGGCTGACCGCCTTTCTGTCGGGCGGGACGGCGCGGGTGGCGCCGAGCCGAAAACCGGCGCCCGCCTCAATCGCCTATCCCCTGGCGCGAGAGCTGGACCGCTAGAGCATGATGCGATTAGATGGAACCATCTAATCGTTGAATCATGCTCTATCTTCAAAAGCTTAGAGCGCGTTTCGTCCGAAAACCGGTTCCCACTTTTCGGAACGCGCTCTAGCGCATCGTGCGAAAAAGTGGGAACCGGTTTTTCGCACGATGCGACAACGAAAGTTTAGAGCATGGTGCGCGATTCGCTTCGCGATAGGGGAGATGAGGCGATCATACCGTATGCCGCGTCTAATCCGCCCCAACAGCGTCTCGGCGCTTCGGTAGCTGTATAAGAATTACGCAAATCATTGCAGCTACCCGGAACCCAGACCCAATAGGCGCCGATCAAATCGAAACGGCTCCTCCCAAACCAACCGAACAGACCCCATCGCAGGATGCCTCGCATCGATCAGGTCGTTTCGCTCTTGAGGCACAACCACGCTCGGCACGATCAAGGCCAGCGCCGCCCCGCGAACCAGAAAGTCATCACCGACCGAGCGGCAGGCGTTTGCGTCCACGGGGGCCTGTTCCAGGCGTTCAAACGCCGCATCGTCCGGGATTTCAATCGCCAGGAGCCGATAATCGTCCGGTATCAGTTCGGCGGGGAGGTCGAGGTGCACCAGAACCTCTAACACCGCGAGGCTTGGGCTCGCCGCCGTATAGATCATAGAACGGCCGGGGGAGTTCCAGCGGCCGCCGTAGAGACGCGCTCCCTCTCCGTCCAAAGCCGTGAAGGCCGCCTTGGCCAGCCTGTAAACGATCACGCGGCGATGCCGTGTCCGATCCGCCCCAGCAGCGTCTCGACGCTTCGCGCGCCGAGGTCGGTGTCGGCCAGGGACAGGGGTGTTTGTCCATCCAGAGCCCGGTTTTCGCGGCCAAGCCAGGTGAGGGCCTTTTGTTGGTTGCCGAAGGTCTCATCCGCAGCAGCCACGAGGCGCACCAAACGCATCAGCCGATCCGATTCCGCAGGGTCGAGCGGCTGTGCTGAGTCCTGTCTGCGCTTGAACGTACGCCGCGCCAGCACGTGGCGCTCGATCGCATTAAAGGTCAGGTGCGAGGCGTTTAAGAAATGGTCTACCGCTTCAGTCGGCACACCGCGACGCACCAATCGGACGATGTCGAGGTCGGTCAGCAAGGGGCCGGTCACGCCCTCGCCACCCAACAGCGCCTGAATTCTTGAAATGGCGGTCATCAGCAGACCCGTGCAAAGTGCCGGTCTTGGTCCGGCGTTTTGCAAATTAAACCAATCGCGATCACATGCAAGGTCTTGGCGTGGACACCGATCCTCGCCCGCCTACCCCCGCCCCTCCGCAAACGCCTGCACCAGCAGCGCCTGCAACCCCCGCGCATCCAAATGCTCCGGATTGCGGTCCGACACGTAAGAGAAGCCCTCCGGCAAGGCGCGCGCGCCGTCGGCCAGATAGGCTTCGCGCCGCGCCAGATCGTGGCTCGGGAGGATCACATAGCGGTCGTCCAGTTCGACGGTGGAGCGGGCGTCGTCTTCGGGGACCATGATTTCGTGCAGCTTTTCGCCGGGCCGGATGCCGACGATCTTGTGGGGCAGGTCCGGGGCGATGGCGCGGGCCAGTTCGGTGGTCAGCATGGAGGGGATTTTGGGGACGAAAATCTCGCCGCCGGCCATCATCTCCAGGCTCGACATGACGAAGTTCACCCCTTGGGTCAGGGTGATCCAGAATCGGGTCATGCGCGCGTCGGTGATCGGGAGCGCCGCGGCGCCGTCGTGCACCAGCTTTTGAAAGAAGGGCGCGACCGAGCCCCTTGAGCCCACCACATTGCCATAGCGCACGACGCTGAACCGCGTCCCGGAATCGCCGGCCATGGCCTGGGCCGCGACGAAGATCTTGTCCGACGCCAGCTTGGAGGCGCCGTACAGGTTGATCGGATTGGCCGCCTTGTCGGTCGAGAGCGCGACCACCCGTTTCACACCGCAAGCGATGGCGGCGTTGACGACGTTTTCGGCGCCCATGACATTGGTCTTGATGCACTCAAACGGATTGTACTCGGCGATCGGCACGTGCTTCAGCGCCGCGGCGTGGATCACATAATCGACGCCGCGCATGGCCATACGCAGGCGCTCGGCGTCGCGCACGTCGCCGATGAAATAGCGCATGAACGGCCAGCGTTCGACCGGCGTGGTCTGGGCCATCTCATATTGTTTCAGCTCGTCGCGGCTAAAGATGATCAGCTTGCGCGGCTGAAAGCGCCGACAGACCTCGGCCACGAAGGCCTTGCCGAACGAGCCGGTGCCGCCGGTGATCATCACCACCTTGCCGTTCAGGTCGGCGCAGGGGCTTAGGAAGTCGCGAGTCGCAGCAAGCGGAGCGCTCGGGGCGGTGGAGAGGCTAGAGGCGGGCATGGGGCGGCCTTGCACAACGTATAGCGCAGCTTTGGGCTGGTATGGTTAACGGACGGTGAGCGATAACGGGTCTACACACGCCCTTTCGGACTGACGCAGCACCGTCGCAAACTGGCGCAATCCTTGCTGACCTGAAATGTAATGACTCTGAAAGTGTCGAAATCGCTGCGAAACCACGCGCCCGCGACACGTTGGTGCACGATTCGCGTCGCGCAGCCGGTCAGAATTTGCCGACCTCTCGGCAAAGATTGCCGGGCGGCGGGGCGCTAAAGATGGGCTCGCTCAGCAGCATCGTTAATATCGCTGTCTCCGGACTTCAGGTGGCGCAGGCCGGTCTAGACGTCGTCTCGAACAATGTTTCGAACGTCAACACCAGCGGCTACGTCACAGAGGTTCTGAACCAGTCTTCGGTCGCGACCGACGGGGCCAGTTCGGGCGTCCAGGTCGATGGCGTTACCCGGGCGACCAACGCCTATCTGGAGGCGGCCAATTACACAGCACAATCCACCGCGGGGCGGGCGTCGATCACAGCCGGTCTTTTGACCCAAGCTCAAAATCTTCTTGGCGACCCGACGCCTACGACGACGACCGACGGATCCACCGCCACGACGTCCTTCTTCAGCAGCCTGAACAATGTCTTCAGCAGCCTGTCCACGGTCGCGACCAGCCCGTCGAGCAGCACAGAGCTCGCGGCCGTCAACCAGGTCAGCACCTTTCTGTCGAGCGCTGCGACAGTTCAGAGCGGTCTGACCAGTTTGAGCAACCAGGCCGATCGGCAGATCGGGAGCGACGTTTCGACCGCCAATCGGCTCCTGGCCCAGATCGCCAGCCTGAACACGAATATCTCCCAATCTACGGTGACCGGCCAAGACGCTACCGGGCCGGAAAACCAGCAAGCCAGCCTGATCGACCAACTCTCGTCCCTCATCGGCGTAAATGTGACCACGGGTGCGAACGGCGTGGTCACGGTCCGCGGGACCGACGGGACCTTGCTGGCCAATGGCGCCGGCGCCGCCACCCTCAGCTATAAGGTTTCGGACGGCACGGGCCAGATTTTGGTGACGCCGGCCCAATCCAAAGACCAGAGAGTCGCGAGCCTTTCGAACGGAGAACTGGCGGGCCTCATCGACGTTCGCAACGTGCAAATCCCCGGCATCGCCGCCCAAGTCGCAGGGTTGGTGAACCAGACCGCGACCCAGCTGAACGCAGTGTCCAATCGATATTCCGCCGTGCCGCCGCCGACCGGGCTGACGGGCGCCGATACCGGCCAGGATCTGGGCGTGGCGATCTCGAACTTCGGCGCCGGATCGACGACCCTGAACGTCGTCGGCAGCGCGGGCGTTTTGCAGAGCCAGATCGCCATCGCGTTCAACGGCGACGGTACGGGGACGATCGGCAATGGGTCCGGCTCATCGAGCTTCACCTCGTCCAACTTCCTGTCCGTTTTGAACGGCTCCAGCGGCCTTGGGCGTTCGGGCGCCAGCGCGGCCTATACGAACGGCGCCTTGTCCATCACGTCCGGCAGCGCCAGTTCCGGCGTTGCTATTGCCGACGGATCGCCGGCCGCAAAGATCGGCGGCCAGGATTTCTCGACCTTCTTCGGCCTCAACAACCTGATCCAATCGAATACGGTCACCAACGCCAACACCGGCCTGACCAGCGCCTCGGCCAGCGGCTTCCCCGCCGGCCAGACCCTATCGTTCAACATCGTCGGCCCGACGGGGGATACGGTTCAGACCGTCACCGCCACAACGCCATCGGGCGGAACGGTCGGGGACCTCGTCAGCGCCCTCAATGCGAGCGTTTCCAGTTCCGGCCAGTTCAACCTAAGCGCCACTGGCCAGCTCGGCTTTCAAGCCAATTCGGGTTCGGATGTGAGTTTGGCGGTGGCGAACGACGATACTCAGAACGGCGCCGGGGCCTCGTTGACCCAGCTTTTCGGGATCGGCGCCGCTCAGCAAATTGCAAACAGCACCACCTACGCTGTGCGCGCCGACATCGCCGCCAACCCGGTTCTATTGCAAACCGCGGCGCTGGATACGACCGGCGCGGTCGGATCGACGGTGCTGGAGCCCGGCGACACGACGGGGGCCGACGCCCTGGCCCAGGCGGGCGGGACGACCACGACGTTTCTGGCGGCCGGCGGGCTGCCCGCCACGACGGCGACTCTGACGACCTACGCCTCGGAGATCGGCGGCTCGATCGCCAGCGCCTCGTCGGCCGCCTCCACAGCCGGCGCCAACGCATCGTCGCTCGCGAACGAAGCTCAGAGCCAATTGAGCGGCGCCGAAGGCGTCAACCTCGACTCCGCCCTGGTCTCGCTCACCACCTATCAGCAGGCCTACAGCGCGTCGGCGCGGCTGATCCAGGCCAGTTCGGACCTCTTCAATACGCTGATGACCATGGTTGGGAGCTAGGGACGATCGTCATGGACGCTGTTTCAACCGCGAGCATGTTCCAAGCCGTAGCCTACAATATCCAAAACGAGCAACAACAGCTCAGCGTCGCCAGTACTCAGGCTGGAAGCCAGGTGATCGGCGACAACCTGCAAGCGTATGGCTCTCAAGCCGAGCAGTTGGTGGCGACCGACAGCCTGCAATCCCAGGTGACGGGATACATTACCAATAACACCCTCCTGAGCGAGAAGCTCAGCGTGCAAAGCCAGGCCGTGCAACAGGTCTCCGACGCCGCCCAGTCGGCGGTGACCGGGATCGGCGACGCCATCGCCAACAACGACCCGACGGGTCTGGCGACCACCCTGCAGGGGGCGTTGAGTTCGGCGGCGTCGGCCCTGAACACCAGCTACAATGGCCAGTACCTCTTCGCCGGAAACGCCACCAATACCCAACCGTTCAACGCCTCCAACCTGTCCGACCTGACGGCGACGCCAGATGTTTCGACCCTATTCGCCAACGGGTCGACCGCGCCGGTCAGCCGCCTGAACAGCAGCACGGTCGCAACCACGGGCGTGCTAGCCAGCGATGTGGGAACGCCCCTGGCCGCGGCGTTGCAAGCGTTCCAGAGCTATGTCTCGACAACGCCGCTCAGCACGCCCTTGACCTCGGCCCAATCCACAGAGCTGCAAAACCTCGAGACCCAGTTCAACAGCGCCCTGACCTCGACAACCGCTGCTGTCGCGCAAAATGGGGTCGTTCAAAGCCAGGTCGCCACCAACCTCAACAACCTCACCGATCAGCAGACGGCGCTGCAAGGCGTGGCCACCAACATCACCAGCGTGAACCTCGGACAGGTGGACACAAACCTCCAGCTCGCACAGAACGCTCTGCAAGCGTCCGCCGACGTCTTTCAAACGTTGCAGACGTCGTCGCTGCTGAATCTGCTAAGCTCGTCGTCGGGCTGATCCGCAGCCTTTTCCTGTTCAAAGGGCTTTCATCGACGTCATGACCTGGCTCAAAGCCATCCCCAACGTTTTGACCGGCGCGCGCATTGTGCTGGGCGTGCTGGTGTTTGCACTATTGGCGGCGGCGCGTCTGACGGTGGCGCTCGGCGGTTTGCGGGCCTTCGTGCTGCTGGCCTTCGCCGCGTTTACGATCGCCGCCGCGACGGACTTCTTCGACGGTTGGCTGGCGCGAAAGCTATCCGCCCAGTCCGCCTGGGGCGCCATGCTGGACCCCATCGCCGACAAGATCGCCGTCCTGGCTGCGGTTCTAGGCCTCGTTTGGCTGGGGCCGCGGCTGAGTGTGGCGATCCCAGGCTTTCTGATTTTGATGCGTGAGTTATTCGTCTCCGGCCTTCGGGAGGCGGGGGCGCCGCGGGGCGTGCGGTTTCCGGTCACCCAGCTCGCCAAGTGGAAGACGACGATCCAGCTCGTCGCGCTTTCGGCGGAAATCTTGGCCGCGGGCGGCCTCCTGGCGCCGGCCTTGGTCGTCGGCGCCGACAGTCTGTTGTGGATCGCGGCGCTGTTGACCCTATGGACCGGCTTGGACTATGCCCGCGCCGCCGCAGCTCAGCTCTAAATCTTTGGACCGGACGCAGGCTCCCTTGCTCCGGCGCACGTTCTGCGAAACCTTAGGCCCATGAGCAGACCGCCCTTTAGCTTCAACCCGTTTAGCTTGACCCCATGAGCAACTTGGCGCCGACAGGCCGCCATCTGCTGGTCGTCGACGACGACGACCGGTTGAGGGCGCTTCTGAAGGAATATCTGACCCGCGCCGGATTTCGCGTCACCACCGCCCGCGACGCCGCCGCGGCGCGGCGCCTGCTCGACAGCCTGGCCTTCGACCTCCTGGTGCTGGACGTCATGATGCCCGGCGAGGATGGCTTCTCCCTGACCCGCTGGGTGCGTGGGCGAAGCGCCACGCCGATCCTGATCCTGACCGCCCGCGGCCTCGCCGGGGATAGGATCGAGGGCCTGACGCTGGGCGCCGACGACTATTTGGGCAAGCCCTTCGACCCCCAGGAGCTGGTGCTGCGGATCGAGGCGATCCTGCGCCGCGCGGGCGCCCGGGCGGCGACGCCGCGGCTGTCGCTCGGCGCCTACGCCTTCGATCTGGAGCGCGGCCAGCTTTTGGAGGGCGATACGCCGGTGCGGCTGACCGAAGGCGAGACGCGGCTCCTGAAACGCCTGGCGCAAAGCGCTCATATGCCGATCGATCGCATCGAGCTGACGGACGACTCCGACGACGGCGTGGGGCGCGCGGTCGATGTGCAGGTGACGCGGTTGCGCCGCAAGATCGAGCCCGACCCGCAACAGCCGCGCTATCTGCAAACCGTTCGGGGGATCGGCTATATGCTGACCCCCGATCTTTGAGCGGAGCGCATCGAACGTGGGCGTTGGCTTTCCGATGATCAGCCTGCGCACCTTTCTTCGCCGGCTTTGGCCGAGACTCCTCAAGAAGTGGCTGCCCCGGTCGCTGTTCGGCCGGTCGCTGTTGATCATCGTTCTGCCGATCGCCCTGATGCAGGGGGCTGTGGTGTGGGGCTTCTACGACGCTCACCTGCGGGTGGTGACAGCCCAGCTGTCCGGCGGACTGGCGGGCGATGTCGCGGGCGACGTCCAGGAGATCACGGCCGATCCCAGCCCCGCCAATGTGGAACGCGTGGTTCAGCGCGCGGAGCGACTGCAGTCGCTGTCCTTGGCGATGCATCCCGGCGACCGCCTGCCCACCGGCTATCGCCGGCCCCTGTTCTCCGATAACGGCGACGCGCTGCGCGAGGCGCTGGACGATCTCCTGACCGAGCCGACCTGGGTCGATACCAACCGTTACCCCGCCTATCTCGACATCCGCGTGCAGCTTCCGGGCGGCGTTTTGCGGATCATCGCCCCACGCGACCGCGCCTTCGCCGCCCACGGCCACCTGTTCGTCGCCTTGCTGGCCGGCGCGACCCTGCTCCTGACCCTGGTCGCCATTATCTTCATCGGCAATCAGGTGCGCTCGATCGAGCGTCTGGCCCAGGCGGCGGAGGCGTTCGGGAAGGGCGTCGATGCGCCCCGATTCAAGCCCCACGGCGCCGCCGAAGTGCGTCAGGCGGGCCACGCCTTCCTGGACATGAAGGAGCGTATCCAGCGCCATATCGATCAACGCACCGCGCTTCTCGCCTCCGTCAGCCACGATCTGCGCACGCCCTTGACCCGGCTCAGGCTGGAAGCGGCGCTGGCCCCGCCCGGCCCACATATCGAGGCCGTGAAGCGCGACCTGCTGGAAATGGAGCATATGATCGACGAATATCTGGCCTTCGCCCGCGGCGAGGGCGGCGAGAGCGTCGAGCAGGTGGGCGTGCGCCGGCTGATCGACGAGGTCAGCGAAGGGGCGCTCAGGGCCGGCGCCCAAGTCTGCGTCGCCGCCGATCCGGCGCTGGCCGCCGCCGTCCGGCCCAACGCCTTGAAGCGCGCCCTCTCAAACCTGGTCATGAACGCCGCCGCCCATGGCGAGCATGTGGAGGTCGCCGCCCATAGCGATCGGTACGGCGGCCTGGAGATCTGGATCGACGACGACGGCCCCGGCATCCCCCCCGACCGCTACGAAGAAGCCTTCCGCCCTTTCGCCCGCCTCGACGAGGCCCGCAACCAGAACGTCAAAGGGGTGGGGCTAGGGCTGGCGATCGCCCGCGACGTGGCGCGGGGGCATGGGGGGGACGTGACGCTGGCGAAGAGCCCGCTGGGGGGGCTCCGGGCGGTGATGCGGCTGCCGGGGTAGCTTCGGCTCCGCGCCTGCCAGCGGCGTGGATTGCGGCTAGCATGGAAGCGGACGATGGTTTCGACGTCGGCCGGGCGAATGCAGTAGAACAGCTATCAGCCTTTCGGAACGTTGAGGAGGGATGACAACATAGTATTCATATTATTCTGGCAGGTCATGACGCTCAACGAAGCCATTTGACGGCTACAGATCGCTTTTAGAGGGTAAGCGCCCCAAATGTACCCGCCCGAATTACCTCCGCTGCCAATTTCAGTGGATAACTCCGACAATCTACGAATGAATAAAACCGCATCGACTTGGATTTCCTCCATTCCTGCATTAGCAGGAACAGCAGGCGCCATCATCGGAACATCAAAATTTCACCCCAATTTATTAGGTATAATGGAATTATGTGCTGGATATATATTTGTAGTATTACTTTGGATCCTTCCATATTCAATCTGGCGATCCAAGAGCACGCCCGATACGCTAAGGGTCGATGAAGAGGGGATTTTTTTCACACGCGAGGGGTCGCCCCACAATTATCTGTGGACCGAACTCGCCAAGACCAAATTAATCGTGACGAACCCTGGCGATAGAATACCGATATCTGGTGTTCAGTTACAGCGTATGGGCTGCGTATATCCGACCGAGGACCTCGTCGATTACGTTATTCCTACAGAGTTTGGGCTGGATAACTCTGTCTTTAGATCAATCGTTTCTGCCGGCATTGAAAATTGGGGGAACCCGATTTATCGCAAAGACGCTGCAACCGCGTAAAGATATTGGGACTTCGAACTCGCGAATTAAATTCGGCAGCACAGTATGAGACCTCTATAAACTCATACACTATCATCCAAGTCCCACCGCCACAGCCGCCCCAATCGCCAAAGACGCCGTCAGGCCGGGGCTCTCGATGCCGAACAGCGCGACCAGCCCCTCCAGCCCATGCCCCTCTGGGCCATCGATGCGGAAGTCCGGCTGGGGCTGGCCGGGGCCGTGGAGTTTGGGGCGGACGCCCGCCTGGTCCGGCGTCAACGTACCGTCGCGCAGGCCGGGCCAGAAGCGGCGGACCTCGGCGTAGATGCGCTCAGCGCGGGCGGGGTCGACCTGATAGTCGGGCGCCTCGACAAACTCCAGGTCCGGTCCGAAGCGGGCTCGGCCGCCGAGATCGCGAGTGTAATGGACGCCCAGCGCACCGGGCACGGGAACGGGATAGATCAGGCGGGAGAAGGGCGCGCGGGCTTGCAGGGCGAAATAGCTGCCCTTGCCGAAGTAGGCTTTGGGTAGTCGGTCAGACGGATAGCCCTCGATCCGGCTGGCCACCGCCTGAGCAGAAAGCCCCGGCGCTGTGACCAAGCGCGCGGTCGTGATCGTTGTGGGCTCATCGCCGCCCGTCCGCACCTTGAACCCGCCCCCGCCGAGCGGCTCCGCGCCGTCGAACGGCGTGTTCAAGGCCAACATGCCGCCGCGGTCCTCGATCTCGCCCAAGAGCGCCTGCATATAGCCGTAGCTGTCGAACACGCCGGTCTCATGGGACAAGAGGGCGGCGGCGGCGAAGAGCTCCGGCTCCAGAGCCATGGCGTCGCGCCCGCCGATCGACTCGAGCCTCTCGACGCCGTTGGCCTCCCCTTGGCGGGCGAGCGCTTCAAGCGCGGCGACCTCTTCAGCCCGCGTCGCCACCACCAGCTTGCCGCAGCGGTCGTAGGCGACGTGGTGGGCGTCGAGGAAGGCATACAGGCGCCGGCGCCCCTCGACGCACAATTCAGCCTTCAGCGTACCTGTGGGATAGTAGAGCCCGGCATGGATCACTTGCGAATTGCGCGACGATACTCCACCGCCGATGGCGCCCGTGGCCTCCAGAAGAACGACGCTCAGGCCTTTGCAAGCCAGCGCATATCCGCACGCCAGCCCCACCGCGCCCGCGCCGACCACCACGGCGTCGAAATCGAAACGGCCGGTCATGGCCTGCATCCTCGCTCTTTCTTTTGGGCGCAGAGGCTGCAATATGCGGCGCCCCGGCTGATTTTGCCGCCAGAGGCCATCCCACAGCGGCCTCGCAGCAAGGTTCGCCCCTTAAGGTCTTGTTTGAGGAATAAGCTTTGCCAGAGGTTCTCGATGTCGTCGATGCCCGGATCTTGGATTTGATCCAGCACGACGCAGCGCTGTCAGTGGCGGAGATCGCCGAGCGTGTGGGTCTATCGTCGTCGCCCTGCTGGCGGCGCATCAAGCGGCTGGAGGATGTGGGCGTGATCCGCCGCCGCGTCACCCTGCTGGATCGCGAGCAACTGGGCCTGGCGTTCGAGGTCTATGCCGAAGTCAAGCTTTCGCTGCCGACCAAGGATAATCTGGAGGCGTTCGAGCGCGCCGTGGGCGATCTACCGGAAGTCACCCAATGCGCCACGGTGACCGGCGGCATGGACTATGTGCTGCGGATCGTGACGCGGGACATGCACGCCTTCGACGACTTCCTGCGCGATAAGCTGTTGTCCTTAGGCCTGGTGTCGGAGGTGGAGAGCCGCATCGTGATCCGCAGCGTCAAGAACTCCACCACCGTGCCGCTCGGCCTGATCGCCCCCCATCTCAACGAACCGCAGTAACGAGGGTGCGCTCCAAAACCTTGGAACCCCCTTTCAAGCTGTGCGCTAGCCAACATAGGACGCCGACATGATCGAGCTGGTGATCGATGCGCGACGCAAGGATCTGGGCGGCTTTGAAGTGGGACGTGTCCTGCCCTACCCGCGCCGTCGGATGGTCGGGCCGTTCATCTTCTTCGACCAGATGGGGCCGGCGACGTTCGATCCCGGCGCGAACGGTATCGACGTGCGGCCTCACCCCCATATCGGCCTCTCCACGGTCACCTATCTGTTCCAGGGCCAGATCCTGCATCACGACAGCCTGGGGTATACCCAGCCGATTACGCCGGGCGCGGTGAACTGGATGACGGCGGGGCGCGGAATTGTGCATTCCGAGCGCACCGAGACCGCGGTGCGAGCGTCTGGCGGCCAGATGCACGGCATTCAGGCCTGGATCGCGCTCCCCACGGAGGCTGAAGACATGGAGCCCGCCTTCTCCCATCATGGCGAGGCGGAGCTGCCGACCTATGACGCCGACGGCCTGTGGGCGCGGCTGATCGCCGGCTCGGCCTATGGCGTAACGGCGGGGCCGCCGACGCAATCTCCGCTGTTCTATATCCATTGGGAGCTTCAGCCGGGCGTGTCGGCGGGTACGCCCGAAGGCTACAGCGAAAGCGCCGTCTTCGTCGCCAAGGGCCGCGTCGAGATCGACGGCCAGACCTTGTCGGCTGGCCAGATGGCGGTGTTCGCCAAGGGCGCCCGCGGCGTGGTGAAGGCGATTGAGCCCTCTACGGTCATGGCGCTGGGCGGCGAACCCGTGGGCGAGCGGTTCCTTTGGTGGAACCTGGTATCGTCCTCCAAGGATCGGATCGAGCAAGCCAAGGCCGACTGGACCGCCGGCCGAATGGCCCTTCCCCCCGCCGACAACGGCGAGTTCATTCCCCTGCCCGACGCATGAAAATTCACACAGACGCCTTCCGCGTGCCCGAAGGCGACGCCGTCGACCTGGATCGATGGCCGACCAAAATCGACCCCCTCTGCAAATCCAAGACAAAATACCGAGAGGCTCTTGAGCGGCATGTCGAGGAACTCAGCGCGCAACAGCAGCTTCTCTACGCATCGAACAAATATGCGGTCCTGTTGATCTTTCAGGCGATGGATGCGGCGGGAAAGGACGGCGCGATCAAGCATGTGATGTCCGGCGTCAACCCTCAAGGGTGCCAAGTCTTTAGCTTCAAGCACCCCAGCGCGGCCGAGCTGCAGCACGACTTCCTTTGGCGCACCACGCGAGAGCTGCCGGAGCGGGGTCGTATCGGCATCTTCAACCGGTCCTACTACGAGGATGTCCTGATCGTCCGCGTCCACCCCGAGCTTCTGAAGAGCGAAGCGCTGGTCGACGCCCCCAGCGACGACGAGACGTTCTGGCGTCAGCGCTACTTATCCATCACGAACCTGGAGCGGCACCTCCACGCCAACGGCGTTCGGATCGTCAAAATCTTTTTGCATCTGTCGAAAGGCGAGCAGCGCAAGCGCTTTCTGGCCCGCATCGACGATCCCGATAAGAACTGGAAACTGGATGCCGCCGACATCAAGGAACGCGGTTTCTGGGCCGACTATATGAAGGCTTATGCGGCTTGTCTTAGCGCCACCAGCCTGTCTGAGGCGCCTTGGTACATCGTTCCCGCGGACGACAAGCAGGATGCGCGGCTAATTGTGTCCCAAATCTTGCTCGACACCTTCAAAGCGATGAACTTGAGCTACCCAACTCCGAGCGCCGAGCATGTGAAAGACTTACAGGCCATTCGAGACCAGCTGTCGAAGTGAAGAGGCTGCGCAGCGCGCGGACGACGCCGTAGCGACACATGTGCGACGGTAGCTCCCCCTCGCGGCCAAAAAAAAGCCGCGCACGAAGCGCGGCTAAGTTCATAGGGAGGAAACGCCCGAAGGCGTGACTGTTGTGTAGCTCAGCCGGGAAAAGCCGTCGATGCAGAAGTCCTGCGCGCGGTGTCAGATTTCCAGTTCTGGTTAACTCTTGGGCGACACGATCAAGTTTCAGGCAGATTAGCCGCCATCCTGACCGCCAGCGGACCCCGAGCCGGAACCGGAGCCGCTATTATCGCCATAGCGCTCCCGCCGGTAGCTGCGCGGCGCATCGTTGCCACTGGCGCGCGCGGTCTCCTTCGTCTTCTGTTCGTCCCAATAGGCGGCGCCTGTGGTCGGCTTGAAGATGGTCCTCGGCGCACCGTCGGCGCGGGCGACCGCGAACAGATTGTCCTTAGGGTCGTAGAGTAGACGGTCGCCGTTGCTGCGCGTGATGACCTGGACGTCCTTCGGGGGATGATCGACGAAGCGATGAACCTTGGTCAGGAACTCATCCAAGGTCTTGGCGCCGAGATCTGCGCCGGCCCGCTGGAAGTGGTAGGTGGCGTTCTCCTGCGCCGTGTACTTTCGACTGTCGCTCCACATCGGCTCGCCATGAAACGAGGGCACGGGCGGACGCGTCGGCGCGTCGTCGCGGTCGTAACCGCCGGCACCGGCCGGCGCACGTGCGTCGGCATAGCGGCTCGAGCCGCCGCCTACGCCTCCCTCGCCTTGCGGCGCTGAGGCGGTCGACCCGCCTGCAGCAGAGCTGCGCGCCTGGGTCCTGGCGTCGTCGCGGCCGCACCCGGTCAGAATCGTCGAAGCGGCCAGGGCCGCGAGCGCAGCCACGCGCCAAGCTGTTGTAGACACCGAACCCCTCCGTTCACGTTATGTATCCATTTTTTCAATAAGCCACAGCTTTTTCCGCTTAGCAATAGTTGTCCTGAGGCCGTGCTCAACGCAGCCTATCCTAATGATATGGGCCTTGGCTGACGGGAGCGCGCAAACGCGCTATTTGGGGCGAAATGGATCGAACACACCCTGCCCCAACCCGCGACCCAAGCGGCGAACGCGTACTCCTGATCGTAGGCGGGGGCATCGCCGCCTACAAAGCGCTGGAGCTGATCCGGCGGCTGCGTAAGGCCGATGTCGCCGTGCGCGCGATCCTGACTCGCGCAGGCGCCCAATTCGTCACGCCGTTGTCGCTGTCGGCGCTGTCCGAAGACAAGGTCTATCAGGACCTCTGGTCCCTGACGGACGAGGCGGAGATGGGGCATATCGAACTGTCGCGCTCGGCCGACCTGATCGCGGTCGTTCCTGCGACCGCCGACCTGATGGCCAAGGCGGCGGCCGGCTTGGCGGACGACCTGGCCTCGACCACGCTCCTGGCCACCGACAAGCCCGTCTTGATGGCGCCGACGATGAATGTCCGGATGTGGACGCACCCAGCGACCCAGCGCAATCTTGCAACCTTAAAGCGCGACGGCGTCACGTTCGTCGGCCCGGACGAAGGCGCCATGGCTTGCGGCGAGTTCGGCTTCGGTCGGATGGCCGAGCCGGACGCGATCTTCGCCGCCATCCTGGCCGCGCTCGGCCACGGCGCCGCCAAGCCGCTGGATGGCCGGCGCGCGCTGGTGACGGCTGGCCCGACGCTGGAGCCGCTCGACCCCGTGCGCGTGCTCACCAACCGCTCTAGCGGACGCCAGGGCTACGCTATCGCCGCCGCCCTGGCCGAATTGGGCGCCCACGTCACCCTGGTCTCCGGCCCAACCGCTCTTGCAGCGCCCGCCGGGGTGGAGCGGATCGAGATCGAGACCGCGCGAGAGATGCTAGACGCCTGCCAAAGCGCCCTGCCCCTGGATGTGGCCGTGCTGACCGCCGCCGTCGCCGATTGGCGCCCCGAAGCGGTTTCGGCGCAGAAGCAGAAGAAGACGGCCGGCGCGGCGCCGGACCCGATCCGGCTGGTCGAAAACCCCGACATCCTGGCCACGCTCTCATCCCCTGGCCCCCGCCGCCCCACCCTGGTGATCGGCTTTGCGGCGGAAACCGAACAGGTGGAGGCCTATGCGACCGCCAAGCTGGCGCGAAAACGCTGCGACTGGATCGTGGCTAACGACGTCACCGCGCCGGGCGTTATGGGCGGCGAGGAAAATGAGGTGACGGTGATCGATCGGACTGGCGTGGAGCGGTGGACTCGGGCCACCAAGACCGAGGTCGCGACCCGTTTGGCGCAACGGATCGCCAACACTCTGACGCCTGCGCCCTGAGGCCCCTTCGCTTGACCCTCTCCGTCCCCATCGTCGCCCTACCCCACCACGACGGCCTGGAGCTGCCGGCCTACGCCACAGCGGGCGCTGCGGGCCTGGATCTGCGCGCGGCGATCCCCGAAGATGCGCCGATCGTGCTTGAGCCGGGCGCACGGCGGCTGGTGCCCACGGGCCTGAAGATCGCCGTACCGGAGGGCTACGAATGCCAGGTGCGGCCGCGCTCGGGCTTGGCGCTGAAGCACGGGATCACCTGTCTCAACAGCCCCGGCACGGTGGATAGCGACTATCGCGGCGAGCTCGCGGTGATCCTGATCAACCACAGCCAGGAGCCGTTCGTGATCCACCGGGGCGAGCGGATCGCCCAGATGGTGTTTTGCGCCGTCGCTCAAGCGATATGGGCGCCGGTAGAGACGCTGGACGACAGCGCCCGCGGGCATGGAGGATTTGGGTCTACGGGGCGCTGAGCACCTACCCCGCCGCGTCCAACACCTGATTCAACTTTTCGGCCTCATCGAAATCGCGGCAGTCGGGCGAGCTGTAGGCGACCAGATAGCCTTGGCCGAAACACTTCTGGAAACCGTGCAGGGCGTTCAGGTTGAGCCGGTCTCCGGCCTGGACCGCGCCCGACTCCTTGGCGGCGTAGGCGGCCAGATCCTTGACCGACTGGTCGAGAATCGCCCGATCTTGGCGCAGGAACCCGACCGTACCTTTAACGTAGAGCACCCAACCGGGATCGTCGACCGGGCGCTCCGCCTGGACCTGCAGTACGTCGCCGAGTTGATCCACCGCGTCGTCGATGCGGTTGGCGTCGGCCAGCATCTGGGCGGCGTGGAAGTGCAGTTGCGCCCGATCGTCGGCGCGCAATCCCGGCCGCCCCGCCATGAAGTCCCGGATCAGGCTGGCCGCTTCGGCATAGCAGTGGGCGCCGGCATAGACGCGCCAACCGTCGGCCGAGCGATCGAACATCTCCTCGCTGCGGCTCAACAGTCGTTCCCGCTCCTCCAGGCTCGGCGTGCAGCTTTGCAAACCGTTACTGGTCATCGGCGCCGACGCCGAGGGCGGCGGGGGCGGGGGCGGGGGCGGGGGCGGGGTCGTTTGCGGCGCAGGCTGAGGGGTTTGTGCGATCGGTCCCTGGCCAGGGCCTTGGGCGAAGGCGCCGCTTGGAAAACCCAGAGCGGACGCGAACAGGAAGAAATAGATCAGGCGCATATCAAAGAATCTCTTGGCGGCTCAGGCGGACGCCGAAGCCGCTCGTCACGAGGCGGGAAAACCCAACACGTCCTGCATGTCGTACAATCCAGGCGGCTGCGTGGCGACCCAAAGCGCCGCCTCCACGGCGCCCCGGGCGAACAGGCCACGGTCGCGGGCGGAATGGGATAGGGTCAGGAGCTCGTCCTCGGCGGCGAACAGGACGCTATGCTCGCCGACAATTCCGCCGCCACGCACCACCGAAAAGCCGACCCCACCGACCGGCCGGGCGCCTGTGATCCCATCGCGCGCACGGATCGCCTCAACCTCCAGCGACACGCCGCGACCGTCAGCGGCCGCCTGTCCCAGCATCAGGGCCGTACCCGATGGCGCATCGACCTTGCGGCGATGATGCGCCTCGGCGATCTCGATGTCGTAGGTCTGGGCCGGCAGGGCGCGCGCCGCCTGTCTCACCAGGCCCAGGAGCACGTTGACGCCAAGGGAGAAGTTGCCGGAGCGGACGATGGCGACGGTTTGGGTCGCGGCCGCAATCTCCGCCTCCTGGACCGGCGTGAAGCCGGTCGCCCCGATCACCAGGGCCGGACCGCCACGTTCGGCGCAGACCTTAGCCAGAGCGACAGATGCGTCGGGCGTAGTGAAATCGATCACGGCCTCGACGCCGGCGAGGTCCTCCGGCGCCGGCCCCGGCCGCCCGAAAGCCGATTGCAGCGACGCCCCGTCCCGCGCCTCGATCGCCTTTACGACCGCCTGGCCCATCCGGCCTTGCGCGCCCGCGACGGCGAATTTGATCGGGGTGGCTGGCATGGGTTGGTGAAGACCTCAGCGGCTAGAGCAA
>Ga0116231_10007684_pt1 | contig 19526 bp, 16 predicted proteins | sample S1TSphgellanicum_2_FD_89695 | JGI IMG/M metagenome (GOLD analysis project Ga0116231, IMG submission 89695) | Host-associated microbial communities from peat moss isolated from Minnesota, USA - S1T2_Fd - Sphagnum magellanicum MG | ecosystem: Host-associated > Plants > Peat moss > Unclassified...
ATAAAAAAAAACAGCAGAAAAAATGGTATTTTTTTTTGTAAGAAATAAAGAGAAAAAAAAAAAAACCCCAAAAAAAAAAAAAAAAAAAAAAAATCTCCAAAAGACTTTGACAATAAATTTTCAATGCCTGAATAACAACCACCCAAAGAGGAAAAGAAAAGAAGAGAGAAGAAAAGGAGCTTTTTGAGCTTTTCCTAAAGTACTTCAACTACCAATACAAACTGAGTCTGATCAAACAGTTCTAGTGCAATGTGCGAAGAAGGCATCCAAACACAAACAAATAGAAAAAGTGAAAGCCTAAATCCTAAACCCTAAATTCATTGACAAAAAGAATTTACAAATTCCCCAGAAAAAAGCAAACACACATGTCTGAAAGCAGGTTTTCCCAATCTGAAAGACAATACAGAAACAGAGTCTGGTCCAACAAATTCTGGTGCAACACAGGCCCCCACAAAAACAAGGTAACAGACAACACTAATAACCGACCATGAGAATTCAGAGAGCATAAATTTTTCATTAATATTTTGAAGTAGTAGGCTACTAGTAGTAGTCAAGATATAATTTATGTGTGCTTTAAGATGGTTGTTGTTCAGGCATTGAAAAACGAGAGAGAGAGAGATAGAGAGAGAGACACACACACACACACAGGAAGCAGTGAAGATGGAGGGAGGAAGGAGTCATTGGTGCCGAGAAGTATGACTCCCATTTCTCGCATGGCCAAAATTTGGTGACATCAAATTATGGGAGGTTTGAAGTTTGACTAGGGAGCGCGCCAGGACCACCAGGGAAGGGGAGATCAGAGGATTTCTTGCAAATGAAAACAGGGCAATCATAATGACAAACCTTCATACCCAACACACCTTCATACCCAACACAGAAGGGCTCCCAGAACACTGAGGACAGCATTGCACAAACATGGAAATAACAAAAAAAAAGTGGAATTTACTTCCCTGCGGGAGAACTCAATCCACACAAGACAATACTTTCTTGTTGCAGAAGTTCTCAGCTGTTTTTGGTGAATCATAAGCCCCCTTCACATCCACCTTCACATCCATGACTCCGCAAAACTCCTTATCCAGTAGAGGAAAAGCATCAGCCCTCAAGGTGCTAATTTACTGAATTGCAACATCCTGTTGTATAATGCAGTAGTCCTTGTCCTACAAGATCACAAAGCAACTTCTGAGATAGTGGGCGGTGTCTGGCCAACTAGCACCTATCTTCCAGTACACAGCACTTTATATACACACCTTCTGTGTAGAACAGGGCCTTGGGTATTTGAACAACACACACCATCAAGAGGGCCTTCCATTTGGCTCTTTTAGACTCACAGAATGTCTGGTCAGATTATGTTTCCCCAAAATGGTGGCAGAAAATAAGACCAAATGGAAAATTTCATGGTCAGTAGGAAAAAACTTGATGAGAAAACAAGGGTAACACAACGAGAGCTTAAACCAAATCTAAGCAAAACGGTCTGCATTGGCACACAATTTCAACTCCAGCTATGGAGACCAATCTCCATGATCCACATCACCCTCCTCTTCATTGTCTCCTCCCTCGTTATCTTGCTCAGCAGTGTCTTCATCACTGCTGGAGTCCTCAGGATCCTCATGACCCAAAAGCAAGTTTGCCACAGCAATGTTCCCAAGCAGAGCATTTAAAAGTAAGCGGTTCCTACGTAGGACTCGGCTAACTCTGAGGTGCCTGATACGCTCTGCAAATAAATGCCACCCACTTCCGGCAGATTCCACTTCGGATGACAAGCATGTGCCTACAATTTCTGAAACAGTCTCTGGTGCCTTTTTCCCTTGAAACTCAAGAACATGGTGATTTTGTTGGCCATGAATGTGCAGTTTAAAGTTTGAAAGTGGTCGGCCAAGTGCACTCACATAGCATATACTGCAATCGAAAACCCAACACCCACAGCAATCAATCAATTTTGCAATCCAAACAGAAACCTGCAATGAAACTCACAGACCACCTTGCTGTGCTAACCTTGCTAGATTGATGCAACTATCAAAGCAGGAGTGACAGGCAGATTTATCTCTAGTTTGTTGGGACTCAAGGAATCTCTTCAACAGTGTAGTAGAATAAAACCAAGGCAAATAGCTACCATGATAAACACAAACCCAAGACTTAATTTGGCAGGGAAAAATCCAAGATTAGAGTGGCCATTACCAAATGTAGTAGAGCTGATCTATTGCCTGAGTCTGTACCCGACCCAAAAGCTCCACCTGAAGAACTCCTCCAATGCATAGCACAGGGCGTGGTAACTTGAAGACTTGGATTGAGTCCACCTGTTCATTTCCCAGATCAACTCTTAATTCCATAACATCTCTGAACAGCATACTAGACACAGATGTACACAGAACCACATTTTTGTCAACTTTGGCAGCAGTTCAGATCCTCCACATCGCAATAATGAAAAAGCATGACCACTCCAAAAGTTGAACATAACTTTCATGAGTATTGAGAAATCTCTGTTATTGCAATAAAGGAAACCAGGACCAGGAGAAAAACTCCCAGATAAGGACTGGAAATTACTGCTATCAAGATACCTCTTCACAGTTACCTTGTAACTTTCTCCTCAGGCAAAGATGAGAAAAGGCAGTATTGCAAACTGCATATGAACTACTTCCGGATATACCTGCTCCATGGAGAACTTTGGTGACTCATACATCCACAAATACTCCTCTGCAGAGATGCACTGAGATGCTTTATTAACTACACTCCTACTCTTTGAAGGCATGATTGAGTAGCCCAGTCGAATCCGCACATATTGGGCTGAGTAAATTGGTTGATCAGTCTGGAAAAAAGCTGTCATATTCAGCAGACACAAAAAGCAGATTCACCCACTCAGACTTTGAGCGCATCAAACATACCTGATTTTGTGACAAGAACCAAAGCTAAAGGATAAATATATGCTGGATGAACTACTACACATTTCTAACCAGTCTTCTACTAAGCACTGCCAACAAGTGCAGGGGGCTGGCAACATAGCTTGCAACTGAATCAAAAGTTAAAGGAGGTTGAACTTGAGCTCATTGCAACCCTTGAACACATCTTTCCAAGTTGCCCAATCAGAATGATGCACAAAACCCTCTATTACCATGAGTTCTGGAGCAGGGTACTTCATGTTCTTGTAGACAAAAAGCATCAGTGCATCCACTTCACTTTCACTGGTCCCACAGAGATGTCATGAGGACTAAAATTCCTGTGACAAGGGTTACCAGGAATTGTGACAGTGATTTGGTCCCATACACTATGCAATTCTTTGCTCTTTTTAAGAACCAACTGGTAGTGCACACTTTTGATCTAAGAGATTCACCCCTAGTTTAGCAAAACATCCTACAGGTCACAGTATGGGTTCATGACAAATTCATAACCAACATACCTTGAAATGGCTGGATATGAACCTCATGAACAACACAGAGGGTGGATGTCAGATTGTAGGTCAGAGTCTCTGGAACATTAATATCCCGCTCACCAGTACTTGACCAATAGGATGGTGTCTGTTCATCAGAATAGCGAGGCCTGGGATACAAGGTCTGGAATATGCTCTCTTGTGGATAATTGTCTGTACTTGAAGCACCAACTGCTTCCTTAATGCAACTCACTTCAAGCAATGGCTCACACTTCAGCTCACAAAAGAGGTTGCGATAAATACGATCCTCCCTCAGCAAAATCTGTCGGAATGAGGACCCACTTGAACCTGCTGCTTCATTGTTTTGCATTACATCTGTCTCCATTAACTCATCAAACCTCATCACTTCTGGAAACTCCTTAATACACAAGCCCTTCCACAACTGTCCTTCGAGCACTGACACCCACACAACCGCATAGAAGCAACTGTTCAGAAATTTACCTAAAGTTTGTTGTCTCCAAAGAGTTCAATGATGAAGAGTTTACTCACCTTGAACTACTCCAGGAAAACAGATGAGAAGCAAAGTGAAGACAGGGAAGGGGAAAGACACTGACCAAAACGACGCCATGAGCAGCACACCGCAGCAGCAGATGCAATGTCCTTAGCAGTATCCAGATACTGCAGTACGTGAATAGCCGTGTCATCATCCAATCGCCTCATAATATCACCTCTTCCTTCCACTATGAATTTACCACTTTCTTCCATCTCTACCTGGTGTCAGCTGAAAGGAAAACAGAACAGCAATGGCCAATAAGACCAACCATTTGAAAGATGGCTTCTGGGCCAGCATATGGCAAACAGAAAAACACAGAGTACAACCACATATTCACTTGAAGAAGAAACCTGGTACAAGAAACTCCACTAAAATTGGTAGCTCATTGTGAGAAGGAAGAGAAATTCAATCCAATCTGCATACATGGTATCAACATAATCTTCCATCATTTAAGCATGTACTGGCACCATATGAACAAAACGCACATAGCACCATCTGAAGAGACACCCACTTAAAGCCTAGACGTCTTTTCTACAATTAGGAATGAAATAATGTACAAGAAAGCCAAGAAAGATCCATAAACCTTGCTCCATTCAAAACAAAGAAAAAACACTAGAAAATGAAGTGCTCCAAGCCAATTGGAACATCCACAACAATGAACTACATACCCTTACCATGCAACCCTGATCCCTTTGCAAACAGATTCATGAACATAAAGCTGCAAAAAGCCATGCCACACACCGCAAACTACAAAACAGAATTGGTCACATATCCCAAAAACCCTGAAAATACATGAGACAGACAAGAGACAACATCCAGGGGTTTCAAATTTCTAAGGGGCAACAAAAACCTGTGTGCAATCTACAATCCCCTGTATATTTAGCCAACATCACAAAACAAGCCATAATAAGACAAATGACCAAGAAAGATTCACAGAACATCCATTCTCAATTCCACACATAAAGCCATACATGTGACATTTATGAACTGCAATCAACAGATTCATTACCATACCTCATAAAAGAAATCAAAACTCCTTATGCCACAAGACATTAAAATTTTATAGAACAATAATAATAATAATAATAACAACAGACACAAATCAACCCTCTTCAATCCCTAATATCAGGGAGAGAAAAAGAAACACGGCAGACAAGAACTTTCAGGCTTTTTGAATATGCAGATCTTCTTTATCTCCTCAAACCTTACAAAAGAATAGATATTCCAATAATAATAATAATAAAATAATCCAAGGAAGCCCTATACAGGGACGGCCAAAAAAAAACACAGAGCAAAGCAGAGCCACAGACCAGAGACACAAAGAGAAGAAGAAGAAGACGCCTTCCAAAACAAAAACTTACGATAAGAGGCTAAGATGGAACTCACATGCTCCACATCTGCGAACCGTAATCTTCGGTGATGTGTAGAGCCCCGAGATGTTGCTCCACACTTGCACCTGCTCCTCCTGCTCCTACTCCTCTTACTGGGAATTGCAACCCCATCTAAAAAAAGAAAAAAAAGGACCCCCCCCCCCGCCCCAAAAAAAAAAAATCAAAATCAAAATCAAAAGAAAACTGGATGATCAAAACAACATAACAGCAACAACATCCAAAGACGAAGAGGTAGAAAAAAAAAATCCAGACGGAGAGAGAAAAACACAAATACGATCTCTCTCTTCACTCTCTCGCGCGCGCGCGGGCGCTCTTCTCTCTCTCTCCGCAGCGAAACACGAACGACAACAGACGTAGAGCGCAAAACCAGATTCCTTCGGGCTGCGTTCACACGTGCGATCTAATTTTAGTACATCTGCCCGCCAGTGTCCTATCCGTGAAAGATCAAGATCTCACCGTCCAAGTTCTCAATGATTGATTTTTCACAATAGGTAGTAGGTACCTACCTAGGTACTTGAGAAAGGTACCTACCTAATAGGTAGGTAGGTACGTACTTGACATTTTAGCTAACCCTTTAAAAAAAAACTATTGCAATTTAATTTTTAATTTAATAAAATTTTGGTATCCTTTTTTTGGGCAATTTTATGCAAATTAAAAAAAACACAATTTCGGAGCTCTTCAGTCTTCTTCTACTTCTTCTTCCTTTCCTACCTCTTCCGCAACTATTTCGCGAATTTTCCGCCCAAAAAAATCCGCCGAAAATTGGTGTGTGGCGCTGTTGCCGATCTTGCGCCGGATTTGCAGTTTTGCGTGCAAATGAATTTGCTTGTTTTTGGAAAGGGAAGAAGAAAATTGCCAGCATTTAGCTGTGTACCTATCTATACTCACAACAGTCTCTCTCCAAATGCTAGATTAGTGCCTGTTGATCTTCTACAACCCTAACCCTAATAAGGTTTTAGGGTTTTGTAAATCTGATTGCTTTTTTTGAAGATTTGGAACATGAATTTTCAGTGGGGCATAAATTGATGAATTCTTGCAGCCGCTGTTGTTGAGGTTCTTTGAGGAAGAAGGAACCTGCAAACTCTGCAGACGCCACAGCACTCACTGACAAGCACTAAAAGAGTTTGATCCTGGAACTACCCCCTTTTGTTATGTCTCTAGATGTGTTGAATGTACTTGTGCTGCTACTTGGGGGGTTTCTTAACTCACTGGAGTTTGCACTAGGTTGGCACTCAGATGTGTTATATATATATCTGCAGAAACTATGCCAAAGCCACTTTCAGTAATGCCTTTTTTTACAATGCTGTGGTATGACCACATTCCTTCTTGTCATGTTTTGTTTTGCTTTTGGCCAGAACTGACACAATGTCTAGCTTCAGTGTGCTACTGTGAGGTTTTCACTGCAATCTCATAGATACACATATCATTGTGAATTTTCAGAAACATGGGCATGGCACTCCATCACAATTCACAGATTCAGACAACTCTGAAAATACGCAGAGCACGTCAAGTAGAAAAAAGAGTGCAACAAGCAAGCAAAATTCATCTACTATTGTATTATACCAGTTTTCGTTATACAAACATCGTGCTTAACCATAGATACTCAAAAATCCAAAAAAGGAGAGAAAATAAGAGCTGAGATTTGGCTATGGAAACAATCATGGATTGCTTGCAAGGGACTTGCCTTTTGCCTTTTGACCTTCAATTGACAATCTGAGAGCTTCTTTGCGACGGGCACTAGCTAATAGCTTTTGATCATATGCACTCAATCCCTTATCCTCCTCTACCTTCTTCTCCACTGGTGGTGGTGGCTTGCGTTTCCCAGCTTGAGCTTCTGGCTGTCCAAGTAACCCCCAAGTTGTGCCAGAAGCTGTCACAGCAACAAACCATCTGCAGACACAAACTATCCCATAATCCTTTTTGCATTTCTTCTTGAGTTGGTCGATTGTCTAAAGAAAAAAAGATGAACCCAAGAGAGATGTAAAAGACCAACTGCATTTCAGGCACTCGATGATTTTGAAGGAAGAAGCATGAGAACAAAAGCATGAGAGAAATTGGGATAGAAAACCTACCTCCGAGAGACATCAAAAGTTGTTATTGTCGGGGATTGATCATTGTCAAGCTGGCATTCGAGCTGAGGATAAGGCTTGGCTGCAAGGGAGGGTCCACATCCGACTGGTTCTCTGCTACGGGATTCACATTGCAGTGATTGGAAAACAGTGGGGCAAAATAATGCAGAAGATGGTACCCCTACTTTCATTGCAAGTGCCATGGCCTGCAGCTTCCCTCCTGCCTTCTCTCTGCAATCAGGAACAATGACATCAACATCAACATGGCACAATGTTAATGCATTAACCTCAAGCTTCACCTTTGATGACAATCTGTGGGTGGGTTTGGATTTCAACAAGATCATGTTGACAGGTGCTAGCTACACAGACAAAATTCAGGAGTGAATGAAATCTCTAACCCTCAGTTTTAGATCATAAAGTTGACTAGATCTGCAAATTCTACAATGCCAATTAGGTCATGAATTTGACTATATGCAAATCCTTTAATGCCAATTAGGTCATGAACTGGACTAGATGCAAATCCAGTAATGCCAATTAGGTCATGAGGTAACATCAAAATACAAATGATTTGTAACAGCAAATTTTGGAAGAAAGATATAATCATATGGGCTTTAACAAAATGGATACAGGAAAAACTGCAGCTCTAAAACTCAAGATGGAGATCAATTTTGGTCAGGAGAAAACAAAAAATTTAGAATAGAATCAAAGGTATGATGATGACCAAGGAAGCTGGGAAACAAAAGCTCAAATTGGATTGGAAAGAGAGAAGAGATGGAAACTAAAGGCGATTTTTGCAACAATATTATTTCCAACAAAGAGTACCTAGTGTTCCAGAACAATGCAGTCCCCCCCTTGAATCAAAACACATACTAATCTCCCCAAATTTTGCATGAACATCACAACCCAATACTTGAAATTATACGGAGAGGCACAGAGAGAGCTTCAAACAGAAAAAAGTGTGTAAGAAAGCAAATTAAGCTTCAAGAGAAATCCCTTTTCTCTTTTCTCTCCTCTGATTGAAACATAAAATATTACCCAACAAACAAAAAGGGATTTTCAGGATTCCTGGAGAACTGACACCAATTTCCAAACTCAGAAAACGGCCCCCCACCAAAAAAAAAAACAAACCTCAGTCATTCACCCACAAGAATCTGAACCTCCTCTCTCCCTCCTCAAACTTCTTCAAAAGCAACTCACATTCCAGAAGATGTGGCCACAATGTCAGTTAGCAGAAAAACAAAAAAGCAAGCTCCAAATCGACTTTCCCACCTCCTCCTCCTCCTCCTCCTCCTTTTGTAATTTTCTTTTTACTTGCAAGGTGCCACCTTTAGAAGCTGGTCTGAAGATCTGGAAAACTGCAAGCTTTGGTTCAGTGAGTGAAGAATTGTTTGAGCTTTCAAGTTTGAAGTCAATATACACTCACTCAAAAAAACACAAAACACACACACAAACACACACACACACACACTCTCTCTCTCTCTCTCACTCTCTCTCTCTATTTTCTCTCTTCCATTAGTTAGAGACAATTGTGGATAGAGGAATGGCAGGAAAAAAGGGGATCAAAAGTAGCAAAGTGCCCAATAAGGCCTTGTGAAGCATATGCTCTCTTAGACCTTCTTCTCTTCTCTTTCCTTCTTCTCTTCAACAAAGTGTCCATCTTATCCCCCCACTGTAGGAGACCCTTGCTGGCCGGGTAAATCTAGCGCCCTGATATACCCGCGGGTATATAACGGGGTAAATATTTGCCCCGCCTAGTTAGTAAATGTGTTTTTTTAATTAACCCTTTTTAGTATCCTACCCGGTTGGTAAATGTTTCAGATTTATCCATTCTTTAATTTATCTGACTAATATATAGTTGAGATTTACCTTTACTCAGGGAGGGTAATTTTTATGGAGAGGGTAAAAAATTCACAGTTTATGCCAAAATCATTATATAGCGCATATATATATATATATATATATATATATATATATATAGGCAAATAAATAAAATAAATAAATAAATATCTATTTATTTTACTTTTACTTTTTTTCATATTTTGAAATGCATGTGGTTATTTAATGCATATGTTCACATTTTGGTGACTAACTATTGCATATCTTCATATATAGCATTTTATTTCTATTTATTACATTTAATTACCCTGGGAGAAAAAAAAACTCTTATCATATGCTCTTGGAACCACTTTGAATTTTACCTATTGTTTTCCATTATAATAACATTTTTTAAAAATTATTTTTAACATCATTGATTTATTTTATTTTATTTTATTTTGTTAACTTTTTCATAGGATGTTTGAAATTTCATGTGTTCATGTCTACAATGGGTATTTTTTTGAAATTTTATACTTACTCTTGATTTGGCGGATATAATAAAATGGATACACCCGCCCAACACTAGTGACATAGAATTTCATTTGGTCCCACAATTTTGAAAGAATGTTCACCAATCTTTTCACAATACTACCAAAAATGTTCGATGGTTTGTGGTGTAGCCGAGGTGGTGATCACCCATAATCTCATTTAGCCAATTTTGGCTATTCAAAATATGAAAGGAGAAATTTAATCATCCTTTTTTGGGGGGGCTACCTAAAGGTACAGAAAATTGCCTTTTTTTTAATTTTTTTTTTTTGAATTAAATTTTTTTTGATGATTCATTTTCAAGAAATTGTTGAATTTGCTCCCCCCCCCCCACACCCCCTCCCCCAATTTTCCAAACTTTTGCAGCAATGGGAAATTGGTAACTCTCATATTTTTATTGCCCCAAGCTAATGGATGTGCATGTGTAGATTTTGGGTGCACCCATCCAATTGATGGGTTGTTTTGAAGTCTACCCATCTACTTGTTGGGTTTCTTTTCAAAATATGAATGTTGGGTAACTGGTTTAATCATGCTTCTATATTTTCTTTTTTTTGGGGTTGTCACTTGCCTTTTTGTATCACAAGGTTTCATATCACTATGAAATATAAAAAACAATTCATATGACAAAAATTTTAAATGAAATGTGTTTGATAAACATATAAATAATTAGCTTCGATTCCTTTAAATATTATTAAAATGAGATTAAAAAAAACTTGACTTGAAAGATTATGCAATAATCAATTAAAATAAAACACATCAGTTTTTTAATTAATTAATTAATGTAAATTTATTTTTTGAGATATAAATTTAAAAAATTAATTTGATGTTATTTTAAAAACTTTGATAAGGCTTTGATGAAGATTTAATAACAAAAAATCATAATGAAATTAATTTTTAATTGAATAATTTGTTTGTATTGTTGTTGTTTTTAATGTTATAAAAATTTATTATTGCCCTAAGATAATAGACATGCATGTATGATTTTAGGTTTTACCAAGCATGTATGGGGCAAACACAACTAGTTTCCTCTCTTGTTATTTGGAGGCATTTCAAAAAATAGAATGCCTACTTTAACAAGTGTTCCAATTTTTGAAATGTCGCCCATTTTTTCAATTTTTTTATACATGCCTACTAATATTATGGGAAAAAAAAAGGAAAAAAATTGGAATGTGTCTTTACACTCAATAGTGCCCTCTACTATGGGCCTAATTTAGTTCTTGCAATATGTATATTCTCGCTAAACCAATTGAAAATATAAAATACTATACTGCCTCACATAGGCCCAATTTTGGTAAAGCATGTGACCCAATACATTTATTATTTTTTTTCACCAATTTTTTTTCAAATATTGAGGAGACAAATTTCATTCCATGTATTGTACATGTTAACACATGCATGCATTGACAACTAAATCCTTTTTTTGTCAAAACTAAGGCATTTCATAATTATTAGCCATGTTTGACACAAGGTGTTGAAATAATAATAAATAAATGGGGTTCAAAAACATTATTTTTCTAAGATTCGAATAGTTGCAATTTAGAATTTCAAAGGTTCTTTACATTTGTATAAATAAGTTTATCCTAGTTCATTGGTTATATGGTTATACATTAGACTATGTATTATATACACAATCTAATTTACATTATTATAATATGTAAAAAAATTCTTAAAGATTTGGCATTTCAACATTTTGTGTTAAATATTTATTTAATATTATTTTAAAATAAATTTATTATCCTTGTTTCAAGTATCAAAAGTTACAAAACTTAAACTCAATTTGAGCAAATTACTAGTGCAATTATTCAATGTCAAATTTAACCATTTTAAACTTTTATTTCCAAATGACCCCAACACATTCCTTGGCACACATATGTTCAATTAAGTTATTCAAAAATAGAAAAAAAAAATTAACACATAGTTATAAGGGCATAGTTTGAATGTTATCCCCCATTGCATATGTTGGAGATAGATAAACAAGATCAAATCAAGTTCATGAATGCATTAATTATGTTATTAATTACACATGAAATCATTCAATTGTTGTATTTGGTGTAGAAACCTTGACAATATTTTGTATCCTACATTCACATATGATGAATTTAATTAATAAAAACATGACTTCATACATTAAAAACTAATATTGTAAGCAACATTATAACTTGGAAGGTTGAATTTGTTGAATTTGTTCATTACCAATTTGGTTTCCTCTCCTTCATTTATAGCCTTATACCTTGTATTTAAATTGAATTCCTTTATATTAACCCATCACATTTCTCAAATAGAAATTCAAACCTTTAAAATTATTCCAAACATTTAACAATGGGCACAAATTGAGCCATATCAACAAAGTTATCAATAGGGTCCTATGGGGTACTCCCATTGGAGGAGGCCGATACAAGGGTCCATGTTTAATATGCTTCCACAACATAAGTGAGGTGCAAATGTGGTGAAATATTTGTTTCAAATATGCCTTGCAATGCAAGTCATGAACAATTTACATTTAATATGCCTCCATAACAAAATTGAAGTGCAAGTGGTGGACAATGGGGAATTGAAGTGGGTGGGTAGAATGCAAGTGGGGCACAATGCACAACACCAATGGCACCTTCAAGACCTCTCTATACCCTAATTTTATCCAATTTTTGAATGCATTTTCCTACAAGACCTTGACATGCCTACACCTATCATGTTTCCAACCTTAATTTTGAATCCCATTCCAACAACCAGTGACAAGCACAATTCTTAAAATACTTAAAATGTTTCAAAACCCATTGGTGTAACAATTCGTGACAACCATAACCACAAATGCCAATACTTGGCAACCTTTGTATTTGTGCCTATATTCCAACCTACAAGTTAGAGTTTTGCCACCTTGGTTTAATGGGCCTATATTTCAACCTACAATCTCTAACGATCATAGACAATTTAAGTATTGTAGTTTATTAATATTTGGCAATCCGTGCACTTTCTAATTATGTTCAATGTTGTTGATTATCATCTAGATATTACAATGGAAGCACAATACAATCTTTCATATGTAATTAATAAAATTATCTTATTTCCAACAACTTGTTTTGTTGTTCATGACAACCGGTCTTCATGATATTGTTGCATATGTTAATATCTTACGAAAGTCCTAGATACAAAATCCATATCTACATAAATCTTGTCCAAAGGTTGTTAGGGAACAGTACACATGTCAACAATAGTATGGTTCATATATATCATTTACTTGAATTCCCCATATTGTTTTCCCTTTGCTTCATAATGGTCTCCAAACTTTTGTTGAAGTTGTGCAACCCATATTTGTAATGTTTATGTCTTTTAATGTTAGGTGGGCAATTCCATTATTGTTGATGTTCAAGGTCTTTGGCATGTGCATGCATATTATGGTAGGGTAGTGGCACAATTGGTTTGTCATCCTCATTAGTGACCAAAATTGAATATAGATTGCAAAAAATGATTAGCCAAGTTGCCCAAGTCCTTGAATCATGTAATGAAATTGCCAATTTCATCCAATCTCTAATTCAATCCATGATTTTAAAATAGATATGATAGTTGAATCAATCTATTCTAACAAGTCTAATAAATCCAAGTTTGAAAAGGCATGCCTCAACACTTGGCCACATTAATGCAACTAATGTAGAGACAATATCACCTTGCTTGAAAGGAAAGGATAGAACTTGCCCTATGCTAAAATGTGGCATCCATGATTAAGACAATTTACAACTAGTGTTCAAACCCAATCATGGAATCATAATTGGTTGTAGAGTTTGATGCAAGTGGTGCACATAATGAGGTTAGTGGGTTGGGAATATGTTAGCTTCTAGCTTTTTTGTTTTATGGTAAAATTATTCAATTTGCTTCAATTGGATTGCAATTATTTGAAATGGGAAATACATTCCAGTGTTTTATTTAATAATGAATTTACATAACCTATGATAAAACACAAAAGTGATCCAAAGATCAAATGGTGGGTGTAACTAAGAACCAATTATATTATATTACAAGTAATTGACGTGACCAAAACAACAAATGAGGTTAATACAATCACAACTTAACCACATGAGTGTGTTTAAAAGCCAAAGTTGACAATGTTTCCTAATTGATGTGGTGAATCAAGTACATGTAGCTTGAAATGGTGTACATTTTGGCATTTTAAAAAATTATATTCAAGTTGTACTTGCAATGATTGCTTTTGTCATCTTTTGGGCCTAACAATGGGTCATGGTAGTATATAATAAGCAATTGTTATCTTGCAATTGATACAAGTAAATGAAAAGGAAGCCATCCTAATTAAAGCACATTAGACCCTAAAATGAAATCTATCCAATTTCATAATGATTTAGGTTTTCATATGACAACTCTTAGTTGAAATTTGCAATTTAAATCCAAGAAAATGCATTAAAAGATAAATTGGATTTTGTGACTAGTCCTTGTAGCTAATTTTAAATTGTAATTGGCATATGCAACTAAAATCCCACTAACAAGTCATAAATGACATGATCTTTGGATGGTGAATAAAAGTCAACAAAATATATTTTCATCCTTTGACTAAACATATATGTATTGTTATTTGCAACTAACATGTGATTGATTTGGTCAACACTAACAAAAAATGATGTGTTGATATGTGGTAACATGTTTGAATATTTCAAAATTATTTAAATTTAATCTTGAAAAGCTCCACATCATCCATTTTATATGGCCTTAGATCATGACACATGACACGATAATTTTTTTTGCCACCTGGCAATTAATTGTGTTGATTTTGTTGAAGGCCAATTGTTTGATGACACACAACACATTTAAGCCCAATTTAATATTTAATATAATTAATAAAATTTGGATTGTTCAATTTAAGGTTAATACAATGTTGACACATAACATTTATGAAAATATGTTAAAAAGGTAGGCCTATATAAGGAGGTAAGTAGGTAAACTTAGGTGAGTTAAATAAGTTTTAAATAATCTTATTTTACTTTGGGTTTAACCTTTAAGGATGAACTTTTTTTATTGATTCATCCTTTAAATCGCACTTGCATTTTGAATACAATTAATGCACCTATCATATAATTCACATTAAAAAGATGGAAGACAAAAAATAAATATTAAACATTTTAATTGCAAATATGACTAGTTTAATCACAACTTATTTTATAACTATTTCTTTGTATTTATTATATGTTAACATAATTTACCTACTTACCATACTAATTATTATATGTAATAATAGTTAACATATAATATAATATAAATGACTAGTATCATAGGTAACTATTTTATTTTTATGATTATTATGATCTCACTTGTTATAACTAATAATGATAATATTTTATTATTACGATTCGTTGAACATGATTTCTTTCAATTTTGGAAAAAGAGCAACTTACCCCAAATAATGCCATGGCAAAGAGTCCCCATGCTTGTTTCACATAGTTTAACATTATTTTTTTATATATTAATAATGTAAACTCAAGTGGAAAAAATCCAAAAAAATAAAAAATACAAGAAAATGGGTTTTGTATGCATTACCAACAAGTTGCATATTTGGTTATGTTGGGTGGTTTTTGAAAAATTTACAAAATAAAAAAACCCGGGGTTCCATTACAACCTTTATTTGCCTTGGCAAAATTTCTTTATGGATGATCGTCATTTTTCCTACATCTTATTATGGATGATTGACACTTCAATTATAAACAATTTTTTTAAGAAAATCATTGGATCATTCTAAAATTTTCAAAACCCTTCAAAAATTGGTATAATATTTGTGAAACAACCCAAAATAGTCTACAACTCTATATTATGTTATTTGACCTATTAGATTTTTTTGAAAAATTTAGTTACATATTGAAATCATTTTTTTAGATTAACACAAACAATTTTGAAAGAAAAATAAACTCACTTGGGACAATGATTAAAAGAAAAAAACGATGAAAAATAATTGGCATAACGTTGTTTAGAAGAAGAGTTGGTAGTGCACTAAGAAGGATAATTGAAGGTCGTGTTGATAGTGATTGAAAAACAACAAAAAAATTCATAACATCATCAAATAGATGTGTGGCCACTATTTTATTGCAACTTGAAAAACGTGAAATAACAATTTTTGTAAGGTTGTAAATGTGAATGAAAAAGAGACAAAAAATAGGAGAAAGCTAACAACATGGTGGTAATTAATTAAAATGCAACACCTAGTATTTTACAAGATGTTAAAGCAAAAATGTAAAAAATGCCCTACTTTTAAATGTGGCCTTTACTTAAATTAAATCAATTAGTTTAACTTCTGAATGTTAATGTAATTAAATTTATTATGTGCACTTATTTTTAATTCCATGTCAAAATGATTAAACAAGTCATTGAAGATATGGGTTGGTCCCAATTTCAATCTTCACCACATTCCTAGCACCTATATTCCATAATAATATAACACTCACAATAAATTCACACGATTTATTTCCCAAATGGCTTGAAAATAATTTTTTACATCACAATATTTCCAAGTATAGTTTATGAAAAGTTCATGAAAAATCAAATGCACAAATCAACTAATTTAAAAGATTTAATATGCATGGTATTTGGTATCCAATTGGAAAATCTTATTCAACCCTCCAAATTTTTAACCTTATTGTATTTTAGGCCCCATTCATAGAAGAATTGCATGGTTGCATATGTTTGGTTGGTAATTAATATACCCCTTTGATGTTCAAGGTTCCAAAATTGAACATACAATATATTAATGAAACATATTGTAACTACATGGACTTGATCTTTATTGGTTTACACAAACATGGATTTATTTAAAACCAAACATGATGAGTCTTTAGGGCTTTTTTATAAAGATTAGGTCATTGGGTTAGGTAAGGGTCAGCGTTGTAGGTCTATATAAGGTTTATGATTTGTAGGTTTTAAGGTCTTAGGTTTAAGTTCTAGGGTCCTAAATTTTTTTGAGCTTGCTTGCCCAAGAAAAAAAAATGTTAACCACATGGTTATTGGGAACAAAAAGTTATAATTGCATCAACTGTAACTTTTTAAATTATTTAATCATCCATCATTATGTCACATGTTGTGGACATAATTTGAAACTCTTGAACCATGGGGTGAAAACATATGCTAATATGGGTTTGGCCTAGTAAAATGTTCTTAAAGATTAATTTAAAATCTAGATTTAGTTTCATTTTTTTAAAAATAACATTATTTTTGTGAATAAATTATTACTTCTTGTTTTAAAATTTTGTTTAAGTTTTTGAAATTGGACTAGATGGCAAACATGTGCAACCATAGTACCCAATTAAAAAGACCCTTGTCCATCGACTCCAACTAGTCATTTATCCCAAGATCATGATATCATTGTGGGCATTCTTTAATTCATGAATCAACCAAACCATTAAACATTCACATTATTTTGAGTGTAATTATCTAATGATAATTTTTTTTGAAATTGATTACAAATTCTATGTCTGAAAATATAAAACCTAGAAGCAACTTTAAACCTAATTTCAAAATTGTCCCAAATAAGGATTCAAAATTGATCATGCCTTGAGCTTGGAATGGATGAATCTCATAAAGTTTATAACTATTAACCAATGAATCAACAATCTAAAATGTTGGACACAACCTTAGAATTGGCTAGTATTATCTTTTTGAAAATATAATTTAGACTCACAATTAAGGGTCTTCCGTTTTACAAAAACAATTAAATTTGTTCCCAACAATTCTTTTTTTAAAAAAACGAGTTTATCATGTGCAAATGGAACAAACAAAAGTAAAAAAAAAATCCATCATATGCAAATAGAACAAACTAGGATAACAAGTCCATTTTGAAAAGATAAAACAAATGAAGCAAAGTGAAGTCTTTCATATGTGAATAGAACAAACTAAGCAAAAGAAACACATTGTGTGAGCAAGTGGAACAAGTAGCTCATCATCACATAATGATTCTACTTCTTGCAATAAGTTCAAACTTCAAACCAACAACAATTTAAAAATAAAATATGTTCCATGAAGTTCTTAAAAAATAAAACAAAAAAATAACTTACTTTTCACACAATTACATCTATTGAACATTTTTCAAAATGTGAGACTAAATGAACTTTGCATTTGTTTTGTAATCTAACACACTCAATGAACATTCTACAAAAATGTGAAATCAAATGAATTTTACATTAATTTATAACCTAACATTGGTGAACATTCCTTAAAATGTGAGACTAAATGAAAACTTGTTAATTGTTTCTAAAACATGGTGATCTTTCATCAAAACATGAGACCAAAATGAACATTACATTCAAGTATTCATCAAACCCCTATGAATGTTCATGCTTCAAGGTTGCCAAAATTTTGAGATTTTTTTTAAAAATTACCATTTTTAAACAATAACTTTCAACATGTCACCTAAATATACTTTTAACATTTTCAACTTTCCTCTCTTACATGTAACCAAATTTGGCTACTTCCTTTTGTGGATGATCACATGTCTAGCTACAACACAAATATGAAAAAAATGCAAAACAAAAAAGAAAACCTTAGGTCACAAGGTCGACCCAACAAAGGAATAAAATCAAAGTCAACCCATGTGTGAATGGATCTTAAAGGGAACAAACAACATTAGAGAAATAGCTTTCTTTAAAAGTTGATAATGAAGCCAATGAAGATTTGTTTCAAAATGGATGAAATCTATCGATGAAGCAAGGTAATTTGTTTTGTTTTGTTTTGTCACGTTGAGTTTGTTAAAAAAATTCAACACAAAAATAAATGTTCATATTAGTGATGCCACATGAGCAACCAATTGAACTTGTATCCCCAGACAACAAGTTCGAATATAATTAATTAATTAATTTTTATTGATAACCATAACTCCAAGTTTAAATGTAACAAAAATGGGTAAATATCATCATAGGAAGTAGTAGGGAGTGTAAATCATTATTATGTAGGTAGGTAAAGCACTTGGTGATTATGAGGTATATAGATGCATGTGGATGATTAGTACATAGGTTGGTTAAGTTATGGGACATGAATAAAATGAAAAAGTAGTTCATATCCACACACCATCCATCTTGCATGAGTGCACTAGTGGGTGCTAATTCATTTTGACCTTTTACAAATAGTTAATAGGTAATGCACTTAATGACTAATAGGTGTGTAGATGCATGTGGACGGTTAGTAGATAATACATAGCTAATAATTGTGGTTAGGTATGGGACATAGAAACTTGAGGGAAAAAATGAAATGTGAAATAAATGGGTCACATGCAAAAGACATACAACATGTAAAGTACATACAATATTAGTTCTTCAAATGAAATAGCTCTTCAAAACAAATCAAGGCTTTAATTCTTGCAATTTGATTGGCCACATAGCTTGGCACTAACTTATAAAACTATTACAACATTTAAATACCATTTTATTAAAGAAAACTACTCAAAACAATTCAAGGCTCTCATTCTAATTATCAAATTGTTCCCATTAGGCCACACCAAGGCACAAGCCTATGCTGGCATGAAATTGTTACATCATTTGAGTTTTGTGCTACTCTGCACTACCAATGATAATGAAATGAAGAAAAATGAATTTGATTTTGTGAAAATGAAATTCCATTTAGATAAAAATTATGTTGAATGAATTTGCATAATACAAGTTGAATTGAATGCAATTCAATTCTATTTGAAATCGATCAAAATTTCCAAAATTGAATTCAAATACATTGAATGAAATTCAAATTTTATTGAATTAAATCAAGCACAATATTCATTTTCTTTGGATTCAACAAGATTAATGTTCCCATTGAATTTCAAT
>Ga0116231_10007685_pt1 | contig 19519 bp, 15 predicted proteins | sample S1TSphgellanicum_2_FD_89695 | JGI IMG/M metagenome (GOLD analysis project Ga0116231, IMG submission 89695) | Host-associated microbial communities from peat moss isolated from Minnesota, USA - S1T2_Fd - Sphagnum magellanicum MG | ecosystem: Host-associated > Plants > Peat moss > Unclassified...
GTTTTGCTACGTGGTTGTTGGGGATGGAAGGAGTGGAGTGGATGTTGGATTTCAAAATCTTTTGTTGGTATGATTGTTTTATGTCCCCCCCCCCCCCCCCCATATATAAATTCTCTCCAAAGTCATCTAATCAGACATTTGGGCATTAGGATTCCAGCAACTCGGAATATATTAAATGGATGCAAGTATTATCCAGGTTTGCGAAAAGTATGCAACCTTCCAATTTTTTTTGGCAATTTCCTTAGCTAATGAACTTGCCCTTCAATGATAACATTAACTTGTCAAATTTTACCTTGATCAAAAGATGGTATTCGACTTGCACCCCCAAATATTTCACTCTTTGTCCTTTCGGCACCCATATTAGCCCAACATCCATGCCCCAACCACAATCTTTCAATTGATTAGATGTCCAAATCATTGAGGACTTCTTCCAATTGACCTTTGCATGACCTATTACAATGCAGAACAAAAAAAACATTTTGTTTTTTTTCTCTAAATTGTCATCTATACCTTTTAAATATAAGGTCATGTTGTCTACAAATGACTAGTCCCAAAGAATGCTACCACTTGGTAGTGCAAGTCCATGCACCCCATATGTTGGGTTGCACAATAAGTAATCGAGCACATCAATAGCAAGGATGAACAGATACGGTGACAACAGGCATCATGGCCGAACTAAATAAGATAGATTGAAAGATTCACATGTTTTTCCATTCACTCTCATTGATTAAGTCATCAATTTGTATAGGGTTGATACCCATCAAATCCATATGTCACATAACATTAGAATGCGAGGCAAGCTTCCGCATGAGCATGGAGCGTGAGCATAAAGCCTAGAGCCTTAATATGCAACATGGAGAAAACAATTCCCCCATAACCATGTAATTTTTAACTTGTATTTTAGGCCCCAATGGATGAATGATGGATGAATGATTCTAGATGAAAGCATAAATACTTGGATGGGTAGTGCAAGTTTTCAAAATAAATATATGCATGATGAACTAAAAGTTAAAATATGTGTTCACAAAAAACTAATTTGTAGTTAAACTAATACCACACAACAGAGGGCACACATGCTATGAAAACATCAAAATCTTTTATGTGCAATCGTAAACCAAATACAATACAAGATTGCATTCAACACAAAACAAAAACCTTTACATCCAAATTGTGTCAAGAACAAATGTGTAGCTAGTTAGAAGGCATGTGGACCAAGGCATTGCAAAGAACAAAATAATTCTATATATGTTTATGTGACTCAAGGTGTTAGACCACTTGAATATTTTTGGCCAAAAGTTTTTTGACCTCATCGACACTTAGTGTAAGTTAGTTGATGAAATCGTCTATTTTGTGATCATAGAACATCTGAGTTCTAAAAATGAAATACAAATGCTTGCAAGGGACAAAATTCCATCTCTTTTCAAATTTGTTAACTAGAAACAAAGTCAAGACATGTGCAATTAAGGATCAACCCAATTGTCACGTCATATGTCACGGTCATGACTCCACCATAGGATTCAATTGAGTATACTCACCCATATCTAGGATTTGGAACCTCTTACACTCACAAAGTGGTTGTTATCAAGTTTTTCCCAAACAACCATTTGTTATATTCATGATCCTTTCCAAATGGAACACGATGTACAATTTTGTTTGGAAATGGGAATGTCATCTACATTTGGATTCCCACCATGATCATCAACAAGGGCATGCCCTAGGCAAACAAAACTTAGCCTCTTCCAAGGATGCAACCTCCATGTGAATGAATTTGATATCGGTGAAAACTGGCCAAACTTCTAGAACTTGAAGCTTTCCTTTCACAAAATCACAAACATCTCCTAACACACAACTTTTGTCATCAACACAAAACCACATAGCTTTATACCTAGCCTCTTTATTCCCAATAGGTTTGAACCACCCATAGGACATAGGGGCTAGGGTGTGAAAAGATCCTTTTGATATTTTCCCTTCACATTTGCGACGTTCAAATTAGATTGCATCACATTGCACTTCTGAATTTATAACTATCCTTGCAATGTGGAAGATCTCTTGATTGCATGTGCTTTCAAAAATATATGTGGCCTTGCGACCATGGTTGTCTAACTACAATTGAATTCCACATTGTATGGAATTTTCTTGAGGTCGATGTGGACAATTACCTTGCACCCTTGTAAAATGTGTTTATTGTGGTAGTGAAAAATTCATTTTGTTAGGGTGATGTGAGTCTTCAAGGGAGCCAATCATGGTGTTGAATTTTCTCTTACAAGATCCAAATCTCTTTTCACCTTCCAAGCCAAATGACTTACTATGCAATGGGATTGCTTGAAACAAAAGGTGGGTGCAAGCTAAGGTGGACCACTTTTTACGTCACACTGCAAGTTTTTGCAAAGTGTCATGCATTAACATGTCATTAACATGCCATAAAATCATCATTATGCCAAATTTTCCATTGAATTAAAATTCTCAACTTGAATAAAAAAACATATACATAAAAAATTATAACATGTATTTTCCAAATATAAAATATTGGGGTGCAAATTTTTTAAGGCATACCAAAATCTTGTCACTGCGTCACCATTTTTTGTTTTTTTAACCTAATCCTTTTATTCCATGTAAAGACACATTTATGGATGATTATGATGGAATATAGAATTGTAATAGTTTAAAATATAGTCATTTTGAAAAAATTGACAACTTTTGATTCATTATTTTTTATGGGGATCAAAATATAAGGTAAAAAAGGATTGTGTCCTTATTGTAAAAAAATTGTTAAAAAAAATTTAACCCAAAGGAAGATTTGAACTTTTTAATATCTTAAAATGGATGTTATTTTCAAAAGTCCATATCATATTCATTTTTTGATGGATTTCAATTTTTTCCCTCTTTAACATGCATGTTAAAGAATTATGTAGTTGGGCTTATATTCACATAATCTTTACTATCTCATTAACCACATTTAATCCCCCACTTAAACAATGATAGCATAGTATATTGCAATTTTAACACTACTAAATGGACTTTTTATGGACTATTTATCCGTTGGAATTGGTCCACTTTACTTTGCAACCACCCAAGAACATGTATAACTTCTACTATGTTTTTGGGGTTTCCTAATTTTTGCATAGCCTTTAAATGCAATTTAGCTTGATTTGGTTTTATTCCTTTCAATTTTCCCATCAAATGCATCCTATACCAAGTTTGTTGCTCCAAAGCTCTTATAAGGTTGTCAACTATGGCATCAAACACGTCCTTGCCTTTTTTGCCAAATTGTTGCAACCAAGTATTGTGAACTATTTCTAACAAGTTACAAGTTGGCATCTTCTTCAATGGTCAAGACTTGCAAAAAATCATCAAATGTTAATCATGATATTACATGGATCAACTATTTTGAAAACTAGTTTTGTGTATCTTAAACTACAACTTTGCCAAATATAATTTCCCTAACACTAAACGTGTGTTCAAACAACATGGATAAAAGCACTAAATGAAATGAAGGGATGAAATTTCAATTACCTTATGAACAAAATTGTCCCACTATTCAACTTGGAAATGCCAAAAGGATAACCAATGGTTGAGCTCTTCAAGGTCAATGCTTAATGATTCACAAAATGAATGCCACCAAGACCTTATAACCTCAAATTTTGCATTTGCTTTAGCAAGTGTTTTGGACTTTTTATAGTTTTTGCAAAGTTCCATATGTTTAGCCCATAAATGCAACCCTTGAATAAGCCTGTTAGTGTGGAGTTCCAAAGATTGAACCCAATGGAAAAGACATGTTCTTTCTTTGTTGGGAAATTGTTGGTATGGGTTTCTTGAAAGGCCAAACACAATTCGAGCATCATTCTAATTTGCTTGAGCATTATTAGCCCTGAAACCTTTGAATTGTGGCAAGTCAAATCCATATGTTTTCATGACCTTTACAAGGGCCCTCCACATAAGAATTTAAGAATCAACATCCTTTGATTGCATGTAACACACTACAATTGTTACGACCCTAACATATGTTGGGTCATAAACATGGCATGCCATAGTAGTCTAACCGGAAACATATTTATAATGGTCGAACACCAACCATGTTTTTTACAAATCTCCACCTGGTTGCATATGCACAATAAGGTCAACCCCATTCCCCCCACCTTTGGTGGACATTTTGAACAAATAAACCTTTGATGAACCTTGTCTAAGAAAGACATTGTCTTGGATGCAGTCGTAAGTGCAATTTTTCTTCAATTGAAGAATGTTATCCAATGGGCCTTATTTAACATTCCCATGTCTAAAGGTTAATACAAGATTCTTGATGTTGGGCGAATAAAGTTTTGAAAACTTGTCCATCAATCCATGGAGATGTGCCCCTTGCAACTTTGTTGTGCTTGGTTCACCAAAACCAAACAACTCATGATTCAAAAATGTTTTACTAACAACCAAAGTTATAGCTAAAGTGGTAGCTCATGGACTTTTTTCTACTATAAGCTTCACTTTGCAACCAAAATTGATTCACGATAGTCACCAACTGAAACTAGATGATTATGGGAGTCAAAATGGATGCATGTTTGTATCATGGAGGGCAACTTGTGCACAACAATAGATCCTAGCATCAAAGATGGCCACACATAAAGGGGGTCTCTTGTAGTACCTACACATAATTGTGGAATGCACAAGTGGCACATGTCCAAGTTGGAAGGAATTATCCATTGCACCATCCCAATGAACTTCATTGGGTACACCATCTTGTACTAGACGATGGCAACCATCTTAAAGGCAACATAAATGACCAGCACATGTTGCATGCTGAAAATTCAAACTATAGTCATTTTTAATGTGGGTGGTTTTCACTGCACACCAAGCAAGGGTGACCATTGTGTTTCCTATCCATACATTGCATTTGTTCTATCATGGTTGATGTGACATTTGTAGGAGGAAGTTCAAATAAAATGTTACCATCACAGGATTGAAGCAAAACTTGTATTCGAACAACTTTGAAAGTATTGAAATCTATATTGCGAATTTCACTTCTACAACGTGATGCCTAAGACATTATTTGCAAGTAACGAACGACACTATTAATCCTAAATTGACCATCAAGTGAAAAGGATGAAGTACAAGTCAGCAAAGATGGAGATGACGATGGAACATCAATTGGAAAAGAGTTCTAAAAACATTCATATGCATTTATAGAAGAAAATGTAGAGCTTCAGAAGGGTGAATGACATGGGAATCATTAGTAGAAATCAGCCAAAATGTAACCACTCCATTTACAACTACATGTGACTTGTAGTCATTTGCGATTAGATTTGGGAATATTTGCAACTACAAGACCAAATTTCAACTATTTTGGTCATTCTCACAACTATGATGCAACTACTAGAAATTTCATCCTATTGATTAAATCAATTTTACATTTATTTTCATCCATTAGTAGGTTGATATGTCCCATTAGTTGCATCCTACAGGTATTCTACAATGATGTGGGGGTGTATTTTAATGTATGTACTACAATTATATATATATAATATGCATACGTGTGTATGTTGTTCATATAATGAATCTCAAAATTAATATTTGAACTTTAATTTTCTTATTCAAATTTGAAATTATATATATATATATATATATATAAATTTGAAACTTGATATTTGAATCTGAAAAAAATTATTTCAATTATTTAAAAAATTACTTGAATTTCAAAAAAAAAAATTGAATATGATATATTCAAAAAGGCTTATTTGATCTAAAAATTGATATTTGAATTCTAAATTAATATTTTCGAATCCAAAAATTAATATGTCAATTCAAAAAATTATTAATTGATTATAAAAATGAAAATTTTAATTTTGAAAATTTTAATGTGAATATGAAATTTTATATTTCAACTCTGAAGTTTTTTCATTTAAATTTTAAATAATCATTTGATTTGAACCTGAAATTTCAATTCCAAATTATTATTTTGGATTCTCAAAATTAATACTTCAAGTCTGAAAATTATTAATTGAGTCTAAAAATGGACATTTCAATTTTGAATATTGTTATTCGAATCTGAAAATTGACATTTCAATTCAGGAAATTTTTATTTAAATTCAAAAAACTTTCTGTGCAAAAATTGATATTTGAATTCTGAATTATTATTTTCGAATCAAAAAATTAGTATTTCAATTCAAATTTTTTTTATTGAGTCTAAAATTCGACATTTTGATTTTAAATACTTTTATTTGAACTTGAAATTTGATATTTGAATTCTAAAGTTTCAAATTTAAAATTTAAGAAATTATTTGACTTCAAAGTTGAAATTTGAATTCCAGACTATTATTTTGGATTCTCGAAATTGCAATTTCAATTCAGAAAATTATTAATTGAGTTTTAAAATGGAAATTTTTATTTTGAATATCATTATTTGAATCTGAAAATTGAAATTGCAATTTTGAAATTTGTTATTTAACTTCAAAAACTTATTTGATCTAAAAATTGATATTTGAAGTCTGAATTAGTATTTTGGAATCTTAAATTTTAATTTTAATTCAAAAAATTATTGATTGAGTTTTAATGGTTTTTTTTACTAGTGTTATCCATAATAAATCATCTATATTAATAATTATAAATGATTTTAAAATTAAATCTAAGTTACACTAAATAATTATTGTTATAACATAGATTTGTATATTATATGATTTATATTCTTATATTAGAAGAAATTAATCAATGTAATTAATGTGACATTATTTTTAAATCATTGTAATTACTTTAGATAAGAATTAATTAGTATGTGCATAGTTATTTTTTAATTGAACATAATTATTCACACTATGTAATTTATAACTTCAAACCTGAATCAAAAATCTGGAAAAATTATAGTGTAATTAAAATAATTATTTTACTGTTTCTAATTTCACGAATTATTATATAATATTATTATTATGAAAAATTCTATCATTAATCATCCATGATAAATATTTTATAATAATTTTACAGTAATTATGAATTATGAAAATTAATATTATGTTTAAGAAATTATTGTATTTATAGATAATAATTACCAAGAGAAAAAAATTACTTGACCTATAATAATGTTTACAACAATAAATGTAATTATACAATAAGTAATGTAATTAGTTAAATAATAAATTTTTAAAAAATTGTGTAAGAATTTACTTTCTAATAACAATTATTAATTCATTATTTATAAGTTTAACATAAATATTTAAAATGGTTCATTTTAAAATTATGGTCATTAAATTATTTTTACATTAGTTATATTATATATAATTTGATCAGATTTTAAAGAATAATAAAATATTTTAAAATATTTTAATATTTTAATTATTTATGAGTTATGTATTCAATAACTTGTGAGTAAGTAAATAGTTAGTTTGTTAAATATTAAAAAGTGATTACTTATTTTAAGTAATTGATAATGAATACCAAATATTTGTAGTGTATGAGTTAAATATATGTAAATTTAATCAGTATTAATTAAATGATTATCTATTTTTTTTAGTATTTGAATTGTTTAGAAATCTAAAAACTAAGAAAGTAAGGCATGAAGAAAGTTTTGGAATTACAATTTAGTTTGCGAGGAAATTGCAACTTCAAAGTTTATCCCATATTGTTTGTTCTTTATTCTTATTTTGAACACTATATAAACAAAAGGGTGTGGTCATTTAATTTCACATTAAAAAATTTGTGCACATGGGATGAACTAATAAAAAAACTCAACTCAAAAAAAATAAAAATTATGCACATTTCTAAAGTACTTACCTTCCGAACCTACTTATCTACCTGGCTAGGCAGGTACCTAATTCAACCTACCCACGTAGGTCAACCTATGTACCTACCTATATGAATAGGTATTTAACCTAGGAAGGTAGAACCTACCTACCTTTTTTTTAACCTAAGTAGGTAGGTTGGTATGTAACTTAATGTGTAGGCACCTATTTATGTACTTACCAACCTAATATTATTTTTTTAATGCCATGTGGCATATTTACATTGGCCCACATATCATAATATAAAATCATCCAAGTATTTGAATTGAACGTCCCAAATTATTTGAAAATAATAATAATAATAATATTTTAAATAATCAAATATTAAGACACATGGGAGCACATCATTTGCCTTCAATTGTGACCAAAATAGTTGCATTTTTAGTCACATGTGACAATATGTATACAATGGAGTCAAAAGATGAAATGTATTTGGTGATTTTTTCTTTCATACAATATCTTTTGTCATTTGCAACTAATTTATCACATGCAACTTGTCTTAGACAACTAAAGGGATTTTAGTTGCAAAATGTCTCTTGCAATTAAAATTTAGTCACAAAGTCTAGTCGAAAATACATGTTTTTCTTCTAGTGAAAGTTGTTCAATGCATAGTTTTTTTAAACAGTCCTAACTTAGTTGCACATTACAACTACAATGTAAATCCTCAAAAAATCAAATGTAATTAATTACATGCATAAATATGGTGCATATAAATTATTGTATATGAAACACATTTAGAACTATGATGCAACTACCAAACTACCATCTTATTTCCTGATGTGAACAATTATTTATTAAATCATTGTATTTATAAAGTGTAGTTGCATAGGAGTTGCATTTTAGAGGATGTAGTTACAACACAATTGTACTTGAGTGGTTTTGAGCTTTAGTTGCAAGGCTATGTGATCTCCCTAAACACGATTTCTCATAGTGATCCCATTGAAGTTTTGTTGTTTATTTCAAGTAAACAACATGTCCATATATTTATTTATTTATTTGCATATACATTTATCATATATGAAACACATTCAAGTTTTTCACCATTCATGAAGTTGCTTTTTCCTAATGTATTCACAAACAACATATTTTGTGTGATCTTGTAAAACCTTACATTCAACTATAAATCACCAATTACATAAAGCCCTTAAAAGTTGAAAGGGTAATGGCCATCATGCTAAAAAAATTGGTTATTGATTATCATAATTAAACCATTGCAAATCTTTATGGGGCATGGGTTAATACAATGATCAAATATATACTTCTCATCACTAAAGTTTTAACAAACAAGGGTAAAAAAAGTTCATGTTGCATTAACATTCCACATGATTAAAGATTGGTTAATAACATCCAAGCCTTTAAGGAACTTACAAGGATTCCAAAAATGTGTGGAACCATTGATGGTTCACACATCTTACTAAAAGCCCAACATTTGAACTTGTTTTGGCGAACTATTCGAATAAGCATGACCACCATAACATGGTTTTACAAGCTATTTGTGATACCAATCTAATTTTTTGGGATGTGGTTGTTTTGGCCCCAAGTGGCACACATGATGCAACCCACCTTCGGGCTTCTTCCTTGTATAGGGGTTTTATGCACATGGAAAAATATTACAATACCTTATTTGTGACCATTGAAGGTCAAGAAGTACAATCTTACATTATTGTTGATTTTGCTTATCCACCTTTGATCAACATCATGAAGGTTTATGCACAAAAAAGATTGAGATATGAAACAAAAGATGTTTTTGACAAGGTATTACAAAAAGGGCAAGTGAAGATAAAAAATGCCTTTGCATACCTTAAAAAAGATGGCAAGTTTTAAAAGACTTTATAGTTCATTATTTAGGTTAGATCATTAGGGCTTGTTGTGTTTTACATAGCTTTTGTAGAATGCATTATGAACAATTGACGGTGGATGGTCCAATCATGGATGAACATCTTCATTTAGGAGTGCCTAGGCCATTTGAGGGTGAGCACATTTCTAGGGCAACATCTTTTCGAATAAAAAATGCATTATTTCAAAATTGAAAAACTTTGATTTAGTAGAAGGTTAAGGTTTTCAAAACACAACTTTGTCTTCAAACAATTTATATAAATTTCCATTTCTTAATAAAATATAACAAAAAAATTGCATTTAATTTTACCAAAAATTACCATGTATGAGTAAGTGATACCCGGTTAATACTTGGAAAAGGCATGCATTGAAAATTTTCTTTATTGTAAGATGGTCACTTATGTCTTTCAAAGTCGAGTATCATTTGAAGAAGTTGGATTTTGAGGTCTTCATTACATGCATTAACACATTCTTCCATTGCCATCTTTTGTTGATCCATTTCCATGGTTTATTCACAAAAATGTAACTCCATTGCTTGGTGGTTTGAATGCATTTGTTGGGCAAATGCAATGTGATCTTGAACCCTCTATAATTTAGTCTCTTCCAATGCCACCATTTAGCAATATGTGTCCATAAATCGGTCCATTGCTTGTGCAATAGGCTTAGATGGGGTGTTGGGCCTTTTTCTATTTACATTTTCCACTTGATTTCCCTTCAACACTAGGGATTACAAACTTTTTCATGAGGGGGTTCAAGTCCAAGAGCTTCAGCCGTCACTTCTTGGGTTTTAAGGGTCGAATAAGGCCCAAAAACCTTCCTTGGGGGACCAACCACCTCACAATTTTCATTTAAATTAAACAATGGTCTTGCTCCTTGTGCTAATATTATTCATATTCTTCAAGGTCCATTGTTTGTCCTATGAAAGGAACTTGAGTGCCATTGTCCATTGCACATGGCATGCTTGCAACTTTTGGAGTGCAACCCCCAAAAAATTCACATTATTCATACTATTGCCAAGAAGATGGGGTCCCTCCATAAATCTTGACCACCTCTTCTAGTTATTTTTATGTTTTTTTCGTAACCAATCATATTTGTTCTTGCAATTTTCTTTTGTTATTGCCCAAACTTCCTCAAAATGTTGTGTCGAATTTCATTCCAATGGCCATTTTTTAAGTTCCCATGCTCAAAATGGATGTATTTGTCATAATACAATTCCCAAAAAAACGAACCATTTTGTTTGACTATTGAACCTTTGAGGAACTAGTTGCTTGAATGCTTATGGCCATCTAAAATAAAGCCTAAGCAAAAAGTTGGTCAAGAAAACTATCCATCACTATTTATAATTGAAATGTATTAGCAAATGCACCCATAAAACCCTAAATTGCATATTGTTGCTATAAGCCATAACATGCACAAAATTTAATGAAATTGCTTGAAACAAATTGAATAGGTATATGTAACAAATATTAAGGGCTGATAATGAAAAAAAATCACATTTAATCTAAATCCAATAAAACAACTTGAATAGTAGGTGCATGCACTCATGTAGAATGCATTATAAATCTCAAAATGTATGTTTAAATTCCAATAAACATCTAATAACAGAAAAAAATAAATAAATTCAGATAACTATGTATGGGTTTAAGGGATGTAAAATAAAATTATGAAAAGTTGCACCAAGATTCACAATATGTATTAGGTCCATGTGATTAAATATATATATTTTTGAAGTGTGTGAATTTGGGTTTGGGAGAACTAACCTTCAAAAAATGTTTGCTTGTTATTGTGTGGTGGTGGAAGCTTCAACTTGCAAAATCACATTCAAATAAACCAAAAAGTGTCGAAGGACATGATTAAAAGTTTTGGTTGCATTCAGAATAAAAATTTTAACTTAAAAAAAACATATAAATTTAGAAAATGCTTACAAATGTATCACCTTTAACATTCAATATTTTAAACCCTAAAACAACAAAGCTTGTCCAAATGATAAGAAATCACTTCTTTTAATTAAAAAAAACTAATATTATGAAAAATAATCATATAATATGCTTGTTATACCTAAAAATCACACACTACAAAATTTCAAATATAATTTAGAAGAAAGTTTATGGTTTAAGGTGATAAAAACAAAACAATACATGTCATTTTATAATTAGTCCATAAAGCTCCAAACGCATGTCACTTCAAGTGAACATGTGTTAACTAGCTATTGTAAGTCATTGTTGCAAAACACATGATCCTAAACACACATTAACATTTATTTATAAAAGATTGGACCTCCTAGTTGTTGGAATTGCACAATTGGAATGCAAATTATTTAGTGTGTCTAGTCATGAGTTTCATACCCAGTTGAGCCCAATGTATTATTTTCCTTTGTTTTTGAAATTTCATCCCCCATGTGAGCACACATGGGGTTCCAATGCCATTTTTTATTGATTTTACAAATAATTTTAATATTGCACTAAATTATAAAATAGAAAAATCTTGTCAATGATTGAATATTTTTCTTACAAATGGATTGGCCTAAAGCAAAAGGATCCTAGATTTCCACCAATCTCTGTGTTTTGCCTTCAAATAAAAATTGAATAATTTCAACATTTAAAATAAATAAAATTTCCAAAAATTTACATTTCCAAAAATAATTTAATTACAATGGAAATTTTAAAAAATGAATGATATCTTTGAATATATTTGATAATAGAGAGGACCATACTACACTTATTATTAAGAATAGGGTAATGATTTTTTTGAATTTTCCTGTGACAATAAAAAAGTATCATGAAAAAAAGGCCTTGCAAAAACAAAATGCCCACCCCTTTTGCAGAAGAAAAATTCCACTTAATAGCACGCCCTCAAACTTTAGAAATTATCTGCCAATGTTTTAGGAGTAAGAGAAATCTTATGTCTATATGGAATGAACCTTAAGTGAGTGGAAGATCCATCCCCTTTAAGGAAGAGGTTGAAGAATCTTCCCCATTCCCTACCATGTGATTTAATTTTATTTACAATAACCTTTGCTTCATGATGGGTAATGCGTAGGAAGGATGTTAAATATTGTTTAACAACTTCTATTCAAGTGATAGTGTGGCACCTTATATAGTTTTGTTACAAAATTTGAATGATGGTTTGCAAAATATAGTCAAATTCAAATCAAGGTCACATTGTAAATGGTTGGAAATAGGTTGTTGGTTGGTAGGTAAAACTTCTCTTTCTTTGAAGTTGTTGGTTGAATTCAATGTAGAACAATAAAACATACAATGTTTTTTAGTCATTATGTTGATGAATGTTGATATGAATCATATAGATGTGCAAAATCGATAATGCACCATGAATACACCATGGACATAGTTCATTTAGGGAATTTATTGTCATCCTAAACTTAGGGGTGGAATTTTTTTGAAATAAGGTTTAAGCTTAAATAATGTTGAAAATTGACAATGGATCAATGAAAGAATAGAGATGATAAAAACATTAATTTTTAGAAGTTCTCCACCCAACTTTAAGATCACACAAATGTTGTTATAAACCTATGATCCACCCTCAAGTTCTTATTTAATCTAAATAGGAAGTGAAGACCCCCATGCATATGTCACCTATCCTAGAAGTGCATGCATAAGCACATGCATAAGGCCATCATTTCATGCATTGAGATATTTCGCACTAAACTTAATTAAAGATATTTAAGTAAACTTACTCAACATATCTCATAGTCCCAAAAATATGTGCATGTAACATAAATATCTCAAATAACTATAACTTGGTAAAAGTGACTTAAGTAACTTGATAGGAGGCTGATATCCAACACCCCCATTCAACAAACTATCAAGTTATGCATTTAATCACTCTCATCAAGTGTAAGAAATATTCATGATTGTAGTAGAAAGCCCCTTGGGTCAAAATATTTGTAACCATATTTTTTGTGTTGTAATACATCAATTTAACAAAGTTTTCTTTAGTCTTTTCTCACACCAAATGATGATGAATCTTGATATGTTTCGTGCAAGCATGAAAGATTGAGTTTTTTGATAAATATATACAACTTTGATTGTCGTCATATATGACAACATGTTTCATCTATGGAACATCAATGTTCCCAAAAAGTGATGAAAGCCACATTGCTTGCCTTGTTGCTTGTGAGGCTACCATATATTTAGCTTATGTTGATGACATAACAATATCGGTTTGCTTCTTACTATTTCAACTAATAGCACCATTTCCCAATAAGAAAACATAACTTGATGTGGATTTGTGGTCATCCATGTTGCGAACCTAATTTGCATCACAATAGGCACACATTTGTGTGCTTCCATAAACAATATCATAAATCCCCAATATTGGGACATTAGCTTTTGTAAACATTCCTTTCATAATGCACTTGGCCCATATTGTTTATGTTAATTCCTTAACTATGATAAATGTCCCTTTTAAAACACATCTTGCCCCTCATGTTCATATTGGAACCTTGGTTATGGCTTACGTTTCTTTCAAAATGTGTCTAGCCTTAACTATGGTTTACATTCTTGTCAAAATGCGCTTCACCCTTCATGTTCCTTTTAAAACCTTGGTTATGGTTTAAGTTCATTTCAAAACGCGCTTAACCTTAGCTTCAATTAACATCTTTGTTAGAAATCACCTTGCCCATAATAACACCCTTGATGTTTCTTTTGAAACATAGACCAAAATTCATTAATGTGCCTTTCAAATAATGAAAAATTCGTTTCATTACAATCTAATGTGATTGTCCAAGATTAACCACAAATTAACTCACAACCCCACTACCTATGTAATATTAGGTCTTGGGTGAATGCACATTATGGTGTACACAATTTGAAGGGAACTTGGAACTACATATAGTATCAAAAGTAGCAACACATAGGATTTCATCCACTTTGAATTATTTTAGTGATCAAATATAACTGATTTGGACTTCAAAATAAAAAATTCATATGAATAATGAATGTGAAATTGAAACATAATTGTACATTTGTGTTAATGTACACCAATAATTTAATAAAAGTTTTTTTTAAAAAGAATTTCAAAACTTCATTTGACTTTTGTCAAATGATTAAAAAGACACTTACCCTAAGTAAATATTAAATGGAAGCAAATTTCAACGAAAAAAATTCATAATCATCAACATTATTATACCATAATGTACTAATGAACATTTAAAAATCATTTAATTAGAATTCCACAACCTTAAAAAAAATTGAAAAATTTGATGGGAAAATTTGTTCTTTATGGTTTCTTTTATATATGTGTAAAATTGCATTAAAAATTTATCATTAAATGTAGTATTTCTTAGTCCTTTTGTTGGAATTACATAAATGTGACAAGGTTTTGCAAATCAGAATAATACTTTGTTGGACTATTATATCATTCATATGTGCATTGATTTCACAACATAATGCTAGATTGGGACATAAACTATCATCTATTACAAAACTTTAGTGAAAATTTATTGTCCAACTTTCCACCATGATGCATAAAACTCAAATCAATACTGAAAATTGTTAAATTATGACAAATGTTTTGTGTACACCATAGCACACATTCACCCTCTTGTGCATACCATTATGTACATGAAACTTTCAATAACATTTTGAAAGGGGATTGCCCAAATTGCTTCCAAGTTGGCATCATTTTGAAGATTCATATCTTTCGAAAACTTGCAATTGGTCATAAAAGGAGTTCATATTGATTTACTTTTAGTCATTCCAAATTGCCTCAATATACTTCCAATATACTTGCTTTGGCTTAAATAAACCACTTGGTCTTGTCAAACACAATTTATTTGTAGCACCAAGCAAAATGGATTTCATTTAGATCCACCATTTCAAATTTCTTCAAAAGATTGTCTTTCAACAAAATCAAGTCATTAGGTGCCAAAGTTAGATCATCAACATACAAAGTTATGATCACATAAGAGTTTTTGTGGGCTTTCTTAAAATAAACATTATGGTCAACAAAGTTCTTTACAATTTTTTTAAATAAAAAATATATATCAATCTTGTGGTTCCATTCACAAGGAGATTGTTTCAAACCATATAAAGATTTAAAAAGTTTACATACTATATTTTCCTTAACCTTCATCGCAAAGCCCTTTGGTTGTTGTATATATATCTCTTTTGAAATATCTCCATTCAAAAAAATAGTTTAACATCCATTTGATGCACTTTGAGATTTTCAATGGCTACAACTACAAGCACAACTTGAATTGTTCCATTCATGCAACAAGGGAAAAGATTTCATTGAAATCAATACCTTCAACTTGTGTAAATCCCTTGGCCACCAAACAAGCCTTGTGCCTTGCCATAGAGCCATTGGCATTATATTTAATCTTGAAGATCCATTTGCAATTCACCAGTTTGTGATCAAGTGGAAGAGGAGAAAATATTTAAGTTTTATTATCTTGTAAAGACTAAAACTTAGAATCCATGGCCTTTTTCCAATATTGTGAATCTTCACCATTCAAAACCACCACAAAAGAATGAGGCTCATTAATATCAACAAAAAAACATATGAAGGATTCACATCTTCCTCAATCATTATTGGTTTTTCTTGCACTTGTTGAAGAATTCTTTCATCCTCCATTTCTACTTTTTGATTTATAATCATCTATTTAGATCCAAAATCCAACCTTGAAACCATTGTTTCCCCATTAAAGTTTCTAGATTCATCAAAAATATCATCATGACTGGTGACAACATATTAGTTTATAGGATTGTATAATTTGTACGAGCTTTAGTTGCTTCATATTCATTTGACACCTTTGGAATCCAACTTTGTCTTTGATTCTTTTAGCACATGAACAAATGTAACATGATAAAAAACATGCAAATGATTTATGGAAGGTTTGTATCCACATCAAACCTCTTATGGTGTCATGTTGGAAATTGCCTTAGTAAGGATTTGATTCTAGATATGTGTTGCAATTATCATTGCTTTTGCCCAAAATCTATGGTCCAACTTCATATGTTATAACATACATTGCACACTTTCAACAAGTGTTCGATTCTTCCTTTTAAGTACACCATTATGTTTTGGCATGTATGGAGTGGTTGTTTGTTTCACAATGCCATTCTCCTTGCAAAATGTATTTAAATTCTTAGAGTTATATTCCCCACTTCCATCACATCTAGTTGCCTTGATATTTTTTCTAGTTTGATTTTTTACCAAAGCTTTGAAAACCTTAAGCTTATCAAGCACACAAATTTAGCCTTCATGATATAAAGACATGTCTTTCTAGAAAAATCATCAATGAAGGTTTTAAAATACTTTACCCTTCCATGAGATGTCATTGCCATGGGACCACATAAGTCTATGTGCACAAATCTAAAAATTTCCTTTGCACGAAAACCTTCAATCAAAGGAAATGAAGTATGATGTTGTTTACCATACACACATCCATCACAAAAACTCAAATCATGATTTCCATTGAGACCCATGCCTTCAACAAGGATATTTTTTTCCATGGTTATTAAAGTTTGCATATAAACATGTCCAAGTCTCTAATGTCACAAATCACTTCTCTTAATCTTGGTGCTACATTTTGTAACCAAGGATTAAACAACTTTAGCTAACTTGTATAACCTTCCTTCTTGAATAACTTCAACAATCACCTTGTTTGAATTAGAAGACTTCAACCAAAATTTGGTGGCTACAAATTCCACCTTAAAACCTTGCTACGTTAATTGATTAATTGATAACAAGATTTTTGCCAACGTTGGGACATACAACATATTTCCAATACACTTGGAAATCCCATTTGGCAAGTTGAAGACAATAATGCCTTTCCCACATACATCAAGCATATTATTGTCCTTAAGATATATTTTGTGATTCAAAGTAACATTTTCAGAGGTCCAAAACACTTCCTTTTGAAAGGTCAAATGTTATGAAGCTCTAGATTCAACAAACCATGCATCCCTATAAACTGAAAAAATAAATATAATAGTCACAAGAAATTTTGTTTTGTTTAATGTGACTACTTGTGAAGAACCTTAAGTTTGTTCTTTCAATTTTATTTATTCTTGTGACATCATTTTGCAAATGGCCTTTGATGCTACAATTGTAGCAAGCTCCTTTCTTATTTTTCTTTTCATTATTAAACTTCCCCCAATCTATACCTTTTTTGAACTTCCCAGAAACACCCAAGTAACAATTAATGCTTCATGTTTTATACAATGGTTAAACTACACTACTCATTTACATCACAATTTTTCTTGCAACAATTGTTTAGATACTAATTCCATAAAAAATTGATTTATGTGGGTACTAAGTGAAACCACAAGGGTATGGAAAAATGATGGCAAAATCTCTAAAAATGTGAATGCCAAATCTTCATTAAAAACTTGATGATCAATGTTTACAATCATCCAAAGCTTGTCAATACGAGCTTGCACTAAGGTGCTTTCTTCCATTTCAAGATTATAAAACTTTTAATGTATTTGCAATTTGTTAGCAACATGTTTTTTTCAAATGTCCCATGCATTTTTTGTAGTTTTTACACATGTTACATTATGTAACAAAAAATCAACAACATTTAGGATAATTGTTCCACAAGCCAATTTGTCCTTCTTCATGAACAAAAAATGTTCAAAAGTGCCACCTTCAGGAACAATCTCTCCAAATTCAACCTTTGGCGGCAATAATTTTCTTGAGGTGATTTACCATAAATCCTTTTCATGCATGAAAAATTCCATATTCATCTTCCATGTATGAAAGTTATTGCTATTCAACTTCTCAATACTTCAAGCATCGGAAATGGACACCATGATTGTGAGTAAAACATTGCCCAAAAACAAAAGACCTAAAGTTTTGAAACTTTCATCAAAAGTAAAAAAAACAAAAACACACCCATTGTTTTAAATCTTTCAAGAATTGTAGAAAGCAACTTCAAATTTTCCTTCCTTCAAAAGCAACCCCATTTAGATACCATGTTGGAAATTGATAGTGGATCAATGAGAAAATATAAATGATAAAACATTTATTTTACCACAAGTTTTCCACCCAACCTTAGGATCACACAAATTGTGCTACAAAGTTGTGATCCATTTTCGAGCTTTAGCTTAATCTAAATAGGAGGTGAACATCCTCATGCATATGGTACCTACCCTAAAAATGCATGCACAAGCACATGCATTGAAAAATTTCACATTAAATTTAACTAAAAATATTGACATATTCATAGTCCCAAAAATATGTGCATGTAACACAAATATCTCAAGTAACTATAACTTGGTAGGAAGTTGATATTTAACAAAGGGAAACAATAGAACGTATAATTTTTGTGTGTGATTAAGAAGATAAATGTTGACTATGGAGGATAAGAACTGTGTAAACCTATGCAAGGTGTGATAAATATGCCTTTGACAAAGCTTGTTAGGGGTATTTAATGTCTTCCAAAATCTAATGTGGAAGATGTTTCTATAACTTGGTGTTAAAAAAATATTACTTATGTATTTACCCAAGGGTTAAGTTTGGTAATTTATTTGGTGGTTGGGTTTTATAATTTAACAATGGTTTGGTAAGTCATCACCAATTAGTCATAATTTGAATTAATATGCATGATTCACACATAATAATTCACTAAGGGAGTCTTTGTTCACATGATAATCCATAAAGAAAGTATTTGCACAAATTAGTGTGCATGATTCAAGCATGGTGACTCATAATATAATTCTTTGCACAAGTTAATATGCATGATTCAAGCATGATGACTCACAATATAATTATTTGCACATATTAATGTGCATAATTCAAATTTGATGATTCATGAATAATCATGGTGAGTCATATGATATGTAAAGATTTTAGGAAATTTCTTGTTTTTTTTTTTTTTTTTTGTTTTTATAATTTTGTAGTTTTTGTGTCTTTTTGGAAAATTTTTTTTTTTGAAAAAAAAAATTTAAATTGGAGCAAAA
>Ga0116231_10007686_pt1 | contig 19516 bp, 8 predicted proteins | sample S1TSphgellanicum_2_FD_89695 | JGI IMG/M metagenome (GOLD analysis project Ga0116231, IMG submission 89695) | Host-associated microbial communities from peat moss isolated from Minnesota, USA - S1T2_Fd - Sphagnum magellanicum MG | ecosystem: Host-associated > Plants > Peat moss > Unclassified...
GACGGCCCCGCCCCCGAGAAAAATTAGATTAATATCATGAGGCTCGATGAGCCTCGTATCAGATATTAAACTGATAAGAACAGATACTACACTTGATCTTAGCCAAAAGGCCGAGAAAGGTATAAATTGCTTGTCGAAGGCAAGGGGTATCTATACTGCGTGGATGGTACCCTTTCGGCAAACAATATGGGATTAAAGATATGTGCTGCTTTGCTTTGCTTTGCTTTGCTTCGCTTTGTACAACGTGCGTTCCACTTCGTGCAATTGTTGTCGCGGTTCCTCCCTCGCTCGCTTGCCTTCTTCACTTTTACTTACGCAGGTAATCCTTGACCCTCGTACGTAACAAATATATCCTGGTGGTAGGCTACTTGATTTTTTTTTCTTTACCTCTTCTCGTGTGTGTGTGTTTTTTTTTTTGGTTTTCTTCCTGCCACTACCTGCATGCACTCTTTCCTGCTGCTCTCTTTTCACTTTGTTTTGTTTGTTTGTTTTTTTTCTTTTTTTGCTCTACGGCTCCTTGAATTGTTCTTCTGTTTTTTCTTTCTTCCGAAATGGCACAGAGAAACTTAGGTGATGATGGTATCTTATGATGGTATGAGCCACACTTATAAGGTTAATTACTACAATCATCGCTTGTTCGTCGTCATAAGCTTCGGTTTTTCTGGAACTGAGACAATGCTCGCCTTCCAACTGTTGTTGTCTTGGAGTTGTCTCTGCAATCTCGCAGATATCTTGGTATGGGCACTGATATTCCAACTGCTGAACTTGTTTGCTCTTCTTCAATTTGTTGCTAGTACAACCAACTTTGAGTTATTTTCTCTGTCTGAGGTATATAGTATTCAAGCAACAAAGGCAGGGGTTGTGCTTCCAATGGACAAGCACACTTTGAGCCATCCTGAAGGCTTTCCTTGAGAGCATAGCATGATCCAATGGCCTTATGTCAAGATTGGATGTGCTTGTGGGCTGTGAGGATTTCAGTTCCCAAAGCCTTTTTAAGGGTCAGGGGGATCAGTCACATCTGGATTTTCAGAAAAGAAGGATCCAGATGTTTCAGTAGCCAGGAAACCAACCTTCACCACCAAGTGGACCAATGAAGCAGGTTGGTTACCAATTTCAGGCCACAACAAGGCTTCCATGAATGGAGAGTAGAGAGCTCAATTTGGTGAAAATATGAATTAGAGTCCACAAAATTTCCAATGCTATGAAGATTTTATCTAACTTGGGCCAATTTGGTGATGATGAGTTTAGTGGACAAATTTTCAGTTTGTGCCAGTATGAGGCTGACTACTGTCTGTGAATAGATTTAACCTACTTGACATTGTGTCACTCTCCTTCACAGCTTGTCTTTCAATGATTGCTTAAAGACACAGCTTGGTCTTCATGATCATCAGCAAGAAATCTTTGTGAAGCTTACTTGCGGATTTGGCTGTAAAAGCAAGTTTCCAAATGATGCAAGGTGCTAATGAGCCTTCAGTAATCTGAAGTGCTTAAACTTACAGGACTTGAACCTATTGACTTTGACTGCTGTCTAGAAGCAGCTTGGTTGGGGCAGGGATACACAATTCTAGCATGGGTAGAAATGAGCTGCGAAATCAAGTGACGATTCACCTATTTTGAACTCGTTTGCACTAACCTTTTTTCAATTTTTATGGCAGGTTTTGCAAATAGAAGCCAACACCAAACGCACCTAACATTGGCAGAAGCATTTGGCACATTTTTTCTTCAAGCTGTGTGATGGCTATGCAAGTTCTTAAGAGAAACAAACTCTATGAGCATTAGTGTGACCTGAAAATAGGTGACATGGAGTGATGTGTGGGATTTTTCCTAGGCCAATTAGGATGAGTGTGAAATAAGACACGCCTGATGAGTTGCTCTGCATCATAACCACCGGCAAAGACTTGTGGAAGCTTTTTTCCTCATCATGAGACAATGTGGATGCACAAAGGGCAGCAAGGAGATGTGTGAAGATGGCAAGGATAGCAGCTGTGGCTTGAGTTGGGTAGGAGTGAAAGTTGTGGGTTAGTTATGCTATAGACTGTTTTTGGTGTGATGTTTGGTGGTGCTGCTGGTTTTTTGCACAAAGATTGTGGTGGCTTATCTGCTTCAATGTGTGGCTGCAGGAGTGTGGAAACAAGAAACTGATGGAGAATACAGGGGGACGCAACTTTGCAACAGCACATTTATGTAGCAGGGAGCTTTCTTCTCTTGTTTGTGTGATAGTTGATTAGAGAATGGCTGCTAATGTTTGTGTTGTCATTGACAAGAGTCCACATTGCTCTGCTGCACAAGTGGTTCCTGTAGGTGTAATGCACATATATGAGGAAACTCAGGCAGACAATGACAACTCAGGCAATTTCCCTGGTTCTGAGAAGAGAGAAATAGTAGATTGTGGCGTATGTGATCTTATTTGTGTTTGAAATGTCTGCAAGAAGGTGAATAATGGGGAAAGGGTTTGGATTTAGGTCAGAGGTGTCAAACTGTGAAGTAATTTGTGAGTGTTAGCCGCTGGTTGTTTTCCAGGTCCGTGTTGTGCCATTGCAGCATTGGCATTTTATCAGTAAGGGGAAGTGTGTGTGCTGCAATTCCTGGAAGTCAGAGAATGGGTGACCAGATGAGTATGCAGATTGAGTATTCCACCAGAATTTCATGTTCATGGTATTCATTCGTGTGGAGTCCAAAGTCCCATGTGTTTGGGGTTCCATGTCTAGCTGAAAGTTGTATCAGAAATCCAAAGTTTAGCATATGTAATCAGTGGAGTGAGTGTTGTGAGGAGTTTGGGAATCAAACTTGTTGGGCAATTTGAAGTGTGAAGTGGTATATGCAACAGCTAGGATGAATGCGGGATGCGAGGAGCAGAAATTGTGGAAGCTATATACTGAGTAAGAAGCATGATTCAAATTTGGGGTTCCTGAGACCATGATTCAGAACTGAGACAGGGATACAAGTGCAGGTCTGATGCCATGAGCACTACATTATATACATACATACATACATACATACATATGTACTACATTATATATATTTATATATATATATATATATATATATATATATATGTGCCATGATGATGGAAAGGGCAGTACTAGAACCCAATGGCTAATGAAAAAACTTTGAATTTACGTAACGTACTCTAATAGCTAAATAAATCTTTAAATTTTAATTCAAGCTTCACTTTGAAAATGTGAGAAATAGGTAAGAATAATGGTAAAGGAGATGGAGGTTTATCAATTTACTAATATCCCATGTGTTTCTTTTTGAATTTTTCTCATATTATTATGTTTTTCCATAAGGTGTCCAATAGTTCATCATTATTTATGTCAATTTAATTTTTTGTTTTACTATATAAGATGGACATGTGATAAAATAATCACATGTTAATGTGCCTTTTCATGTCCATGTAGATGGCTCGGAAAAAAGAAAAAGAAAAAAAGTTAGTAAGGTAGTCCATCAAAAGAACATGTTATTGTACCTTTTCATGTTAATGTCTTTTGAAAAGGAATTATTATTTTGAATAATAATAATAATAATAATAATTTGAATTACAACATTGCATATACCTTACCCTAAGGTTAGTTTTGCCATTAGATAATTTTCATAATAGTGAGGTGAAATTTTGTGAAAATATGATCTTTATGCCATCTTTTTCATTTTTATTTTTGCATATATCTTATTTTTTCCCTTCCCATTTATTTAAAATTTCTTTTTAAAATGGATATTCCATAAATATTTTTTCAGATCTACATGTGCATGATAAATTTTAATTTTAAAAATAAAATATTTTAATTTTAAAAATAAAGCAAAAATTCCCGAAGAAACAAAGGAACAAACAAGCAAAAAAGACATGCACAATGTTGAAAGCAAAACAAAAAGCAAAAAGAGCTTGAACAATGAAAGCCAAAAAAAGACAAATGACATCAAAATGATGCTATTGCAACTTTATAAACAGACATGATGAAGGAAAAGAAAACATAAAAAATAAAGAAAAAGCGAAAATATAAATTAAATTTTTTTGATGTTATTTATGTTGGTGAAAGGTTTGTCTATAAACCCTTTCAAAAATTTTGATGCCTCCCCTCAACCTACTAGCCTTGAAACATCATTTCAAAATTTAGAACTTATACAAAATGGTGCACAAACAAGCCATGAGCTAACATGAATTCACAAGATACATCATAGCCTTAACTTGAAAAAGATCATTACTATCCCCCAATAACATTAATTTAAGTTCCTCACAAGGTTTACATCAAATGATTTTTTCCTTGAATTTTTGAAATGGAAATTTCAGAAATTGTCAAGTTATAAATCTTACAGTTTTAGGTGCTCAAAACTTTCTCATTACACATCCAAATCGAAAGATTTCAAAAGACAACTCATATACTTTGAAAATAAAATTTCAATTATGCATCAATCTCCTTAATAAGAGGTGATTTGACTCTTCAAATAGGGAATCATTTTGATGATTTAACTTTCGAGCAATGTTCAAAAGGCCATAACTTATAATATAAGATCTTTGTTTTGAAATTGTAGCAATGTTCAAACAATTTTTTTTAATGTAAAGAGAGCCCAATTTGGATAAGTTTCTATGATCCAAACCTTGATTCAAATCTTCAAGACACATTAAAACACTATAAGAAAATTAAGAGTTTTGTGGTTAGGCTTACAATTAAATTTTTGAATTCCAATGGACATTTGCAACTCATGGTATTTATATGGTGTGAATGTTATTGGGACAAGTTGCAAAAATTGCTCTAGACATCCAAGGTTCTATAGGTAATGTATACTACTAAACATATGTGCAACTCAAATGCAATCATATGCAATTGCTTTGCAACTAATTATTCACGTAAGTATTTCACACAAATGCCCATAGATAAATGGAATAACAAGGATTTTCATTCATTCATTGACAAATTAAATTTGTTTATCTTTAAAACTTATTTACAACTATTTTACCATTAGTTGCCCATGTTAGATTCTCATGCAAATATTGTGGATGAATGTAATATTGCACACTTTTTTAGTCATCCATTCATGAATGAAGTTTATTCGTGTCTATTATAACTAATTTGCAACTAATGCATTACCAAATTGTATTATTTTGTAACTATTAGATTTTTCTATGGTATTATGTTTGATGCACCCCCAAACTCCTTGATGGACTCAATTGTGAGTCCAAAAGGGTGAAAACAACGAAAGGATAAGGAGTTGGGACACGTTCCTTAACTCACAACACTTTGGGGTAGATGGGTGTGCTGGACTTTCAGGATGGGGACTAGGAAGAGTGACAAGCAAATCAATTACTCACATAGACCTGCACAAACCAAACAACAAGTTGGTTAGTGCATAGTTGAAACACTTTCGATGCATGGACGAACCATGGGCAAACACGAACTTATAAGATTCACCACTACTTGGATTTGGGGGAAGCGACCACCTTCTCCTTTATAATATTTTTTGTGCTTGGCCACGGGGTCAGCACCCAAATGTCATTTTGTCCTAGGACCCCCAAATTGGAGTTTCGAAATTCCTTAAATTGAGATTTTTGCAACTTTGGAGGCCCATAATTTTGTGTACAGACCTTCGATTAAAGTGAGGTTTAAAAAAAAGTTGTAGCCCTTGTTGTAACTTTCTAACAATATGTGACACAACATTTGCACGCAAGGAAATCAAGAAGATTCCTAACTTTTAGTGGTCGAGAGTCAAATTGAACTTGAATATTTTTACTCATTAAACCTAGAAATTAAAAGTTTTTATAATTTCACACAACCATCGAAAATAAGACTTTGATGGTTTCAATCAAATGAAACATACAAACAATTTTTTTCTTAAACAAATAAATTTGAAAAAAAAATACAAACGTTTTCATTTCATGTTATTTACATGAGATTTATTTTTTTAAATTTGAACATTTTATTCTTTAAACTAAAATTCAAAATATAAAAAATTGTTATATAATATTTTTCCTAGTTGCCTCATAAGAAATTAACAAACTTAAAATGAAAAAAAATAACCATCTCCTTATTCATCCTTCATATTCTTTTGGCAGTATGCACAAGTGCATAATAACCATAAATGTAAGTCACAATATCTACAAAGACCTACAACCATGTGTCACATGGCCTTGCATATCTCACACAAATTCGAATTTGAAATTGTGTAGGTAGTTGAAATTTAATTATACACTAGTTGTAATGGACATATAATTACATGGTAATTTTTAATTAGTTGCAAAGGAGTTAAAAGTTCCAAATCTAATAGACAATGGTAATGAGTACACATGGGATGATCATATACATCAATGTTGTACACTAGTTGCAAAGGTAGTTGTTGATTGTGTGATGGTCACCACTTACAACTTTCATGCAATTTGTTTACAAAGTCAAAATATGATTGATCACAACCATATATATGATGTGCATTACATTCATATAGGGTTCAATTTTACAATTAACATGTAATTACAATAAAACTTTATGAAATTTTGATGTGGCATTTTGCTTTTTAAACCCTTGTATTTCCATGGAATAGTTTTAACTAGTTATTGTTGTGTGAATATATCATTTACATGGATATACCTAGTGGGGTATTTTTTTACCCCATCCTATTTCCTCAAAATCAATATACCTTAATCAAATGCATACCCAAGGAAATATAAATTTGGAAAAAATACCCACTTCATAACCCTAGATATCTCAAAAATACCCATACCCAAAGTCAAGTATGTTTTCAAACCCAAGTAAATCTTGTTAGGATAAGTTTCATTTAAACATTAAAATCACAGCTAAAATTTCAAAAACATTGTCAGTGTCACTGCCACTAGACCAAGGTGTCCAATATTGAAAAAAAATGTTTCTTAATGACTTTGGGAATGTTGAAGTAGATTTCTTGAATTAAATTGAAAATGAGTTTAAAAACTAATTAGATCATTATGTTGTACTTGTGGATATGGCATATTTTAATTTTTTATATTTGTAGTTATGTTTAGTAGGGCAAGTGGCATGTTTTCCAATTTGATATCAATGGCCTTCCATTTTATGTATGTTTAAGGATTCGAAATTGTTCAATATTTTTATGAGAATTTATTATTGTAATTTGACATCACATGTATGCATTGTCCCACTAGATTTAGGCCTATGAAATTTTTTAAAATAAAATTTACAATTCTACTTTTAAAAACCTTACATAGAGGTATATGATAGGGGTATCCGGACCTTACCTTAATGGGAAAAAAATCATAATGTACCTTTACCCATTGGGTAAATAAATTGAAAATTTGTATATACCCTTACCCAAACATATGTCAAAAACAATATCCCACACAACACTAGTTATAACATATTCCACATTAGTTGCTTTGGACACCTAGTTGCAAGGTAATGAAGTTTTCATGAACACAAATTTTCAAAGTGAAAATTTCAATTCCCAAAGTGAGAATTTAGCTTAAGAGTGTTAAGAATGCATCCCTTTGACTTCATGCACTTTTATTTTAATGTGGAAATGTTGTTTCATTCTCTTGAACTCATTCCAAGTCTTAATCTTTTATTTGGTTTGGTTTCACTTCAAAGCATTCAACTTTTTTCATCTTGAAAAGGGCATTTGTTTGCCCATCTTGGGAGTTGATAGTGCACTCATATTAACGTCATGACACCTTAATTACAAAAATCAACAAATAATGTGGTTAATACAATAATTTTGGGTCATAGACTCATCATGGACATGTGTATGTTCTAAGTTCATCATGGTTTAAACTTGTAAGCAACATTACCATCCTCCTTATAATATATTATATAGCTTTTCATGGGCCTTTCACCAAAATGACATTTTTTTTAAAAATTCGAAATATGTTTTTGAAATCAAGACACCACTTTGCTTTCTTGTGATTTTGGAAAGATACTTTTTATATAACTTTGGCAAATTGAGCATGTGAACATATAATCTTGTAATTCTTAAAAAAAGATTTCCGAGTTCATATCAAACTCTTCAATTAGACATGATTCCTCTTTTAAATTCATGTTTAAATAATCAAAAGTCATCTTGGTAATTTTTGTTTTAGCTGTTCAAATTACCATAATGTATGGAAAACAAGTTTGTAAATTGAAAATGTGAGCCTATAATGTTGTAGTGTGCTTGATGAAATCATTTCGATGGGCTAAAGATCATATCATCTTGACATGTTTTGACCTTTTAACTCTCGATTCAAAGATTTGGAACTCTTCCATTACTTGGGAGCCTCAAGTAACAAAGTGGAAAAGCAACTTTAGAGTTTTGGCCCTTGGGAATGCATCATTTTCACTCTCACACATTTCCATTTCATGTAAGTGTGTTTTCACTATCCTTGATTCATTCCAAGGTTTGGGTTGTTTCTTGGCATGATGCCTATGATCTTGCCCCATCCTTAATCACGAACCCAAAGCTAGGGTTGGGATAATCCCCATGTTTTTTTTATAATGAATACACATGGATGGTGACATGCCTACATAGTCTCCTTACATGTGGAAACAAAAGGCATGTCCTTTGGTGTCTTGCACATGTTTACACTTGGTAAATCAACTCACTTGGGGACCAACCAAACATTGGAATTTGTTGCCACAAACTCCGCTACTTAAAAATTAAAAGTAGGTAATTGTTAATGGTTCAAACAAACTTGTATTTTAGGTAATTTGCGGTTGTGGTTGCTCAACTTGCCTTGGTTTGTTTTAAACAATGCCCATTGTAAGTCTCTATTAGAATTTTTCATTTTTAAGAATCTCTCCATCTTTCATTGTTTTTTTTGGATCAAAGCAATTGCTTATTTATTTTAAATTTACTAAAATCGAACATAATTTATACCATATAATCAGTGATTTTTTAAGGTGAAAATTTTCAACTTGGTGATTTTTTTAGAAAATGAAAAAAAAAAATTGTGATTTTTAAAGAAAATTTTGTCATTTGTTAAATAAAAAACTCAGCCACATCTAGACCTAGGCACTTCTTAGGTTGCCACTTGTAAGATTATTGTAAAAATGCTACAACCCACCAAGGATAGTCATCATTTAATGCTAATCAATGTTGGGCATCCTTGCCAATGGACCTACTTGAGGAATTTGGAAAAAAAAAAAAAAAACCATGCATATAATATGATTACATTTTTTTCATGCAATAGTAAATATTGTTATACTTTTAATTTTATTAAAAAAAATCTTGACCTTTTTAAAGCTTTTACTTGGGTTACATGCATTTTGTTAATGCCTTATTTGGTTCATAAATTGTTTGCAACCTTTTTTAATTACCTAGTGAAAATTTCAGATTTATCGTTCTAAACCTTATTCAGTTGGTACATCTTTAATCTTTACCTTATTCAAAGGGTGGGTAATTTTTTTTGGATTTCATCCATATTGTTTAACTTCATCTAGGTGGGAACATGTTCCATTAATCTATGTGGAAAGTTTCATCCATGTCAATTTTATCCCATTTGTCATTTTCATCCAAATGTCCAATTTAGTTAGTGCATGTGAAACAAATTCCATCCTTGTTTTTAGCTCAGTTGATAAGATATGGTTTAGTTTCATCAACAATGTGGGGTTCAATCTCACCCACCATTCTCCTACTTCATCCATATAGTCAAGTTTGTCAAATGACCAAATTTCATCCACATGATGAACTTCATCCACATTCTCAAATCAACATGGTGAGTTTCCATTCACATGGTTCCATTCACTTTTTGTACAATGATGTCATCAATTTCAATCATATGATCCAAGTTTGTCAAATGTTTAATTTTTCATGAATGTGTTGAACTTCATCCAAAATTGTCAAAATCTGTCCATATCAAATACCATCCCCCTGCAGCCCCCCCCCCTGCCCACCCTGCCCACCCTGCCCCAGAAAAAAAAAAACATTGGAAAATGCTGCATACTAGATAGTGTACATACCATGTATTGTACATACATACTAGTAGCATGAATGTACAGCAGCTGAAAAGCAGTTGCAAAATGTAGCTGCAAAACACTTTGTAATAACAAACAAAGTGCAATACTATTGTTGCTATTGCTCAACATCAACTCTTATTGCTGACATTTTGTGTTGTGGGTGTTGTTGGTGTTGTCATCGATGTTTTTGTTGACATTGTTGTTGTTGTTGTCGTTGGTGTTGATGATGTTGTGGGTGTTGTTGGAGTTGTCATCGATGTTTTTGTTGACATTGTTGTCATTGTTGTCATTGTCGGTGTTGATGATGTTGTGGGTGTTTTTGGTCTTCGACTCCAAAGAAACTCTGCAACAACTTCTTTAACCAACTCCTTAAAAATTCGACGCTCGAGTTCAAGTCCAACTTCCGTGACATCGACATTGAATTCGGACCAGCTTTGTTGTAGCTTTGCTCCAATGTCTTTGCGCACAACTGTCTGAACTGTGTGGTGAACATTATCATCGAATTGTGCACATGGAATCCGTCGTAACTCATCCCACACTTCTTTCACAAAGCTCCGCACCATTGCTGGTTCTTGGACTGAAACCACCAGCTGCTGCTCCTGATGTTGATGCTGTTGAGCAAAGATGGTTGTCCATGGTACATCCTGGTTCAAGCACAGCGGGAGTTTCCTTGATGTGATTTCATTGAAAGCATCCAAAAGCAAGCGTCTGTCAAGAATCTCCATCTTCTTCTTCTTCTTTCTCTTTTTTTCCTTGCTTGAATGTTCCTCCTCGTGTTTACAACAACCTTGTTGGTCGTTGCTCATGTTGTGCTCTTGCTTTCTTCTTGGCCATTGCTGCTCTAAGCGAATAAGCATTGCAGGATCGATACTAATAGTAGTACTACTAGTATCAGGTGTAGTGTGCACCAAGGGGACAATGACAACAGGATGCTGCTGCTGCGTTGATATTTCTGGTAAAAAAACCTCCTTTCTGATGAACTGATCTGGTACAACTACAAGTGAGTCATGGACAAATTGCTGATCATCTTCTTTGTTCTTCAGTGGTGTTCCTGTAATACTTCTGCTTGTTGTCAAGGCTGAGCTAGTTGTGTTCTTACTGTCAAATGGGAGCAGCTCAATGTTGTCATTGTCATCCTCCACATCTTTAGAGGTCTTGACTGGTCTAAGCAGGAGCTGTTGTTGTTGTTGCCACTGCTGCTGTTGGCTGGAATCAATCTCGAAACACAACTTCTTCCTCACTGTTGCTGGGGCAGCAGCAGCTGCTGCAGCAAGCTCTTCTTCTATGTCAACATTATCGACCAAACTTGTGAATTTTTTGTTGTTTCTCTCCAATGCATCATCTGACAAAACTGCAAGAAAAAAACACCAGACATGTACAGGTCATCACAAATTTGTCGCTGAAACCCACCATTTGTTCCTGAAATTCACTGTTTGTTTTGGAGCAAGATTGGATAACTGACACACTCCTTTCCAATGATTCTTGTATTGAGAATTGAAGGTTGCAAGACATTGTATGTATGTTTTGAGATGCGTACCTTCAAGGTTGATACCAAGCATGGTGCAACTTTGTGGACTAGGTATTAGTTCCTCATCCTCAAAGGCCGTGTTGTTAAGCACAGAAACAGGGCTTGGTTGCTCCATTGTTGCACTGACTGTAGGCAGGTTCTCACTCAACTCAAATTTTTTGATCAGAAAATTGGGTGGTTTTTTTTGCAACCTGAAGTCCCCTTCCTCATCAACGGTTGCTGGCTTGTCTTTCACCACTTCTGCACATGCCATCTGCCAACAGTTTTTGTTGTCAACTTCCAGCTCCAACAGGAGATAAATGGCTTAGTGTTTTTGAAAGAGATTCCTGCAAAACTCACTAAAAAAAAATAGATCGGAGGTTTTGGTACTAGGAGTCCAAATTCAGGGGGAAATCGAAATCTCACCTCCAATTCTCGAGATTTGTGGGATGATCTCATGTTGCTTGACACACTGAGAACAACGTTCTCTGGATTCAGGGAGCAATCTCCACTGTGATCCGAAGCTTCACCTTCGATGATTCGAACTTTCACAGTTGCTGCTGCATTCGCTGATTCCTGAACCCATGACTGACATGTCGCATCCATCCGAGTATCCTCTTCTTCTTCTCCCATGACTGCAACAAAAGAAAACACATGTCTCTGGAGGGTTTTAGTTTTTCATTGTGAATTATTTGGTGGTAAAACGACATCCACTCCTTGACAACCCATTGGTGTCAAGCAAGCTATCTTAGAGCATTCAACTAGATTTCAAACTCATCAAAAGCACAAAGACGGAAAAGCTCCAGTAGGGTTAATGCACAATAGACATACCTGTGTTGGTACAGAGCTTCGATGGTGTTTGCTTCTTGAGAAACTTTTGGGCCACGGTGTTGTTGCTGGGTGTCTTGGATGGTTTGATTTTGTTACTTGCCAACTCTACAAAAGCTCCTGAACTTCTTTGTGACTTTCTTGCAGTATTATCCAGGATCCTGGTCTTGAGCTTCGCATCTGCTGAAGGTGATTTTCCTGACCTCAACGTGTTAGGGTCCAAACTGTTAGCTTTTCCCTTCTTTAAGGACTCTTTCAACTTGGGTGTCTTTGATGATGATGGTCCCAGTCTTCCAAGCTTACATTCTTCATGCTCCTTGAGCAGAGAAAGATTTCCTTGCAAACTTTTCTTCTCTCCCATTCTAGTACTCCCACTTCCAAATGCACAGCGGTGGTATTGTGACCTTGATTTTTTGGAGTTGTTGGGTGGTTCCCTTGCTGGAGATTTCATGGTTGCAGAGGTGGTACTACTACTACTACTATACGAAGGAGCTAACAACTGGAGAGGAGATTGTTGTCGGTTCATATGTTGTCCATCTTTCGAGGTTTCATTGTTGGTTCTGACTTGTGCTCTCCTAGGCTTCCTTTGAGCATTCTGGATGCCCCCCCCACTGCAAGAGACAACATCCCAGATACACACCATTACATCAATACTGCACACAACCCCAGCAATCTTCAAGAAAAAAAGAATCTCTCCAAAATGGATACTTATGCTGACAAAGAAGAAGAAGAGTTAAGAAAGTTATGTACCCAATCTCACTTTCAGCACCAGGAGTGCTGGTGGGTGGTGACATAAGTTTTGGAGGTTGTAGCAATGATCCAACTTTTGTCTTGATCGGCTTCATCGTAACAATGGAAGAGCGATGATCATTTCTTTTTTTAAATACAGTTTGTGAATCAGTTTCCAACAATGAAACCAGCTCGATTTTCTGGGGTTCTAATTCATCACCTTGTGTAATCATCTCCTCATGAGTTCTTGTGTTTGAATTTGCCAAGTAATACTCATGGGACCCAAGAAGTCTGGGAGTCTCTTGGTGTTCATGCTTTGCCTGATGATAGTCCTCATTGTTCAAAATTGTGATTGTAAGCTTTGATGAAATAGGAGTTTGCTGGTTGTTTGACTCCTGACAGTGTGGCTGCAGATATGATTCTGTCGGCGGCATAGTCGGGCCTGATCTGGAGTTGAGTACTTGTACCTGCTTGTGATTCGGTGAGTGTAGTAGGCCCTTCAGCTGCATGGCCTCCAGGATTTGCTTAAGTGTCTTGCGTTCTTGAACTGAGTTCCTTAATCTAAGCTGGCGCACACGTTGAGCCATGTCACCATATAGTGGTTCCTGTCTGGTGACAAAATCCAGCTTCTGTACAGCTGCTGCATTTTCTTCTGAGAATTGTTTGCCAGTTTGTGGTACATTGCCACTCTTCATGGCATTATTATTGCAGGCATCTTGCTGTTTGAACAGCAGAGGTGGCATCCCTTCCATAAACTTTGGCGACTGACAAGATGCAGATCTTGATCTCACCTCATGATGAGCTTCACATGCATGCCTGTCCTTTCGCTCTTGCATTATCTGAGCTTCACATGTGTGCCTGTCCCTTCGTTCTTGCATCATCTGAGCTTCACATGCATGCCTGTCCCTTTCCTCTTGCACCATCTCAGCTTCACATGGATGCCTGTGCCTTTGCTCTTGCATCATCTGAGCTTCACACGTGTGTCTGTCCCTATGCTCTTGCATCTGAGCTTCATGGCAACTCCCTGATCCTCTTGTATTGCACATCTGACTGGATTCATCTGATACTCTTGTTAGTGGCAACACAGCCAAACCCAGTGGTGGGCTTGGCTGGTTCGGCAGCTGCACCTCTCGAGGTGGTGTTCGGCAGAAAAGAGATTTTTGTGGAGGTGTCTTCCTCTGTTGTTCAAAATTTGGAAGCTTATCAAGCCCCATCAGCCTTGCCACCACATTGTTTTCCTGATGGTCACCACCACCTCTCACACTGAAAGAGCTGCTCTTTTGACCAACATTGTCACTGCGATTACCAGAGTGCCCAGGAGATGATGATGCTGCTGTTACTGCTGCTTCATGAGCAAGGACATCTTTGCATCCCTCAACAGCAAAAGGATGACCTCCATCTCTACCTTGCTGAGAAGATTGGAGCACATCTGTTAAACCAAACCCTGGTGTCCAATGGTCACCCCTGACCTCCTCCTTCATCAAGCAATGACAATTGTCAAGTGGCATATGTGGTGGTTGTGAACCTTGGGCATTGACAGTCATTTTGTGGCGGTTTCTGCTTGAGGCAGATATTGAAGGTCCATCATCCAATTCCACAGTTAGCCTTGATACCTCTTTTGGTTCCAAGGACCTCCATAGATTTGAGAGTTTGTTGTCATTTGCAAGCATAGTCAGACCCTTCTCCATCGAATCCAACAAAAACTGCGCCTGACATCCCTGATCAATATATACATCTGCCGAACCAATTCTTGTCTCAGCAGAACACAAGTATGGTACGTCTGAATGAGCCATCAGCTCATGTTGTTGTTGTGGTGCTGCTCTTCTTCCTTCACAGAGGAGGAGCTCTGATTCATCGCTTCCGGATCCAGTGACTAAGGTGCTTGATTTCTTCAAATGGCCAAAAGCAAAAGAAACCTGATTCAAAAGGACTGGTGCAAGCAGCAGCTCTGTGTCACAATCCTCAGTACTATTCTTCTTCTCTAGAGGCACACTTGACCACTGCTTGTGTTGTAATGATTCACACAAAACATCCTTGACTTCCAGAGCTTCCAGATTCAAAGATTGTTTGTCTTCACCACCAAGCATTTCATCCAAGGAAGCTCCAAGCTGACGAGGTCCAGATAGTTTTGGGTTTTGCGATTGTGCAGTCAGTGAAGATGGACTCGGCAGTGATGCTCCTTTTGCCACAAAAGATGATGATGGAGGAGGAGGAGGGACATTCTCTTGGATGTAAAAAGAGAGACGTGGCTTTGTAGTAGTAGTAGTAGTAGTAGTAGTTTGTACATGTTTTACAACTTCCTCATCTACATTCAATCTATCATAGCTATCTCCATTTCTGGAAAGAGAGTTGATCTTCTCCACAGATGTCCATTTGTTGCTGGTGGTTTCCCAGCTCTGGATTCCTCTTCTTGTGTTGTCTTCCATGACTGCTGGCTTCAGCTGCTCCTCAAGAGTGTCCACTGATGTCCTCCGCTGACTACTGTCCATTGCCTACAGAAACAATGATGACAAAAGTGTGAGAGGAACTAGGGAAAAAGCTCCAAAGATCTCTGAACTTGCTTCGTTGCTTGCTATTGCTTGCTTTCAAAGAAGACTGATGGAAAAACACATGCACAAACAAGATCCAGAAGAAGAAGAAGAAGAAGAAGACCACTGTGAGAAAAGAGAAAGGATGATTACCATGTCGTATGCAGGATTGGAGCGGAGCTCATGGTATGGCTTTCCAGAAGCAGTCGGCATGATTTGCGCTGGTTCAAACAAGGAAGAAAAGAAAAATTCACAGAGATCAGTTTTTTGTTCAACTGTAGAATCTCTCACCCGCACACGCACACATTTTCCATTTTGCCAAAGGGAGGATTTTTGTGGAATTCGATCAGAGTGTATGACAGACAGACAAACGGAAAGACAGACATAGGAAGTCGGGGGACAAACCATGCAGACTGGGATTGCATCTGGAGCTATAGCGTTGGGCAGTGAGGGCAGGATGACGATCAAAGATCTGGAGTATTCCTGTCATGCAACCCATGTCCTTGTGAAACACCCTCTGATGGTCCTCAGAGAGAACATCCATGAAGCTTGCTGGTGATGTCGTCGGCATGGTCTCTCAATGTAGGTATATATCAAGCTCTCCTTCTTTTGCAAAGAAAGGAAAGGAGAAGGAGAAGACGATAATGAACCGGGTGCAAGCAAACACATACCCAACCACCCAACAACCCCCACTTTTCAAGCTCAGCTCTCTGCTCTTTCTGAATCATCACATTCTGCACAGTATTGCATCAGTCAGAAAAACACCCAAAACTCAGAAAAGCTCTGCAATACGAGACCAGAATTTGCGAGCTCACCCGAGCTGAAGAAGGTGCACAAGCTCTTGGTAGAAGCTGAATAAGACTGTAAATTGCATTCTGCTTCTGACAAGAGCTCCTCCTGCTGCTGCTGCTGCTGCTTTTTTCCGTGTTGCTGCTGCGCTCTCAGTAGTGTTTTTATTGCTGGGTCTAAAGGCTCTAAACTGGACTCCACTGCCAGTTGCTGTAAAGCAAGCAGAAAAGACGAAAGGGAAAAAAAACAAAAGAGTTTTTCTCTTCAACGCGCTATGATCATTGCCGCGCATCTCCTCTCATCTTCTTTCATCTCTCGCAGTCCACTAGGCTGGGAACACTATCAACAAGCCAACCACATCCTCCATATCTTTCAACATTACCAGCTCCTCCTTCTCCTCCTCCAGCAGCAGGCACACCAATCTCTCATCCTACCTCCACCCTTCTTGTTCTTGTTCTTGTTCTTGTTCTCGCCGAACAATGCAGCAAACCAGTGTTATGAGATAGCGAGAGAGCGAGAGAGTCCCGAGTGTAGTTCATAGACTTTGTTGCGAACTACATTTCTATAAGACTGCAAACCCACACCCAAAACAAAACACAGCAAAGCAAACCGACCACCGAAGCAACAAAAAGCAACAAAACAAACAACTATATCACAACAAATGGATTGTAAGCTAATCAGAGTTCACATCTTTTTTTGCGAGCTTGCTTTTGTGTACACACACACACACACAAACTCGGCAAAGGCCACTATTTTTTGGGCTCCGCTCTTGAAGAAGAAGAAGCAGCAGAGAATTGATGTTCCTGGACGATGACGACTCAAACAGCGGCAATGGAGTTGGCAGAAGAGAAGAGGAGAGAGAAGAAGAAGAAGAAGACAAGCGCAACAGCGCACAAGACAAGAGAGAAGAAGAGAGAAGGAAAAAAAGGGAAAGAGGAGGGAAAAACAAAACCCAAAAAAATGTCGTAACTCCACCCTCATCCCTTCATTCATCCATGGACCCCTTCACCCTCATTCATCCACCCTCATCCCTTCATCCATCCATTCATCCATGGACTCCTTCACCCTCATTCATCCACCCATCCATCCAAAGCATGCATGTACTCCTCACTCTAACATTCCTCCACCCATTCACCCATGGACTCCTCATTTTACCCCCTCAAGCATTCATTCATCCATCCATTCATTCATCCATGGACTCCTCATTTCAGCCCATCCATCCGTTCTTTCATCCATGGATTTCTCATTTTACCCCTTAACCATTCATCCATACCATTCATCCATTGGATTTCCTTTTTTCCTTTTCCACCCTCTCATTCATTTTGGACACCTTACTCCACTGCTTATTCATTCATTCATTCATTCATCTATGGACTCCTTACTTGCACCCCTCTTTTATTTATTCATCCATCCATTCATTCATCCATTCATCCATTCATCTCTCGACTCCTTGACTCTTGAGTCTCAAACTGAAACTTTTGTTTTAAGAAGGCCGGGCAAGTTTGGAACAATTTTTTTCTTTGGGTTGGAGTCCAAGCAAGTGGTTTAATCAACACCCCTCCCCCTCCTTACTCCTTAGGTGTTTAACATTTAGGTCATAAATGAAAGAATAATGTGTGTATTAAGGAAAACATTTGTTAGCATTGGGCATGAAAACATGGGACATTTATACATTTGGAGAGAGGACGGTGTTAACACTTTAGGTCATAAGTCAAGGAGGTGTGTCTTAAGAAGGTTGTAATTGTCAACATGGGATGTGAAAGCATATTAGAAATAAAAGTTGGAAGAGATAGATTTCAAAAGGTTTAGGGTTGAAGGTTTAAGATCAAGGGGGAGTAAAAAAGGGAATGCCTTTTTGTTTCTTATAATTTTGATATCAATGGAGATTATTGGATTGATTTTTTTTGGGGATTTTCATTTCATGTTTTGATATTTAATTTTTTTAATGTTTTATTGGGTTGATTATTGTATTCCTTGATTAGATTTGATGATAAATAGTTGAATAATTAATTAAATTGGCACACATTTAACACATTGTATGTTCAAAAGTTAGTGGATAATCACATAGGATGTTATCAGAAATGTCATGTATGCCTTCGTTTGAAAAAGTGTGCATGTTATATGGAGAGAGCGGTGGTATGTTCTTATGTTAAGAATTTCATTATGTGTTGAATTTTATATGATTCATGAAAATCAAATCTTTTGTTGTCAATGTGATGGATATTAACTTAACACAAAAAAACGACGATTACAAATGTTATTAGTGTAGTTGTGAAACCTAGCGTCATCGTTAAGATTTGTAAGTATAAAAGGTTTCATGAAGGACACCATTTTATTCCAATGGCCATAAAAGTGTGCATTGCATTCAAGCATAATATGAATAATTTCATTAAGGAATGTGTTCATCTTTTTCACAATAGACAATTGAGATCATTTATCTTTGTATTTTTACATTCAATTTTTTAGGCATCGTGTTAATATTGCTCTTTAACATTTTTTAATCTTTATTATGGATTACGTTAACAAGAAATGCTTGTTCTAAACCTCCTATTACTATCAGATCTCATGACTTGCATGTAGACAACATTGTAAAAGCTATAGGCGACATAGTTTCCTAACACAAGAGGGATTAACTTTCGTCCTTTTTTGGTTCTTGTGGGCTATGAATTTTTTGGCCTTTCCTTGGCCTTCCATTTTGTCTTTCGTGTGATGGTTTCAACCATTAATTTTTATTGGATTTTTTGTCCTTATTAATTAAAATTTTAAAAAAATTGGCACTTATTTTTTGAAAATTTCAACAAGTAATGATTATAAAAAAATTCAAAAAAATATTTTTGTTATGTTTATTGGACAATCTAATGTGTGTAGATAGTTTCAATTTAAGTTGTTGAACTTTTAAGGTCTATAATTCAAACAAACAATTGAAAAATTGCAAAATTTTGATTTTATACTAATTATAATTTTTTTGACACAAGAAATAAATAAAAATTCAAAAAATTAATTAAATAAAATTAATTTAATTTATGCTGAAACCGTTCATGTACTGCAATGATTAATTGAATTTTCATTTGTGAAAGAGACCATAGTTTGTTTGTTTATGTTGTTGGGGGGGGGGGGGGGGGGGGGGGTAAGAGATGAAATCATATTTTTTTTGGAGTGGTTGTTTGTAGGATATGAATCATATATTTTTTCTAAGTAAAACAAAAAAAAAAAAAAAAAATTTAAAA
>Ga0116231_10007687_pt1 | contig 19514 bp, 23 predicted proteins | sample S1TSphgellanicum_2_FD_89695 | JGI IMG/M metagenome (GOLD analysis project Ga0116231, IMG submission 89695) | Host-associated microbial communities from peat moss isolated from Minnesota, USA - S1T2_Fd - Sphagnum magellanicum MG | ecosystem: Host-associated > Plants > Peat moss > Unclassified...
TATGCTTACAAGCCAACGTTTTAGCACATGAAAATCGAAGTATATATTGTACCTGATACAAATTCTTCCTATTTTGGCATCCGCTATAGTAGCAGAAGAGATTTCTCCAAATTTGATCGAATCAATTAAAAATTCCCTCATCTGTTAAAGACTCCAGGCTAATTTACCAATTGGGCTTGCCTTTGAGCTAAGCATCGACAAAACCTACAACTAATAATTCATTTATTTTTTTGAAATCATAAATTGCCTTTGCGAGCTGCTAATAAAGCAATTACCAATGGACCCAATGCAACTATTAAAGCCAGAACAGTGAGCTGTGCAATAACTTCTAAAGTCATTCTGGTTCCAACCCACCACTTTTCCTAAGTCAAGATGAGGAGGATGCTTAAGAGACAATGAGAGACATGCAAAATGAGAAGAGAAGCTTAATTTACAGAGGTACTTACAGTAGGAATCATATCTTCAGTGTAACCACCAGTCTGGAATCCAAAAAAACAAACATGAACAGAGCATTAGTAATGCTCATAAGAAGAGCCTTGAGACACAATCCCTAGGGTTGCAACGAGGTTGCTGCAGCCTTCACAAAAGTTAGGGTTTACAGGCATCAACTGCTGTGCCCTGAGAAAAGAACTGTTAAACCTGTGAGAAGGCCTTTCAAATGTCAGGAGAGAGATAGAGTACTTGTATCTTCACTAATCTGGATGTTCCATGTTCCATTCCTGACTAGCAGATGATTAGACTGTTTCAAGAGATTGACGGGATCAGAAAACATCGCATCGGCCAATTAGTGGAAGATGATCAAGGACTAAAGCAAGGGAGCCAAAAACACAGAGACAGAGACAGACCGTAATAACGTTGACGAGTGAAGTCTTCCCGGCGTTTTGAAGACCTATTAGTGAGAGCTCCATTTCCTGCTTGAAAAATAGGCTGCCGATCACGCCCCCAGCATCACCATAACCATCACACGAAACACAGACAAATGAGAATCCGCACCAAACCCTCGTCTCCACAACCTATTCTGGGATCACATCAGAACTATTAAGCTAATCCAACTCCAAAGAAACCGACGACACAAGCAAACGGCCGAAGCTCTCTCATAGGTTACCTGCGAAGCCAATTGAGAAAGGATTCCCATATTCCCATCTTGCTCCCACTTGCCCTAGCATACAACGACGCGCGCCCTGTGAATCACACCCTCCTGCTGCTGCTGCTGCTGCTGCTGCTCTTCACTGTTCACTGCCTCCTTCCCACACACCACGCCACCTACTTTGTCTAACACCTAGATCCAACCCACCTTCAGCAAAAGTCTGTTGCAGACACAAACCTTGCGGATGGCAGCTGAAGATGATCTTCCCGACAGAAAAACCGAAAGCTCGGCAGATGGCAATAGGAGAGAAAGAAAAAGAGAGGAGACGAGAGCGAGAGAGAGAGAAAGAGAAACAAGACTCAGTCTTTGTTGCACGCGTCAGCAGCAACAACGAATCACTTAACAACACGCACACATAGATAGAGATGCACACGCGACGAGAACGACAAAGTTCGCCATGTGAGTGCGCTGTGACGTTCCCAATCATGTTGCTTAATAAGCCTTGCCGACCAAGGCAAGGATAGTGTGTTTTTTTTTTTTAAATTCATTATAGAGTATAGTAGCTTAAGGGATTTTGGCTCCTAGGTAATAATAATAGGTCTATTTTGATACGAGGATTTTTGAAAGTTGATAATTATAGAGTATAGTAGCTTAAGGGATTTTGGCCCCTAGGTAATAATAAATAATAGGTCTATTTTTATTATATGAGGATTTTTGAAAGATGATATTTTGGGTGCTTGTGTTGAAACTTGAGATTAGTTATTATAGAGTTCTAATATTTTGAAGGATTTTGGTTTCTTTTAGAGGATTTTTTTTGAAGGATTATAGTTTTTGCATGGTGAAATATTTGAGTTTTTCCATAATTCTTCTTTCTTTTGCCTTAAGATACTACACCTTTTAAGGTAAATGGCAAGGCCACTGTGTGACACACCCCTTCTAAATTTTTTGATACAAACTGAAAAAAAATAAAAATTTAAGGTAGAAAAAGTACCCTAAACAGGGAGTTCTTTTCTTTTGTGGCGAATTTTCACCATTTTCAGAAATTTATTTTTGAAAAAATATATATCCTGTCACAAATATTCCCTGCTTTAAAAAACAATCACCAAACACACTTAGGAAAATTTCACTAGACAGTAGGGTAGCAATTGCCAAATATAGTGAAACTTCCTACCTGTATTTGGCAATTGCTTTTTTTTAGAGGGGGGAATCCATGACAGAATATTCTTTTTCAAAAGTAGTTTACGTATTAATAATGTTAATTCAAAAGTAGGAGGTACCTTGTTTCTTGCAAGAGGCCTCTTACACCGAAACCTAAACCTACTTAACCGAAACCTAAACCTACTTAACCTAAACCTAAACCTACTTAACCTAAACCTAAACCTACTTAACCTTGGGTGTAAAAGGCATTTTGTTCCTATTGCATCATGATCTACTATGTTGAGATTTATTATATCTTATATTTGTCTTGTGCTTAACTTTAGGACTAAGGATCATGAAGACCCATTGGTGGAGACATTTTCAAAATGTAGTAGGGCTAATTAATTTGGCCACAACCTTGTTCTAGCTCTTTATCCAGCTAATGTTCCCATCCTCACACCTTTCCCTTACACGAAAAAACTTGTTCATGTTTTGCTTTTATTTTGAAGACATTTGTGGGGGGGGCAAAATCTAAGTTAGTTTTAAGCACCACCCCATGGTACCATTACATTTGTAAGGCCTCTATTTGGCGAGTATTCCACTCATAAGGCCCTTGACAACTACATTTTACTATTTTATACTTAGTTTCAATAGGCTTTTAATCTTTTACCAAAATTAAGGCTCCTCATTGAAAGAGTTATGCTTGCAAAAATGCAATTAATATGGCAAATATGACAAATCAATATTAACTCATTGTTAAGAGATACAAATATTTTCACCAATTTAGGCTAAAAATGCTAACTAACATTAAATATGATGTGGTATTTAACACATTCCTAACTTTGTCAAGTGATGTAATGATAAAAAACTTATTCCATTTGTAATTTTGCAATGAGCTATAAACCCAAGTCACATTTTTTTGCTCCAAACAAGAAAGAAGGCATGGACATCTCATGATACATTGGATGAACTCTTCAAATTGAGCTCACATGTCAAATTGCACAAACAAAACAAGAGGATGGTTAGTGCACTTTGGGGTCAAAATGGTGCACGGGTTAACCATGGGCTAATTTGGACTCACAAAACTTAGAAAAGCTCAAACTTAAGCTTAGTCACCATCCTTTTTTTTATATTTAAGTATTTTGAAGTTTCCCATGGGAGCTACATTTACATTTAATGGCTTTTTCCCAAATTTCCCAAAGCAAAATATTTTTAAATAATCAAGTTATGAGTCTTACAATTTCATGGTTGTAATTTTTTTTCATTCATTCTCAAATTGAAGCCTCTCAAAGGAAAATTTGTAACTTTTAAAAAAAGCTTTCAATTGTCAAATTAAGCTTTTCAAAAAGAGGTGATTTGATTTTTCAAATCGTCATTTAAAGGTTAATCACAATAACACATAGAACAAATGTAACTATCACTTGATTTTTTATGTTTTAATTTCAAAAAAATTACTAAAGTTGCAAGTCTCTAAATAGATACATGAGGTTGATTCTAATATATTATGCAAACATGTGGAATAATTTGAATTGAATTTAATAAATATAAAGTACTCAAAAAATACATAAAACACAATAAAATGCAATGTTTTCATTTTTGTATAGAACCTAAAATACCTTCAAAATGACATAATCATGTATAATAATTATTTACTTTTTACATAATAGAAAGATCTCATGACAAACAAATGAATAACTTTACAATTATAAAAATCATAAATTTTTAGTCCATCACTTCTTGCAACCAATGATAATCTACCGCATTAGTTTAAAAAACATTCCCATTATTTTTAAGTTGTGAAAATAGTTTGACATAATAAATTCACACATGTAGGATTGGTTTTTATTATCTTGTTTGCACCTTTAAATGGTCAAGAATCACCTTGATAGTTTGACTTTCAACTTTTCAAATGGTCATTTACCTATTGTTACACATTTTTGTTTTTGAAAAGTGACCCCACTTTGATGTACTATTTTTTAGGCCTTTTCAAAGTTTGAAAAGTCCCAATTTGGACAAGGTTTGGTTCTTCAAACTTTGATCCCAAAATCTAGAAACTCTAAGATTTCCAACTCCTAAAATGGGAATCCACTTGAAAGTGATTGGGTTTCACAATAATGGTCTTGATTTGGCATTGCATTGAGAGCGTTTTCTCTTTCTCCTTGTAGACAACTTACATTTTCAAACACTTATATGAATGTGTTAAGTCAAAAGAACATTTGATTTAATATTTTAATTGTCTTGCCCAAGCATTAGTCACAAGCTTACAATTAGGGCTACAAAACTATTTACATGACAAATGGTGCTAGCCCAATGATAAGATAACAAAAAACCTTTGAAAAACATAGATTTACAAGTAAAAATTTGGTGTTATGCAACAACTTCAAAAGAGGTGCTTTAATTCATTATTAAGGCAACATCTATTCAAGCTCCTAGTTCCAATATTCAAGATTTATTTCCTTACTAAGTTTCATATTTTCTTGAAGATTCTCAATATTATTTCATGTTCCCCACTTTCAGTGGCAATCTTCAAGCTTTCTTTAGCATCTCCAACAATCTTCAAACTTTATGTAACTTTTGTTATAGATGCAAGAGTTTCCAACAACCTTCAAATTCTATATCACTTTTATTGTAGACCTAAGAGTCTCCAACATTTCTATAGAAGGTACAACAATGTGTACATTGCACTTCCAAATGTTGAAGGACATGATGTAGAAATCTTCAAAATTGCCATCTCCATTTATTGTGAAATGGAGCATTCAAAAGATAATATGCACAATGCATTTTGTTCTTGATTATTGTATCTACATTGAAAAAAATTATAAACTAACAATCAATGTACAAATATGCAAGTAATCTATTCTCTATATAAACAAAATAGATTCAGACCTTTTCATCTTGTTTTGGTTTGTACAAATCAACCAAATTCCCACATGTAAATGATAGTCAAACAAGAAAGAAAAACATTTATAAAAGAAATCAACCTTAAACAAGAACTTGTAATCAACTTTGGAGGTTGAAGTTTAGAAGCCTTGTTGCACAACTTAGGGCATGTTGAAATTTTAACTTTTGTCAAAATCAAGAAAAACAAACATGTTACAAACCTAAAGAAGGTGGACGGTTGCAAGCAATTTAAAACAACAATCACCAAGTGGGAAAAATATCATCTATCATAAATACAAACTAATTAACATACATGAGGAATTGTCCAACATGCAAGACCGAGTATGTGGGGTTCCATTTCATGTGTATTTTTTTTAATGATTACACGGTAAGCACAAGATACAATGAAAATGATTGGACTATGAATCCTCAAGAAAGAACCAATATTAGTCTTCCTTGAAACTTCAAGATAAGAATGTGTGAGATGATTTAAGAGTTTCTTGGTATTAGGCCCATCTTCCAACCTATGAAATATCATGGAGATGACAATTTCACGCCTTTTGGGTTTAAATTGCAAGAACCAATTGACTTCAACAACTATTTCATGGTTCTTTAGGTTTACATTGGGTATGAGAATTTGAATGGGCAAAGAGATTTTCATGGTGTCAACACCAAAACACTTATATTTACATCAATCTCTTACAACTATGCCCCCCCTCCCCCCCCCCCCGGGGGCACTTAATATAAAGTTTGAGATCTATTTGCATCAAACAACCATTTTAAAAAGGTATTAAATAATTGTGCAACTTATTTTTTATCACACTATTACTATCTAATTTTTTAATATATACATATTAAAACCATCTTATATTAATTATAATTCATTATCTCAAATTATTACAAAATTAAGTGTAGTTTGTACTCTATTTTTTAACTGATTAACTTATAATTTTTACCCAACAACCAATATATTGCACTTTATATTTTTACTCACAGATTTTTATTTTTTTTTTACTATTGTTCCCCCCACCCCCCAAAGGTTTATACCCTTTGCAACTTGTGTCAAAACCTTCACAAAGTTTACCACCCCATTGCAAAACCTTGTAACAAAGACCAAGAACATTTTAAATGCCACCACCACCCCCATTGAAGAACCTAGCTACCAATTATCCCGCTATTCTCGACCTATGTCAATAAACTACATTGCAAAAAGAGTGTAGGACAAAGATCTACACAAAGTAAACATGTGAAAAGAAGTTGTTCTTCAACTTATAAAACTATGGTTGAAGTGACAACTTGAAAGGAAATAGGCTGCTTACCTATATCGAATCTATAGATCACATACATGTTAGCACCATGGCAATAGAGGAGAAAAGAGCTCAAACCCAAGAACTCATGCTTCAAAAATAACTGGTGTATTTCAAGACTAGAGATGACATTGTCTCCCAAAATAAATAAAAACATGGTTCAAGCTATTACCAATTATTCTCAAGTCATGAACATGGCATTCACATGAGTTGCAAGCAAGAATGATAACAATAGCATCCCCTCAAAAGCTATTGGAAACAATGATGTACAAAGACTCTTGAAAATTGTTGCAACAACTTTTTGCCTATCAATAAGTGTCAAACACATGTTGTGATTAGAATAAGTTATTAAGTCCTTGTAAATAGTTTGAAAATATATCATAGTGATCTGATTCATGTCACATGATACATTCCTAGATCTTATTGGGTTAGTGAAATTTGCATTAAATTGCAATAATTAGAGTGGTAAATTGTTACCATAGTTTTCATAATTAGTCGTTTGTTTACATCTGCACGTATCTCAGGCTGGATATATTTCCACCATTAAGGTCTGGGGTGGCAGATTATGTCATTTCCTTGACCACATTATGTGACATAATCTTCCAATGATGATCATACATGCATAATAGTGACCAGAATGTGTCTGTTGAAAATAATGTTTTTCTAAACGATTCAATCTGCCACCCCAGACCGTAATGTCATGGAATGGACTCACCCTTGTCCATTATGTTCAGTGAATCATCTAGCTTGCGCTAATGGGCTTGCTGGCACCTTGCCCAACGTAATGAGCAGGGGCTTGACCATTGCAAGGTACATTATTTGCTTGAATCATCAAAACATTACCAAAATGTGCAGAACTGCTCGGTCACGAATTGTCCAGATAGATCTCATACAGTCCATGCTGGGAGATGGTCAAATCTGCATGGAACTACCAGAATGTGAAGTGCACTTGGGGTGCTCCATACTGAAAATTCTTCGGCTACCAACAAAGATTCTTCAAATTAGTGAACACCCAAAACCTGGGTTGGGGGCTTTTCTCAAACACAGTATTAAGTCAACAGTTCTTTCCTTCAACATGTTGATGATTTCATCTCACGTGAAATCTTTAGTATGTCAGCAGATCATGGTGGAGATGGCAGAACATCTAGGTAATTCAATTTTCCATTACTTTAGTCACCAAGTTTAAATTCTAAACAAACGAAGCTTTGGTTTGTGTCATCAGACATTGGTAGTCACCAATTAATGCTGCTAATTTGGGTTCACCCGCTCATCTAGCCAGGCTTTGATGTCTGCCAGAATTACAGATCTGGATTCATCAGGCTCTCCTTGGATAAGTGAGTGGTAAGATCCATCATAGAGCTTCAAAGTTTTGTCATCACTTGTAGATTTCATGTAGAAATTCTTGCTGCCCTCAGGATCTGCAACCACATCTGCTGTACCGTGCATGGTAAGAAATGGGGCCTTGAATTCATGAAATTTGGTGCCAATAAGGTCCACCATTCTTGTCAGCTCCAGCATTGTCCCAACCCTTGGCTTTCCTGCACAAAAGCCCGAAAGTTTTTAGAAGAAAATAGGTAGCGCAAGGACTTAGAAAAATGGAAACAAGTTCAATTTCCAGGTCTAAAAAAACACACCAAGACAAACCTCTACTTAAAAGATGCATTTCTCTGACACATATTCCCTGATGGCACTTCTCAACTTCAGTGTTTTCTTGATCCATCACAATGTACATGACTAGAAGATCTTAGTAGAGATTGCTGCAAAGTGTTATTTTCATTTGAATGTTCTTGAGTTACCTGTATAGCGCCTGGGGTTGGCTGCAATAAGCTTTTGTTTTGCAGGGGACCTAATTGCTTTTCTCACAATGTGGTTTTCAGGGAAGATGGGCCAGGAGCTCACAAAAGGCTTAATTAGACTGAAACCTGTGCGCTGAAGCCAAGTGGGTCTCATGGGCCCAGGCATCACAAGCAAGGGAGCCAGGAATATGTATCCATCCCAGGCTTTCGGGTCCTGGAAATGCATGCAAAAGGCCACCATACCTCCCATCGATTCCCCTAACAGAAATGATGGCAACCCCTTGTTTTCTTCAGTGTTGCATACTGATTTGAAATAGGATAGTAATGATGCTCCAACCTGTGATTTGCCATAAGCACATAAGCAAGTGAGACATTTGTTTTCCACCTTTTCAGTTGCATGATATTTGAGGATTCTAAGCCCTATCAAAAATAAATATAGTTTTGAAATATATTCAAAAGTAGGATTTGCACACAACAAATTGAAAAATGCCAGTATGTGAATTCCTTAACCACCTCAACAAAATTCATTTGTAGACATGTTCAAATGCATCTACAAGCCACTTCTGGAGTTATGTACTGACCTTATCGACGTTGGGGATGTAGCCATGGATGCCATCAGACCGACCATGACCAAGCATGTCAGCAGCATAAGCAGTGTAACCCCACTGCACCAGCTCAATAGCAATATTCTGGAATGTCCATCCAGTGTCACTACCATAGCCATGCACCAAACATACCACCCCCTTGGGCTTCTCGCCCCTTACAGGCAGAAATGCTTGTGTGAAGATGGTGCCATTCTGGGTGTTAAAATAGCCTTTGCAGTTCTTCACCCCCTGTGAGGCATAGAACTCCTTCTCTGGCATCTCCCCCCAGTAGTTCTGTGTCTCTGGAACAATCACTTGAGCTGCCATTGCTTCTAAGTTCGAAGTTGTAACCCCCTGAAAACTTTGAATTTGCAAACAAATACACCACTCCAATTCTCATACATATGAGATAAAGAAAATGAACACTGATCGAAAACTCACACAACCTGGAAGAGACCATTCTTGCAGTATGAATATCAATGCGCCTGAATGCTGAAGGTGTGATCTCAAGCAAAAAGATAGATGTTTACCTAGTCAAACAGATTGGTTGCAAACTTTGAAAGTTAAAAGCTTCCCATTCTCACTTCTGATTCATTAGTTGCTGTTCGAAAGAATGTGTTCTTGTAGTACAAATTTCAGCCGAATGCTAAATGTGTGATCTCAAGTCAAAAGATTGCTGTTTACTTGGTCAAACCTATTTGGTTGCAAAATGTTTGCAAGCTAAAAGCTTTCCATTCTCACTTCTGATTTTGTTAGCTGCTGTTGGTAGTTGAATTACAATATCAGATAGCTGTTAATAATTGATAAATGACCTAGGACTTCGGTCCTTCTGCTGCCTTCCTTTCCATTTCTTTCCTTATGTTTTGTTCTCTTGCAATAAAGTTTACCCACTACAACTATGAAAAAATTGTTATCATGAGTGCAATTACACAATTAAATTTTATGTGCCAAAGTAACTTGTGTATTGGGGAATGGAGGGCTTCAACTCTTGATTCCCAAATGCTAAAACCTCTCTCAAACAACTTACCCAATACCCACCTACAAAAACAAACATGCAAGAATTGGCTACCATGTTTCAACACCCTAAAGCTAGATGGGCGCAATTGGGCGGTTATATTTCAGCACCAAACTTTATACACCATATAATTGGTTTCATACAGTTGATTCCAATTCCAGTAGATTCTGGCTTTCTCTGAAAGTTGAAAAATTTGCACCCGACAATTGAAGTGTGCTATTAGAAGGTTTGCAACCTTTTAGCAATTAAAGGAGACTTAGATGGCCACATTTCTGCACCAAAGATATTGCCTTTTTATCACAGTATGCAACATACATTTTAGAATGCTTTCACAAGCCACAAGGTATCGGTGAGTTAAAACTTGTCCCCATTAAGAAGCCCACTAAATTGTGCCCAATCAACAAAATGGCTATCAAAGTAGGTGTGTAATTTTCGAAGCTTCAACCCACCATAGGCCTTTTCTAGTCTAAGAATACATTGTCTTCTACCTTCTAAGAGCATCTCCAGCGGTGCTCAGTATGTGATCCTGCACAGTAAAATTGGATGAAGAAAATCCAAAGTCTGCCAGTTTGACTCAGGAAAATGGTTTTGGCCCCACAAAATTGCACGGATTGCCGTGGCTGGTAGAAGGCGCAGCAGCACTGTGAATCTGCAGAAAAGTATGATCTAACTGCTGCTCAGTGGTTGTAATTGGCTCATCGTAATGATTCGTCCAGGTGGTTTGCTATTAGTAGTCCCCCACCTATTTGCTGTCCCAGGTTCAGTTTTATGGGTGGGGTTGCAAAACAGCACATAACTAAAGTTGGATCTGAAAAATATTTTCACAGGATCCCAGATTGAGCACGGCTGGAGATGCTCTAAGATAAGTACAGTATGACCTATGATGTCAAGCTTACACTTGATGCCTTACAGGTTTGACCAAGTTCCTACCAACTTCATCATGCAATTTTCCCTGTGTTAAGTTAGGTGACATTGCTGAAAAGTAGTATATCATCCTTTTGGTGTGTTGAGCAAGGAAGATATTATGCCCAACCTTTCTTTTGGCAAAACAGAAATGTTTATTCCCTTTTTTCTTAAAAATTACTTTTGTTGTCCATTTTGTATGTCAATTTTTTGATAAAAGGGTCGTGACTCCCCAAGGTCCCAAATAAATCCAAAGTCCATGTGTTGTGTGTTCCTTCTGAACAATAATATAAAAGACCGTAACAACATCCACTTCCCATGTTCATCACTAATTTGATTATCACATAAGGTATTACATCATTTTTTAGAAAGTTTATTCAAGACTTTAGTACCATGTCCAGAATGCCCTACCATTGTGGTTGTTACTTGAGTACAAATTACACACCAAGGATCTCATCATGGACTCACATTTATGCAACAATGGGTAACTAGGTGAAAGGACTTACAAAAGGGCCATGGGCCCCTTGGCAAGGACATAAGAGGAAAATGGACATAAAGCTTGTGCATGTACATGACATGTGAAAACATCTGGGCTCAGCAAGAAAGAAAAGAGAAGAAAGATAGGTAGATGTCATTGTGGGTTTAGAAAACCTCCCCACTTAGGGGTAAGAAGCCCTCAAAACAAATGTTTTAAAATTACAATAGAAGCTACAATTAAGCAGACAAAACAACTTACACTGTCTGGTAGGGTCTTTCTCTAGATACACATTAGAGAGATCACAGATATCATGAAGTAACAGATTGTCCACAAAACTTCTTACTTACCACAACTTACAAAGAAAATTGAATCAAAAGGAGGATTGCTAATGTCAAGCCCATGTACAGACTGACACACCCACTGTGCAGAGTAAGACAAGATTGAAATCATCCATGTGTTCCTTTCATCAATACATAGGTTTCAATAGTTTACAAGTACAATGAGGCTGCAAAAACAATGTCCCTTTTGATCCTAACTACAGCATCCTGGAATTTTGTTTCAAGATCTATTTCACCGATTGAATGGGCTGCTACCACTAATTGCTGCAAAACTTCCTCTAACCGCTTCATAGCTCGAATAAGACTACCTTCAAATACCTGTACAATTTGCATCACCTCCACAAATTTGGCGCCCTTACACCATGCATAAGCCACCTCCATTATATCAGGTCGGAATGAAGCCACATAATCCTCCACATCAATAGACATCTGTGTTTTAGGGAGTAGTTAGTCACATATTCCTCTCTTCTATACAGTGATACTGAGAAAAAACACAATGTCCAATCTGACAATCATTGTTTGCAATCACCTCCCATTGGATATCCACTACTGAGAAAAGGTCAAATGTGATTTTGACCACACATAGTAGAGACAACTGGCCATAGGGCTCTTCAGGATCCTGAATACTATACTCCAGAAACTTACGTAAGATGTTTGGAAGTTGGATTCTTGGAGAACAGTACCTTGCATTCAACTTGAACCTTACCAACCCTCCGGGCCACCTCTCGCAGTTGAGAATAAAGGCTTGCAAGGTCCTCCCGTAGCTTGGGCAGATTTTTAATCTTCTCTTGCCACACAAAGCATGACAATAATGCCACAATTTGCTCCAATGTAGCATCCTTGAATACACCCCCAAACATGAGTTCTGTAAGTACAAGCTCATCAGCAGAGCTGATCTCACAGGCCACTCGACCCTTCAGCTCCACCACGTCATCTGCTGTAGCATACCTGTCATGCACAAGCCAGTATCATTCCAACATTCTTTGAGATCACCATAAGAGAAACCCTACTTTGGGACAAAAAATCCCACAGGAAAAATGTAGAGTGAATACAAGCATGGTCATGGTCTTAGATAGGGCTTAGAACATTGTGGTAAGATCACTAAGCCATCAAAATGTGAGGAACACAAACGACTAAGTTCTTCCATACAAAACTCACCCCAACCGTCGAAGAACACGCCGACGTGCCTTCAGCTCATCTTTGAACACCAGGGTGGAAGCAGCCCGAACCTCCTTCTTTGCCACGCGTATGGTGCCTCTCAAAGCCTCCTTATGCTGGAGGGTCTGCAGACGAGGACCTAGTGTAGGTGAGGCAGCCAAGGCATGCCTGGCTAGGAGTTCCTCAACTGTCTCTACCCTCCTGACTGCCTTCCTGTAAGCAGCACTCTCCACCTGCACACACACATTCCAATGCAGAATCCAGCCCCTTTAAGAAGGAGAACTGGGCTCATACCAGTACAAACTGTCCAGAAGCTGTATTTGAAGAGGTAACAGGGACAAAATGAACAGCTCTGGAAAGTGCACTATCTCTATTCCTTCAATGAGAAACCATCCACTACTTTCTGCTAGCATTGGGTGATATAATTACCTTCATGTCATCCTCTGGGTCAAGAAGCTGCACCCCATCAGGGAAGCGGCGGAGCACCTCTAATACTGTCTTTAGACATCGCTCCCGTGCTTCAATGGGGCGGAGGTCCTTTGGTATATAAACTCGCAATGCACTTAAACTCTCAATCTACCCATCCCAACCCACAACTTCTCGGTTTCATAATTTCAAGCACAGCAAGAAGTCATACCTTGAGACAAAGATGAGATAGTGCAAAGAGATGCAGAATAACATAATGTTCTTCACAATCCATGAAGTGAACTAGGAATGGAGAGATTCCCACATTTTCAAGGTACAGATCAAATTTGCAAAAGCTTTTTCATCTTCTCTACCTATACCAAAGGCCACTAATACCAGTCTTCAGTATAAGAGAAAACCATAAAACTGCAGGACAATTGAGGAAGATGGACCTGCGTAAGGGGGAGGCCAACCACTGCAGGCTCTCCAGTTTCATCCAACGAGATAGGATCCACTACTTTACGAACAGCTACATCTCCAATGGTCAAGCAATTTGCTAATACATCAACCCTGTATGTACTTCCAACTGCAATTGGAGCTTCGCTGCTCTCTGCTAAACCAATTGCCAGCAATGCAAGGTCAATGAGAAATACTAAAGAACTGAACTGTAACACCACATGACAAGCAATGATGAGAATGCTGTTAAAAAAGAAACAAGCCAAAGGGCTAAATCAGGGTGATGAATTACCATCAAATGACTCTTGGACAGCACCAGGGGTCTTCTCAAAACTAATGATCACTCCCCAAATTGCAGGAGCTGTTGAATAAGGAACAGCAATATCTCTATCTTTCACAGAAGGAAAAATCCGGACCAGCCGCCCTGGTTGTAGAAATGGGAGGCAGTAGCGGGGAGCATATGCAATGCTGGAAATCTCTGACCTCAAGTCCTGAAGCTGCTGTAAGAGTGTGAGGTAGTTGCGCACTAGATCCTCCTCATCAATCGAAATCGATGCCAGTTCCTCTTCTAATTCTTTCACCCGTCCCTGTATAACATAGAACAGCCTGTCCTTCAGACTAAACCCTTCTAATGGTCCTCCAATGGACAATTGTACAAATGAACCTCTGGTGCATGAGGTATCTGGTCATGGCAATGCCCTGAGCAGTGAGGGTAAAGTTGAGAACATGACCTGGAGCTTTGGAAGAGCGCGGTCGCACTGGAACTGGTGGAACGACCGGCGAAGTAGCTCTTCAGGGTTACTCTCTTCACTCCGCATCTGGTTCAGCAGCATGTTGTAGCCCAAGTGAAATGCACTGCAACCCAAAAAAAAATCCCTTCCTCAAAGTAAGAACCATTCTAATAGCATTTTCTCTGCTTCATGAATTTGACATTACTGGCTCAGGCTGGTCCAAGCTAGCTTCCTGTGATCTGAAGAGCAATGTTAGAGCATGGAGAGGTAACCTGTTCAGGGGATCAGCAGAACCCTTTACCATAGATTTGGCAATGGCAGGCTCAAGCTTTTCATCAAGCATGAGGACACAGATACCACGATCATCAAGGCCACGGCGTCCAGCACGTCCACTCATCTGTATATACTCACCACTTGATATCCACCGGAATTTATCTCCATCAAATTTGCGAACATTAGTGAACACCACTGTCTTGGCTGGCATGTTTAAGCCTATACTGAATGTCTCAGTTGCAAATAAGCACTGCCACAGTCAATCCCAACCCTCAACTTGTTGAGTTGAATGCTCAAGAAGATACACAGAGTTTCCACAGATATACAGTGCTCAAAGAAGAAACAGAAATCTGCACCTTGATGAGGTTTTCTTGAAAGAGGATCTCAATCACCTCCTTGAGAACTGGAAGCAGGCCAGAATGGTGGATGCCAATACCTCGCTTCAATAATGGCAAAAGCTGTGAGACCTGTTTTAGCAGAAAAAATACCTTCAGACCTTACTGTATTGAGACACACTCAGATGTCTAGGGACAAAGGGCCATTTAACTTCCCATTTCAGAGTGAGCTGAAATTACCAAATGAACTAACAACATGGGCTACAAATATACATGTTCAACAATCATAGGATTCTTACTATCTTACTATCTACCCACATCCATTGCACACAGAACGCTCATAGCAAGAGAGCCATCTATTTTACGCAGCATGTTTAAAAGTGCAAGGTGGGACAAAGATAGAAAGAACCTGAGGAAGCTTCTTGTCATCATCAGACAAAGAATCCACAGCATTCCAGAACACACTATTTACTAGCTTCTTCTCATCATCATTATTCAGATCAAGCTTTGCCATCTGCAACCAACCCAAAATAAACCATGTACTCACAGTGGAAAAATGATCATACAGGACATATTGTGACCATACTATAGCTCATTGCTTTCATCAAACATTTGATTGCAGATCAAGATACATAGATGGTAAAGCCTCCCTGTCAAAAACTGGAATGCACTTAGACAAAGGAACAATCCAGACACTTTACAAAATTCCTTAACAGTAGCTTAGTTGGGCAGGTAGAATAGCTGTGGGCAACAGGGACAGGGGTAGGTGTCAGTGACCTATAATAGAAACAAAAAAGGAGATACTCTCAAAGTTTAATCCTGGCATGACCCTCAATATGACAGCTGCATTTTTGCTTTTCTATTGCTCAAATTTGCAGAGAACTCCTCCATTTTGTAGCATGTCACCTAAAGTATTCTACTTTGCAGTTTCCAATCCAATACCTTCCAGCATAACAGATGTGATGTACAAGGTGGACAATTGAAAAGAGAGTAGGAATGCCCACTACAACTAACCTTAAGAGCATTTTCTTCACAGTTTCGTTTGCTGAAGCTGAAGACAATTACAGGATCAAACTGGCGCAGCATGATCATCTTGACAATCTTGAAAATGTCACTGTTCTCACCAACCCCTGCCCCTCCTTTGCCTCCCTTCTGCCACTTGCCATTTTCCTTCTTGTTGCCATCACCTCCGTCATTTGTGGAGAGTGCATTCACTGCCTTCTGGAAACTGCTGTCACGGAACTTGCCCTTTTCATCCACCACAAGGTACAATCCATCCCCTCCTGCTGGATAAATGTAATGTTGTAGTGGGGTAGGCCGATAATCTGTATACACAATGTGACAAGGTTGGTTGTGCACCTGCAAAAAATAGTGGTAATTCATCAACATTATCTCCATGAGTCCCAACTCTGATTGCAACCAGAAACCAAGTACAAAATATGGTAAACTATTCCAAATATAATGACTGATTGGTGGAAGGAGAGGACTACTTTTGCAACCCAGTCAGCAAATTCTTTGGCATTGGGCACAGTAGCTGAGAGGAAGACAAAACGGGCATTTCTGGGTGCCATTACAATGCTCTCTTCCCACACCACACCACGCTCTCGGTCTCGCATGTAGTGAACCTCATCAAAAATAATCCAGGCCACTTCCCTCATTACCTCTGAGCCTTTGTATTGCATACTCCGCAAAATCTCTGTTGTCATCACCTGATCCAACATCCCATTTCAGTTTCTGGATACAAAAGCCCAAATTTAGGAGTTGCAGAAAATAGATGTGCAACCCTGTACTTTGCTTGGGATGGCCTGTCATGGTGCAAACCAGCATGTACTTGTCAACAATCCATAAGATTGCAGAGAAAACTCCATAAAACATGACTCATTCATGACATTGGCTAGCACTCATACACTTGGAAAAATCTGAAATATCACCCAACTAACACCTGGTGACTCTGATTGTGCAAACACGCACACCAGCGAACTCTAACATGAGCTGCTTTCATGTCCTATCACTGGCAGATTAGTGTACCAGTCATACATTTTTGGTCAATATACAGAAGAAAATAGCATACCAAGCAAGAAGCATTTGGAGAGATGGTAACATCTCCAGTCATCAGGCCAACATCAGAAAACTCCTCTGTCATTTCCCGATACTTTTGGTTGCTGAGAGCTTTGATGGGTGAGGTGTAAACAACCCTCTGTTTGTCCCGAAGAGACATGGCAATTGCATATTCAGCTACCACTGTTTTCCCAGCTGAGGTATGTGCTGACACCTGCATCATCCTCCCAGAAAAACCAAATTTTTCTTCCCTTCATGAACACTGGGATAATACATTATCAACAAAATAGCAGAGGAAACTCCACAACAACACTTTGAAGGTAACAATGATGATAATCAGACCCAATAATCCCAAAAAAAATTTGACAACACTTGCTGTTCCTGCAAAAGGTTGTGGCACATGGCTGCACAGTGCAACAGACCATCCTCCATTGCAATCATTTGCAAGTTGCCAGAACAATTGTTGATTCATCTTGCCATCATGCAACATCACTATGCCTATGTTATAACACAGACAGTTGATTCAATAGCTTACTGATCACACATAATGACTGGAGATTAATGCCATCACTGGAGAGTGGTAACATCTCCATTCATGGCATTGTACTCACCAAGGTTGAGAATATGAATGCGTACTGAAGTGATGCTGAAGATGCAAAGTTCACCCCTGAACCTGTGCATAGAATTGCTGGATTCCCTTGCATTCTACAGATGTTGCAAATGCCAAGTGCCATCTCATTGGCGAATGAAGTTTCACAACTGGAAAGGTTGCACTATATATGGTGCTGCTTGACATTGTAACTAGAATTAGGGTTTCTACAAAACCTCTGCAGGATGGTCTTGAGTTTAGGTCCTAATATTTCTCCGTCTTCTCACATCTCTTGAGGTAAGTTCACATTTCTTTCATCTCTGATGCCAGGGAATATTAGAAAGAGAATATACACATGCAGTTCGCAGGAACACAATGGTGAGCTGGTGGGGTTTAAGAGTTGGAACCCATTGCACAGACTTGGGCAGTTTCAAAACAAAAAACGCTTGAGGATCAGGGCTACACTGACCCATTGTAGTTCATCTCCTCGTGAAATCAAGCAACCAGTTACCCTAAAACCTCATGGGCGTCTTTGGTTGCATGAAAGAGGTTTGCCGAACATGGGGATTCGAGACAAAATTAATCCAGGATAGTAACAAAGTGGGGTTGAGGGTATTCTGTAAACAGAGAAGGTGTTAAGAAAAGGAGTTCTTAAAACTCACCAGAACAGACTCGCCAGCCTCCAAGCACTTGATGGCCTCACGCTGGAAAGGATCGAGAGTGAATGGGTACTCCTTGGCAGGCTTGGAAGGAGCGTTGGGAATAACTCTCACAGGAGCTTCATACCCTTCCGGAAACGAAACCTCATGGAGACATGTGATGTTACCGCTAAGTGCTCCTGTGAGCTGCGGCTCAGCAAGATCTTGCGATCTAACAACTTCTTTGCCTTCTTCATCAGTAGTAGCAGGAACTACTACTCGCTCTGCTTCTTCTTCTTCCATCTTCCTCATCGTCACCACCGCTGGACCCAGCTGCTCCTCAGCCTTCCTCTTAGCCATCGCTAATTCTCGATCGAGGAACATACCATCAGCAAAACAACAATTTGTCTGGGCTTCGGACAAGCAAGGTAGAAAAAGTATGGCAAATTTAGGGTTGGGGTTCAGTGGGAAATTTAGGGTTAGGGTTCAGTGGTGTAGCACCTGGGCAGAGACTAACTGCAAAGCCCTAAAACAAGGGGGTGTGTCAAACTGTGGCCCTTGCCATTTACATTAAAAAATATATCTTATGGCAAAAGCCTTGGGCTCCGATATGTTGCACATTGCCATGACAATCAAATAGTGGAAAGGGAAAAAATAATTGGTTTTGTGAAAATTAAGTTCCATTTGAATCAAAATATTGAATGACATTTCATGCAACTTGAATTGAATTCAAGTTTTTTAAATTTAATCGAACAACCCTTGCTCAAGGGGAAGGTTCAAAACTAAGCAAAGTCCTTCCCCCTTCATCCTCTTTTCAATTTTGTATATTTTTCCCATATGGTTCTCAATAGCATCATTATTTATGTCAAATCTTTCACTTCCATGTAAATAGTGTAGGGGAAAAGGGTATGAAGCATGTATGAATAAGATATCCATGTTTAAACAATATAAACTTATGAAGAAACAAATTTTATACAATTAGTATTATCAAATCCTAGTTTTAAAAGTTATGTAACATTAAATAAATAGGTTTGAAAGAGGTAGGTTATCAAATTATTTTAATATACATAACATGAACATGAAAAGGCAAATGTTAATTTGTCTTTTCACATCCATGTATTTGGGTAGGAGAAAAGAATGAGGTAGTTAGACTTGGAAGAGGTAGGCATGAATGACAAAAATTTATAGACAAACAATAATATTTTTATTATATAAACTAGTTGGGATGTCCATGATTCCCACAAATGTTTTGATAGGAAAAAAAAAAAAAAAAAAATCATAATAATAATTTGAAAAAAAAATAAAAAAAAATATTTTTTTAATTTTAAAATAATTTTAGAATACAA
>Ga0116231_10007688_pt1 | contig 19511 bp, 11 predicted proteins | sample S1TSphgellanicum_2_FD_89695 | JGI IMG/M metagenome (GOLD analysis project Ga0116231, IMG submission 89695) | Host-associated microbial communities from peat moss isolated from Minnesota, USA - S1T2_Fd - Sphagnum magellanicum MG | ecosystem: Host-associated > Plants > Peat moss > Unclassified...
CTTCTTTTTGGTGTTTTCCTGGGGGTTGGCGGTTTTGTTTTGTTTTGTTTTTTGGGGGTGTTTTGTGTATGTTTGTGAAGGTGGGTGAATTCTGCTTTATTTTCAAAAGCTCCGGCGTGCATGAAGTAATAATAAGTACCTAGGGTTTTTCTTCTTAACAGGTTTTGAAGAACGTCGATCAACGGCGGGTCTTCCTTGTGGCATTCTTCATGATTTGTAAATTCCGGGTTAATATATTGTGGAGTTCGGAGAGCTAATTTTGTTGGGTTTGATTTTGTCTTGGTGAAGCGATGGTTCTCTGCTCTTGGTTTTGGGATTGGCGTTTTCATTTCCCTTGAATCATCTTTTATCTGCAGCTGTTCTTGTCCTCCGATTTAATCTGCGTTCTTGTTCCTTTCAGTTCTCTGAACATTTCAAGAAAAAGATGTACATGATAGCACAAGTGGCGCACTCCTCGCTTTCTCAACTACATTCATTTCAACAATTTACACCTTCCTTGTGTTGTCGCACAACTTTGTGCATGCTTGTAACTCATGGTCGTTCTTCAGGCCGAGTACGTTCTGGGTGAGGAAGCTTGTGCACGCTTGTGGTCGTTGAATATCTCTATGCAAATTATATATTGGTTTACCAACGCTCTCTCCCAGAATTTCTGGACACTTGAGAATGTCAGAAAGCGGTCCAGGATTGAGTATTCGGGCACAAAAAGTTCGCGGAATCATTAACGCGTTCGACAGCAACAAAGATGGCTGTCTCAATCGAATTGAAGTGGTGGCACTCATGACTGCTGTCAATCCCCACGTCAAGCTCAATAAAAAGCAGATAGAGGGCATACTCGACGTGATCTTCAAGACATATGCTGAGTTCATTCAAGAACCCGAGGGCTTAAGCTTCGAAGGTCTGCTACGGACTTATGATGACGGAGCTGGAGATCTTGACAGGGATTTCGATGTCCTAGGTCTAAATTTGGATTCGATTCCTGCGGACGGAACTCAGGACCCACATGCAGCAGCCGAGACGACAAAACTAAGACTTCCTCCTACAGATCAGACAGGTGGTTCCGCAGGATCTAAGCTTCCAGCGGCATTTATTGCTGATGGAACCTCATCAGCGAATGCAGCTAAAAGGTCATCCAAGTTAGGAGCATGGTTGAGCTCTCCGAACAATGGCATAGCATACGATGATACCTGCCACTGCCACTGCTGCTCCTGTTCCTGCTACTGTTCCTGCCTCTTCCCTATTGTCTCAGTTGCAGGGGCAGTCAGTCAAGTGAGTCAGGCTGTGATTCAGGCCGTCAGTAAACAACCCAACACAAAATCATAGAGCTTCTGTTGACTACTAGCCTACTACTACAAACTTGCTTCTGTAGAATTACAAAGGTACGCGACCTTGCACAAATTGTTCAGACGCTTGTGAACAAGTAAATATTATTGTTGCAGTCTTATCCTAATCAGAGAGCTCACATCATAAGCTTCCTACAACTAGGGAAAGCCCATAGAACATGCAGTGGTTCCTAGTGGAGGAATAATCTAAATTTATTAAATCTACACTGATCTTTATAGAAGTGTTACTGTTTGAGTTGTGTAAAGGCTGATCTCCTACAGCATGATGATATATTATGTTATACATGATCTATATACAGCAAGAGGACCACGTGGGGCTGTGTTTTTTATTTGGCAAAAATGTGCAAAAACCTCCATGGATGGATATTTTGATGAGAAAAAAGTCAGAATTGAAGTTGTCAAATTTTGACAAATAAGTTCTCCAAACAAAGCAGGATTCCAATTTCAGAAATCTGCTTTCCTATAATCTGACCTCTAGCTTAAATTGGGTCATTCCTCTTCTGGACTATCTACCTTGACAAAATTGGAAAAAAAGAAGTCCTGATGTGAGGGATCCAGCCAAAACAAAACTTGGGTACTTTAACATGAAGGTCCTCATCTGATCCAGTTCCCCATGGCCAAGAGCTTCTTTGCTTCACTGTTTTCCCCCAAGGGCCATTTCAATCCAATCCCCCAAGAGCCTTTTTGGTTCACTGCATTTCCCAATAGCCATTCCCCAGGATAGTGGTTCTTAGTTTTTGTTTTTGACATACTGTTGCCAGGGGGACTATGCAGTGTAATAGGCCAAGACATGAACTTCACCTACATATGATCAAGAGGTCTTGGGATCCAACCCCAGTATTACAACATGTAACACCGTTAACCAGGGTGCAAGACCTTGGAAATTGGTATTGCAACACATTGTGCAACACCATTCTAAGGCATGGGAACGAAGTAAGCAATCTCATCATCCCTCTTCTGTCTGCGTAAACATCCCAACATAATTGTGAATTTGCCCTGGCTTGTGTGTAGGTGGTGAAGCAAAATGTTACCACCAATGAAATTGCTGGATTTGGTGATCTGAATTATTTTTTTTGACTGAAATAATGGATAAATGTGTACCAGGGAACTTTGGTTGGTTTGTGAGAATTTTAGAGGATCAACTGAAATGGTAAAGGGGACTATTATTTTCAATTTCCAGCACAATAGGCTTTTTTAAGGGTGCATTGGACTTTTGTAATGAATGGTTGAAAAAACTTATCATTTGAATTGAAGGGCTGTGAATTTTATAGCCCTTCATTTTTTTTCTTTGCATGTTTGGTGAATATGTGTGAGACAAGAAGATGATTTATTTAACAACCTACACATTATAAAAAAAGTTACAATATTGTAGTCAAGAGTAGCAGGTTTGACAAAAATAATATTATTTTTAGACATGTTGAAACTTTCAAAAGATTTTTTTTTTGAAGAAAAATGGAGCATCTTTTGAAACATTCTGGAATATCATATTTGTTGAAATGAAAATTTCAAAATTAAATAATTATTCAGCAAAGGCCTGCTGAACTTGCTATTCAACTATGGTGTATTGAAAGAAAATCAATCTGAGTCTAGCATATATATGAAAACACAACTCCAATATTCTTCATGCCACTCCAGATATCAAAGATGTTAATCTAATCTATGGCTTCCACCTCTTTCTCACACAATGATACCCACGTCAACGCATTGAAAATATAGAGTTTAAACCTCTTTCTAAGATCACTTTTCACCCAATTCTATTTTGAAAATCCACACTCACAAAAAGTTGTGCTCGTTGGAATGAGAAGTACCTTTGCCATAGGCTAACTAATGTAGGCCAAGCAACCAAAAAAACTCATGTTAAGAACACAATGTTGAAGCGCCCAAGGCTCATATCTCAATGCTATGTGTATTATAGTGATCATCAAAAGATTGAGTTGTAAAAATCTATGGAGCTACATAGCAACAAATAAAGAAAGACACTTGAAAGGGAAACCCAAGTTTCTACCTGTTGTTGGTATATTTTGTTCTAGGGGAAACAAGCAAGAAGATAATAAAAAGAAATTTAGAAAACGGATTTGGGGTCTTTCTTCCCAACAAAGAAAGAATCAAAAAATAAATCACAAAAAAAGGAGAGGTCTTTGAGATCCTTGAAGGCTCAATGGGTACTTTTCTTGGGTGTCTGCCAAAGCTGATGTTGAATGTTGTTTGAAGGACATGTAAATCTTAAAGAGAACTTGCAGTCCACAATGGGAATAGGCATCACATTTTCGTGCACATCACGAAAACACTGCACATTCTTGTGCTGCTAGTATTAATCCCAAGGTCCCATGATATATAATATTATAACTAAATGTTGCAGCCTGAGTGTTGACTTTCATTAGTAAGGTGCATTTTTCAGTTGGCATTTGTTTCGAAGGGCTGCAATATTTTTGGCTTTCAAATTTGACCTTTTTTTGAGGTTCATAGTATTGCAACTTCCAAAATAAGAGACCTCTAGAGTGATGAACCAATCTTATCACAACTGGAGTATGGTGTTCTTGAAAAACGTTTAAAATACGAAAAATGTCTCGTCTTTTTTTTTAGGCCACAGAGAATTCCGTGTCTTCACCCTGCCTTGGGCCTCCTCTCATCCCTTAACCTCTCTTTCAGTGGTATCCGTAAAGTAAGGAAATTTTATTAAAACTCAGTGTGAAATGCTGAAATCAGCATTTAATGCACAAGGTTCCAGAGGAATTATACTACCTATACAGGTAGGAGACTAGGAGCAGTGAAAATATCTGTAGCAGCAGTGGAGGCGCTCAGGAAAAAATAAAGGCAGCATGGAACACAGTTCCTCCCGCCCTTTGAATGCTAATGTACTTTTCTGCAGGTTTTTTTTAATCTCACCTCACCTCTTTATGACCAAACTCCGGGTACTGGTGCTGTCTTTTCCTGACTTTATGGATAACTCTAATGTTAAAAAAACCATTGAGGTGTACAGTACCTTTCTAATCAAATAAAAAATCATTTGAAAGAAATATTTCTCAAAAAGAAATGATAAATCATTTAAAAGAATCATTTGAATACACCTTCCTATTGAAGGCCAACATTACCCTAACTAACTATTTGAATCATTATCACTTGCCCATTCTATGAGTTTTCCTATATACTCATGAATTTTTTTTTCTTAAAGAACCCTAACTTTACATCCCTTTCAATCAAAAGTCAACCTATTTTGTATTTTGGTATGAATGAATTCAAAGGTGCTCCAATTTCTTTGACATTTGTTATTCTCACTTGATTTAAAGCTTTCATCCCAAACCCTTGAAAGCCTAGAGTTTCTAATCCATATGAACTCCACCAAATATTGGTAGGCATTTCCTTGACAACTGAAAACATTGACCAGTCTACAAAAAGTCCGTCACTTTGTCTCAAATTTTTTTGAAATCCCATCATGATTGCTTTTGCTTTTTCCTTTCTCTCCATTCTAGATCCAAAGTTACTCCTACACATTGCATTGGATTATGGATGAAATGCTGTTAATCATCTAATATACTAATTATTTTTTTCGCTTTTCTGATAATTTTCCTTCCATTACATTGATTTTCTCAATTAATTGACCACAATATTCATAAAACTTACTCATTATTTATTTTCTAAAATCAACAAGTCGCATTAGCTTAAAAATTGGTTCTGTCTCTTTAATAATTAATGTTAAGAAGTTCCAAAATTACACATCAATCTACATCATATGTTTCCTCTGGATTAAACTCAATGTTTCCACTCTACACTTATTATCATTTGTTGAATTGTGTTTTAACTTTTTGCAACAAGTTTCCAACATAATGAAATTTGCTCTAAATCATGTATAACCTGATTTTAATAATTCAAAGTCATTTTCCTTACTTGAAAATTATTTAAACAATGCTTGGTTTTTATGATGATTGGTTATAAATGTTATGTTAAATTCAGCTTCTTTAATCATTTTATTAATTCATTTTATTTTTCAATGTTTTCAAGGACAAGATCAATGCATGGATTGTGCAATCACTATAAGTGATTGCACAATACTTATCCTCTATAATCTATCCAACATTTTAGAACATTGTTGCATTATGATTTCAATATTTTCGATTACTTGACAAATAATGTTAACAATGTATGTAGTCACCTTATCCTTTCTTAATGTATCAATTACTTTTTTTAAAATCACTTTTTAAACACACACACATTGAAGTTTAGCAATGATTTGGAATTGACGCTAGTTCAACCATCACATGTTATGATACATTATGACATTTACATCTTCAACCTTATTCATATCGTCTCTTTCGCCTTTGATCATTTTATTTCCCAGTTAGCTTCTATGGGGTTGTCTAATCAACCATCACAAAAGTTCAATTTGGGCTTTGTCTAGCTTACCTCTTAAGTTCATCCCCCTTGTTAAGTTTTGTTGCCCTCCTAGTGGCATCAAGATTTCTGGTGTCATTTTTTTTTTTGGGGCCTTTTTTTGCCTTTTTTTTTTCCTACAGAAGGCTTTAAATGAGGATATTCGGCACGTAGACATGCTCCCGAGATTCAAAGACGTCCAGGTGGCTTTTGGTATCCTCTCTCGATGTTTCACCTAGAAGCCTTCCTTTTTGCTTCATTATTTCCCCTCCTTCCAAATTTTTGGAATCAACTTGTTATTTTTTATTCCACCTTGATGAGGTTTTTAAAAGGCTTTTGGGTCCAAGCCCATTGAAATGCCTTGAGGCCCTCTTGTCTGTTAGTAGGTGGTTCTTTCCATTTCTAGTGGGGGCAAAGGGTTAATTTCCTTGAAGGTCATTGCTCCAATTGCATTTCTTGGGAGTTGGGCTTTAGTAGCCCCTATCATAACTTCTAGGTGCTTGAGGATTTTCACATATTTTTGTTGGAGGCGATAGGTGCAAATAACTTAGGGCCCCTCCCTTTCCAAATGCATTTAAGATCAATGTGAAAGCTTCTTCCTTTGGGGGCTATGGCATGTGTCCCCCTTTTGAACAATTGGTTGATAAAAAATAGATTATTTTAAGGAGAATATTTCAAAGAAATTACACAACCATTCTTACTAGCATCCTTTCTAATTTACCTTTCAATTCACATCGAACACGTTTACAATTGTGTGTAAGGCTGGGTGTGAGCACTAGGTTGTTAACCCATTTAGGCATTCATTTCTTTTGCTTACCTTTAGATGTTTTCTCCACTGCATTGTGCATTAAGTTGGGTCTTTCCCATCTTTTAATCCTTGGGGTATCACATTGCACTTGTAACTAGCCTTTAAATCCTATCGGGATCCACCTTTTTTGTTGTGTTCATGGTGGGGAGAAGATGGTTTCACATGATGTTGTGCAAAATGTTTTTGTGGTCATTGCAAAAAATGTAAGATTTCATGTCTTGCAAGAGTAAACCTATGTCCTTCCACCCCCTTCCCTACAATGTTTGCGTCATTGAATCAACATTGCGTTATTAATCAATGGTGTCCGCACATTAGCAAATGTTGTCATTGCCAACCCCATTCAAGTTGATTTGGTTTCACAAGCTATTTTTTTTCATGGGGTTACAATGATAGTTGTGACTCAAGCAAAAGAATGGTTTTTATCACAATTGGTTTTTAGTGAACATGTTTTTCCTTGTAGTTACAAAGGTTTTCAAATGTTTATGCCACCAAGCGAATGAGTTTATTCATGGATGTGTCAACATGGCATGGGGAGTGAAGGGCACTAAAGGCCCTCCTCTTTCATTTTTGCACACATTTTATAAGCAAAAGGTGTCAGTGATGTTACAACCTGTGTAAGCCATCTTTATTTTACAATGTGCTATTGCAATAGGTGAGGGTTCTTTTAGGCTAAGTGTCTTTTTAGGAGGTCCTCCCCTTTCCTTATTTGATATGTTTTTGGCAACATGAAGGGATTCAAGGACTTGATGTCCCCATCGTGGTTCACCCTTTTAGGTGGTTCATTTGTCTTCTTGTACTTGGGTCCTTCCATTTTGTTCCTTGTATCCTCCTTTTTCTAAGTGCTTTGGTTTATTTGTAATTGATAGGGTCTCATTATTTTGATTTCTTTCACAACATTCAATTCTTCGATCAAATCAATTTTCACTTCCTTTATGAATGTTTAATAAGATTGTTCACAAAATTTCACAACTTGGACAAACATATTTGAAACCATAATGTCCAACAACAATTAGCATTGTGTGTCGCACGTTATTTATTTTTTGCCCAAAAAAATAAAATCATGGATCACAATTTACCACTAATCTATACTACACATTTAAAATTTTCATATGTGGTGGTTGGTCAAAACATTTCCTCAAAGGTACAAATTTTGTGATGGATATGTCAAGCTTTGCACAAATAAAAGAGGCCTGCTAGACACCAAGGTTAAACACAAATTATTTACTCAGTGGTAGGGAGAACAGTTACTAGCCTCATAAGGTAAACTTATTCCAATACGTATAAACTTAGTATAATAAAATAATAAGTTTTTATTAAAGTGGCGCCTAATTCAATAGGTACCTAATTCATTCCTTCCCACATAAAAGAAAAGATAGATCACATAACAAGGTTAATGTAAACTGGGGCTGCACAGCGTTTCTTTTACAGGTAAATTTTCGCCAAATCCCTACCTGAAAAATATGATTTCAACCTACAGGAAGGATTTTCCATGAGAAAAATGGCCCAAATTCCCCAGATTGCAAAACAAAAATTCTACCAATCGCCAGATTTTATTATTAGTTCCAATAGGTAGCCAAAAATATAAAAAGATTTCGATTTTTTCCTACTTCCATATTAGTACATGTGGCCAAATTTGGCGAAATCGCTTTCGAGATGATAGCCACCTCGACTACATCACAAAATTGGAAAAAGAAACCCTGCTTGGGCACTCCAGAGTTCGGACTCCTTATTATTGCACCTCAAGCCTAACCTATGGAAGTGGGTTTGGAATTTGTCTACTATGGAAGGATATGAAAATTTGAAAATTATATCTTATTCATAACCCTGAATACATGCAAGAAAAACTCACGCCCAAAGGCAGATTTGTTTTGACATTTTGGTAAAAACAAAAGGGTACATGACCTAAACCTTAAATTTTGTTTGTTTCAATAATGAAAAGGTGTGCTTCCCAAAATTTATTTATTTATTTATTTATTTTTTTGGGTTTGCTTTAGCCAATTTAATTGGCTGAACACCACAAAAACCTGAAATGTAATAACTTTGAAAGTTCCCCAAAGTTTAAGTTTCTACATGACTATGTAATGTCTATCGTGTGGCCCAACTATAGAGGTGAGAACTTTGAGCAAATCAAATGGGATAAAATTGAGAATTGTTAACATGTGGTAGAAGTACACGTGTTAGGAGTGGTAGGCACGTGGTAAAGATATATTTCAAGTTATGGCTTTGGAAAGTCATAACTTTTATGTTACTTAACAAAATTAAGGGATTCAAAAAGCTTACTAGAGCACCCAAAGCTAAGTTCCAAATTATTTTTACATTCCATCATCAACTAAATTGTCCACCATGATGTCATTGTCTTGCTTTTGAGGAGGGTGGGGGGTTGTTGGATTTTTGTTGTTCCTATCAAGTTCTCACTGTGTTCTCAATATGTTGCTCAAATTAACAATGTGTTCTCAACATGTTCCTCAAGTTAACAATGTGTTCCCCACCATGTTCCCAATCGCACTTCACTTTGTCCCATATGTTTTGCCCAATGTTGTCCTTGTAGAACCTATATAGTGGGGCCAATATTGAGACTTATGTTTATATAGTTGGGGTTAATAATTCTAAATTGGGGACTCTTCAAAGTTTTGGACTTTTTTTTGTGATGGACCAATCAAAGGGGTTCATTGCAAAAAATAAATCTGAAGTTGGAAGTCACCGACAAACTAATTAACATGAATCATGGAGCCGGATCTTCTGCATGTAACTTGTAAAGTAGCCACTCTCCATATTACTTGCACAAAAATAAAACAATCATCATCATGTAACTCCTTATTGTGTTGAACTCCTCATGGTTGGACTTTTGCTAGGAAATCTCCTCCTCCTCATTTCTCATGCCCTTAGAGCATCTCCACCGGTGCTCAGTATGTGACTCCAGACAGTAAAATTCATTGCGAAAAAGTCAAAATGTGCCAGTTTAGCTTAGGAAATTGGTTTTTCTGCACCAAATTCGTGCACCTTCCGTGGCTGGTAACAGGCGCAACACATATGCACCTCCAAAAAAGAGTGCAATGAATTGGACCTGACTGCGGCTCAGTATTTCTGATTGGTCGATCATTATGATTGGTCCACGTGGTTTGCAATTAGTAGTCCCCACGAATATGCAGTTCCAGTTACAGTTTTATTGGTGGGGTTGCCCCAAAAAAAAAGCTAAACTTAAACATTTAATTTTATTATCCAGAGTGACATACTACTGAGCACCAGTGGAGATGCTCTTTGACACAAACTTGTCATACACTTATTGCAATAGGACACAACAGTAGTGAGCACTAAGTAGGGAGTGAAGTGAAAAAGGAAACAAAGAAGGGATAACAATCCTGACTTGAAACTCCAGATCCACGGGTTCATGTGCCCCCAGCCCTCCGCAACTTACATCCAAAATCAAAGCTCAACTACCCAATTGTGCATAACAAATAAGTAATGAGACCTGGAGGTGGGGTCTGCACTGGGTGGAAGTTGAGAGAAGCTATCGTCACTATTATGGCTTTTTAGACTTTAGAATATGGAAGAGAATTGCATCTTTTGAAATACAATATTAACCTTTTGGTTGAAAAGAAGTGATCATGATTGAAAAGGGGGCTCAGTGATGGTGGGACAAATTCGGCATGGAGAGAGCATAATTGTTTGGTGAATCTATAACATGTATACCAGAAGATGAAGATGAATATGTGAATGAAATTTCCTCCAAAGTCATGCTGTTGGAAGTATGGAGCCCAGTAATGACGACACGCTGTGGGGATGTTCAGCTGCCAGTAGGAGAATGGAGATGGTAGTAGAGTACCTATTTGGCTGCATGAGGTGGTGGATGGTGAGGCTTTATATGAAAGCTCAAGTTTTAAGTATGTCTTTCTAACAAAGCATGTGGCCCCGGGGTAATCCTTGTAATCATCAAGTTGGTTACATAGCCTGTTCTAGAAGAGCAGCCTGCCTTATGGGTTACATCATAAGCCACCATCAGCATTGAACATAAGTAGAGGTCACGCACCCCAAAGTGGAATAGAAAATTTTAGCACTGAGTTCTACAAAAACCATCAAATACCAAGCAACCGATAAAATTTTCGGGCTAAGGTCCTGAAAGGAGATTTCAGAACTAAATTTATTGTCTATTTAATCTCATTTGATTTCACTTGTCTTGTTCTAGACATAATTTTGTTCTTTTCGATGGCTTCACCTATTTCAAACAGATTTAATGAATTATGTGGAAAACATTTGGCTGCTATGACTATGCTATGTTGCTGAGTTGACCGATGCGCATTGTTTTTCTTCTTATGTGGTAGGATTGATCAATTTGGGTTTTCCATGCACTTGATTGTCATAGGGTTGACATCTAACTGACAAGTTTAAGCATTAAAGTTCATTGGATAATGTGAACAAGGTTTAATATGAGGGTGATTATCATGTGCACAAGGTGATCAAGGGGCCCACTGAAGTACTTATGTGTTACGAATAAACATTTCATTGCTCAGAAATTTTGCATTCAAACATTGATTTTCTTTTGTAGTTGTATGACACCTTGATTGAGTTAGCATGAGTGGCTAAATATCTATGTAAGGGTGGTGTTAATTTTTGGTGTTTTGACTTCTTCTGTTGTGCATCCTTATGAATTTTTTTCTTTATTATGTTTGTTCACTAGTATGCACCAATTTTCATACATCTAACCACTCTAAATAACAATACACTTTAACACCAACATCAACTTTATTGATGTTCAACACCCCTCAAGAAAGCATTGAACAAAATTTTAAATAGTAACATGATTTCAACAAGTTTTTCAAACATTAAGAGTGGAGGAGTTTTTCTAAAAGCATTTACAACCATTAAGTCACAAAAATAACTTTAGGAACAAACATGTGAGGAAAACATAGCAGCAAAAAAAGTTTGACAAAAAAAAGTTTGATGTTTCAATTTGCTCCCCATGCCAATTTACTTTACTAGTTGTAAGAGGATTAAAACTTTGGAATTCAAGTTTTAGTTTCATCCAACCAATTGTAATTGCATCTCTTCATATTGCATGTGAAGAGATGCATATGCTTCCCATTTCAATGTTGAGCATTGCACAATACATTGCTCAAAAGTTTTTTGGTATGAAAAGAACTATCTTAGCATTACATTTTGCCGTAACTACTTTGTGCTAAAATTATCATGATGGTATTATTGCCAAAGATGGCAACTAATGGTGATGGATGGGTGTGAAGGAGAAGGGATTTTGGCAATGTCTTGGAGTGTTGTGTGCTACATTTGTGGCATGTGTCTTTTGTTTTTATTGTGCATGTTTGGAAAGAGCTCAAATAGCTATGTGAAAAGCATAGGATTATTTGTTAAGCTGAGTGATGTGCTTAGGATGGTGATTAGGTAATGTGTGATGTGCATAGCATGGTCTAATCAATAAGAGGCACTACTGCTTCTATGGAAGGCATTCCAAGCTTAGGGAGATCCTCAATGTTTTTGAGTTGATAGTTGATTTTGCATGTTGGTATTTGTAGAGGTGTGTGAAAAGCAAGATATGACACTTAAGATTTCCATGAAGTCACAAAAAATGGAGGTATGTGTTTTTCCAACAGCCTTGAAATTGAAAAATATTTTTATATTTCAAAAGCAGAAAATACAAAACATGTATGAAATACATGTACACTTTAAAAAATGATTTTATTTTGTATTATAAAATAAATTTTGGCATTAATTTTTTTCAATTTGAATTTCAATTCATCTTCATTTAACCATTTTACAAATTGATCCTTGTATTCAAAATCAAACATTGTGTCCTTGAGTTGTAAACTACTAAATACAAAGACAAAATATGATGCCTTTTCTATTTCTACCATATTTTGATGTTCATTATGAATAAAATCAAAAAGTATTCTAATTTCATACATAACAAACTTTTGGAGCTCTAATGAACTTTTGCATTCATATGAATTCCACCAAACATGTGTTAGCACTTCCTTAGCAACAAGAAAAGCTACAAGATCTATAAAAAGACCTTCCATATTTTTACATGATGCCAATTTCTTTTAATATTAACTTGATCTTAAATTTTTGAATGAATTTTGTCTTTTATCATTTAAAAACCTCTTATTACCTCTTTGTCTTTTTCTTGATCCCTCCCTCCATTTTGGATCAAGCACTATTCTAGCAAAATGAATAGGGTTATGTATAATAATCAATGATCTTGTAATTTTTATTTTATTTTTTGTCCAAATGATATTCACCCATCAATTCCATTCTCCTCTTCTATTAATTGATTAGTTTATTCAAAACAAGTAATCAATAGTTGGTTTTCCAAAACCAACAAAGGGTGTATATATAGGTTTTGCGATTTTTAAAATGAAAGTTATCATTTCCCAAAATTGAATATTCAACATTTTCTCTTTCCTTCAGTTGTTGCAATTTGAATTGATGACCATCTACTCAAGAGCGGCTTTTACTTGTAAAAGTTTCTCCAACATGATAAAGTTAATACCAAAGCATGTATCACTGGGATAATTTTTTTTTTAATTTGAAAACAAGATAAATCTAAACCACCCTTAAAACTTTAACCAATCTCAAAGCTTTACTTTCTTGCATTATAAGTAGCAAGCTAGAGTTGAAAAAGAAACTTCAAGAAGGCAAAGTTACAATGCAAGAGAGAAGATGGAAAAAAGACCTTTGTCCTTTTTTTAAATAAAAAATTATATTTTGACAAAACCATCCTTGGGTGATACAATTAGGAACCACTTCAAAAAATAGTTAAAAAACCAAAAGTGGCCAAATCATTTTCCTGGGCCCTTTTCTTTGAAAGTTTTCACAATTATAAATTTTTTTTCTTGTTTATCCATTGCATGCTTTAATGTATGGTTTGAAGTTTATTTTAGAATTAAAGAAATTAAAATTGTTTAAGAATTTGTGATCCTAATAGTGATGATCCTTTTTGGAATCACATTCCTTAACTTTGGAAATTCATAATTAAATTATACTTACTCAATTTATCGCTCAATAGAAAAATAAAAATAAAATGACTTCAAAATTACCTTAGGAAAAACATTCCCAAGAAAATTCCTAAATCAAGTTTCAAATATGTGTTCTTAACCAAAAACTTCAAGAAAGGAACTAGTGTTACATTTTTAAAACTTTTTCTAAATGCAATGATTAGAACCATCAAAATACACAATATTTTTTATATTATTGAAAATTAAAAGTTAAAAATCTATAAAACTTAATAAATGTATCATTAAAAAAAAAATGATAATATGTATTTAAGTATTTCCTACAATCTTTTAAAAGTTCAATGAGTCCAATAAATCAAGGTGTGATGTTCTTAATGATACAACCCAAAGATGAGTTTGCCAATTTACATATCTTTTATGAACCTAACCAATGAGGCACATGTGATGCCCCAATATGCTTCTATGTGGTGCCTTTCTTACACTTAGTACATATATATATAATTAGGTTTAGGGTTTTCAACTTAGGGCAGCCATAGGTTTATTGAAGTTTAAACTAAAACTAAGCTAGGTTTGAAGAACTGCCATTTGTTTCCTGTTTTTGTACTTTAATGACCTTGAAAATGCAAAGAAATGTGTTTTCAAGGTGTTGGATAACAAATTCTGTGACCAAAGATTTCCATTACACAAATCTCCTTGCCTATTGTAACACATGTTCAATAAAGATCTAAAAAGGAATGAGCTAATGATGTTGAATTTTGGAAGCTCTAGGCTTTTGCAAAGATATTAAAACATTGCGGTTGGGCAATTTGGGAAGGTCAAGAGAGTAGCTTGATAATGGGAAATTTTAAGTCTTTAAGCTAAGGGTTTTGGGAATGCAACTTGATCTTGAAAGAATTAGGTATTAGGAGTGCATATGAATGTTCTTGATCACAAAAGAAGCTCATTGTTACCTAGTTGTTAATAGAAGGGTGATTCATTTCATCAATTTTGAAATGGGTAATTACAAAAAAAAATTAGACGGGATCATGTTGTACTAAGAAAATCTAAAGCAATGCAACGAGAGTTTTATATCATTAGGATTGGTTTTGTTGTGTTAGTGGGAGAAAAGAAAATCCAAAAGGAATGAGCATTGAGAAATTTGATCCATCATTGCATTGGACAACTAAATCTAAATGGTGCATGGAAGATAGAAAGGGTGAATATATGTTTAGTGGAAAATAATTTGCATAGTTGTAGGATGTTGTGATGTTTCTATTGTAATTTTGCATTTGCAAAAATTTCAAACAACTCATGTGTTGATGTACACTCTATAAGTTGATGGTAATTAAAATCCCAATATTTTAATTTGTGATGATGAGGCAGAAGTTATCTCTAAGTTAGCAAATTGATTGGTAAAATAGTTTGGGAACATATCATTATTTCCCAAGGATTTTTGGGCACAATGGTTTATGGCAAGGAGAAAGTGGTTGGTGCTTGAAGCAAAAAAATGCTGCACTTACTTCTTGAAAATGGTGGCAAAGTATTCAAAAAGAATAAAAAATAGACTGCAAAGTGTAGGGTAAAGCCCAAGGATTAGGGCATTGTCAAAATAAGGGATCATGTGAAGTGTTAGCCTCCTAAATTGTGGTAATGCCTTAGTTCAAAGGCTTTACTCAACATAAAGAAATGAATGGAAATTTCTTTTCACTCATGTCATAAGTTTTACCTTTCATTTATTATTTATGGGATTCTATTAATGAAGTGCACACTTCCAATTTCTAGAAAATGAGAAAATAAATATCTAATAAATATCTGCAAGAGGCAACTTACATGGAAATTTGTTTTAAAATTTAGTAAAAATCATCAAATACAACACAATTAGAAAAAAACCCACAAACATGGAAAGGTACTAAAGAGTCTTTGTGAGATATCAAGTGCAACATATATACAACTTTTGAGTACATTTTGAGAGGTGAATGAAAATGTAAAAAAATTGAAAAATTGATGCAATAAATGCATCATAAAAAAGAGAAATTAATATAATTTTAGAATTTTTTGATTATGCAAACTCCTAAAATGATATGTTACAGAAGCTTTTATTCCAAATGAGCGTATTATAAATTAAATTAATGTCTCGAGAGTTTGAAAAGATTGTTTAAGAAAATAGAAAACTTTTAATAAAAGCTTACTAAACTACAAAAGACTAGATAATCAATATGTGTTTGACTAATGAAGAAAACTTGAAATTGAGTTTGTTGCTTATGTCAAAAACAAGAAAAAAGGACATACATGAAGAGCTACATAAAATAGATAAAGATAGAAAACAACTACACAAAAAATGTAAAATTAAGCAAACAAAAAAACTTTGGATACTCCACACGATCCAAAAGCCATATATCTATTACAAAGCCTATACAATAAGAAAAGTTAGCAAGTCAAAAAATAACATACAACATTTTTAAAAACTACAATCTCAAAAACAAGATCAAACAAGCTTAGAAATGTTAAAGGAATGCCCAAAGAGCTACATGGCTTATACAAGTGAGATGAACCTAAGAAAAGGAAATTAGTCCTTTGCAAGCATAAGATTGAAAAATAAAGGGAGAAAAATAATTTTAAAAACATGCCAAAAATGAGAAGAATTAAATCGCACATAATAAAATAGTTAAAATCCTTCAAAGATAAAAGGAGATTAAAATTTGCAACAATGCCATCAAATTGAAGAAAATTCTAAGGTAATGCAAAAGAAATACAATCAAGTATAAAAAAATTTCTAGGTGCAAGTTTGAGCCAAGTTCTTCTAACTTTTAAATTGCAGTTTTGGTTTTGGCACTATTTTTCAAATTGGAGAAACTTTGAAGAATTAAAAACTACATATATGCCAAGAATGCAAAAACAAAGTTGGTTGATGAGAAATAAATGCAAAGCAAACAAGCTTCCATAGAAACTCAACTAGTAGGCACTAAGGTTTCCACAACCACTAAACCACACATATGTATAGTTACAAATAATCTAAATTCTTGAAAATTAATAATGAATGAATCAATTTGATGTCAATAGGTGGCATGAAGTCATCCAAAACTTAAGATGAACAATTGATATTGCATACTTTGAATCTAGCAACTATTCAATGCTAAAAATGAAATCCAAGAAAAGCACCATTTAACAATGGCTAGGCTGGGACTTGAAATGTAGGGTTTTCATCGATGGCTAGATTGATATAGATTGAGAAAAATGTTTTTGGATCAATGGTTGCATTGAGGTCGAGTACCAAAGTTGGCCATGTGTACTTTTTTTTGGTCAATCAAATGACATATAGCTAAAGAGTAAAAATAACCATCTTGATTTAACTTGGTATGTCCATGAAATAGGAGTAATGGTGGATAGTGCACTCATACTCAAAATGGAAAGGTCAAAATGAGTGTACATTTATGCTTTAATCCAACAATGTATGATTCAAAGTGTCAAGATGAATCAATGGTTAAAATGCTTCAAGGTATGTTTATTTTTGGCCATTTAGATCTTGAGTAAACAACCAAAATGATTCCACATTTTTGTATTTTGGACCATCAATTAGTCCAATCATACATATTTTGTGTTTCAAAGGCATGAAATTTGAATGGGGCTTATCAAACTCCATGCATCAACAATGCGGATTCGATCGACAATATCAATGGTTCAAATTGTTGGAAGTTAATGATTAAGATTGGCTTGGAGTTTTCAAGACACTTTAAATAATGGTTCTCTTGGGAGATGGGGCTTTTCTTGTGTGTGGGTTTTTTTTTAAATATATATACAAAAGCCCAAGTGTTTGCCCACTAGGGGTTCTTTGGGTCATATTTTTTGTTTTGGAGTGGAGATTGCAACTCTCCTTGCTAGGGTCTCCCCTCATTTTTGTTTCACAATAGTGGATCAAAGTTTTGCCTCTTTGCTTGGTGGATTTATGCTCAAATTTTGTTGTGGTTGAAGTATTATTGTTTACGGTTGTACCTCTGTATTCTATTGGCAAAAACCTTAGCAAACATCTTTAATGTTGGTTAAGTTGATTTATTTTTTCTAGTGCTTTCAATGGAATTTTCATTTGCTCCAATATAGTCTCCAATGTTGCTGCCTGGTTGAGTGAAGATGTTTGTGAAGGCTTTTTAAATTTCAATTTTCTTTTTTGTCGTTGTTGTTGTCTTGGTCACAACTCCAATGATTGCTTTAATACAATTCGCCAGAAATGAAAAATGTTTCAATTTAAATCATCAAATTTCTTTGGTTCAAATAGGCAATCAAAAATATGTAATTTTTTTTTCCTTGCATATTTTATTAATAGTCAAATTTGGCTAAATGTGTTTATGGATAATTGTCACCTGAACTAAATCTCAAAATTGGAAAGAAAACACTAATTGAAGGGCATTGTTTGAAGTGTGACGCAACATGAAGAATCAAAGAATTCTTAGTTTGAATTAATTTAAAGAAGTTCATACTTTTCTTTCATTTGTTCTAATTTGATATGCTTTGATGTTCTTATTTTGTGTGAAATGTCAAAAAATATTTGAATTCACCATCTGAAATGAATTTGTTAAAACTGCCCATCACCCTAAAATGCAAAACGAAAACTAAGTTGTTATTAAAAATTAAGTAAGCCTGTCAAAACACACCCCTGAGAATTGAACCCCTAAAGGACCATGCAGGTTGGCCTTGCCACTGGAGAGCCCTGAAAAGGACAAATGTAAGAGAACTCCCCTCATGGAAGCAGTGCTCTTTTTTTTTTTTGCCAAAATTCAACCTGAAAAATATAATTTTGACCTATACAAAGCATTTTCCATGAAAAAAATGACCCAAATTCTCCAGATTTCAAAAAACAAAAAAATTCCAGATTGCCAGATTCTTATGATAAGTTCCAATAGGTAGCCAAGAATATAGAAGGATCCTGTTTTTTTTCTGCTTTCATATCTTGTCTGTAGCCAAATCTGGCTAAATCATCTTATGGATGACCATCACTTGAGCTACATCACTAAATTGAAAAAAAAAATCCCCTGCATGGAAGGGAGAATTGAGGAGGAATTGTCCACAAAGTGGTGTCACATGAACATCTTTTGCACCAAATGGGACTCCAATGTATGGAATATGTCTTGCAATGTACTTCTTGATTTCCTCTTCCCAGTAAAGGGGGTTGCTCCGCCGACCCCCAACCCACACACATGGTTACTCTAAAGAACCATGCAGTTAATTAACAATTTTCTAGTCTATCACTAGTAAAGGCCAACCCAAAAACTTATGAAAGCACCTCCACTAACTTTTCTTCTCCACGTATGAAAAAAAAAATTCTTCCGCCCAAAAAGACCACCACAAAAAACTACTCAACACATGGTACAAAATAATATAGGTAGAGACGGTGAAGAAACTCCCAAAAAGAGGCCTTTCTTCACCAAAAAGAGGCCAAAGTAGAATTATAGTGGACAAATGTTGATCACCTTCCCACACTTGCTACTATGATGATTTGCCAGGTGAATAAGTAGTGCCCAAGGAAAGAAATAATTTGCTCCTTTTTCGTGCATTGGGGGGGGGGCACATTCCTGGAGATATTTTTTGTGATATCCTCGGCTTGAGCTGGTTGGCCAACCCAGCACCCAAAGAAAAGAAAATAATTGTTGGGGGTGGGAAAAAGAAAAGAGATGGGTAATAATTTTCTTTTCATGGGGAAAGAAATTAGTTTTAAAATGGTCGGCAGTTTTTAATGCAGTGTAAAGCCCTTGGGGGCAGGCTTTACCAGATTTGGACTCTGTGCTTGGCTCTGCCTTGCAGGGCCCTTATTCCAGGTTTAGGGTTTACTCTACACACAAAAAAACTGGTTCTGAACTTTGTGAGCATCATTGCTACATGGCACCCATGTAGTTTGGCCCCATGAGAAACCCAAATTTGTTTGGCAGCCTCTAGGAACTCATTGTCTAAAATATGACTACTGACTTTTCCTCCTCCAAATGAGTGATTGTTTTGGTGGCAAAAATTTGCCATTTTGTGCCCCCAAAAAAAAAAAAAAAAAAAAAAAAATACAAACCAAAA
>Ga0116231_10007689_pt1 | contig 19509 bp, 20 predicted proteins | sample S1TSphgellanicum_2_FD_89695 | JGI IMG/M metagenome (GOLD analysis project Ga0116231, IMG submission 89695) | Host-associated microbial communities from peat moss isolated from Minnesota, USA - S1T2_Fd - Sphagnum magellanicum MG | ecosystem: Host-associated > Plants > Peat moss > Unclassified...
GTTTTGGCTCACGGGCGCTGTAAGTCTGTCTTTTTTTTTGGAAAAAAAAAGCCCGCTCGTCAATGATATTTGTGGGGTGGGGGCCTCCCCTCCCCCCCCCCCCCCCCCCCCCCCCCCCCCCAAACGCCCACAAAAATAGGCTAGGCTTTTGGATGCCCATAAGAGGCGCTAGTTATGTAAAAGAAGAAAGGGGCGCGCCTACAAAGGCAAAAGTACAAAGCTCTGTTCCCAAAAAGAAAAAAAAGTTAAAAAAAAGAGAACAAAGTAAAAGGGATCCCAGAATTACTAAATTTCTCTATTTTTTATTTTCTTTTTTCAATTTTTTATTTTTTATTTTTCAATTTTTACTTTATTTTTCTAATATTTTCTACTTGTTTTTTTTTTTTCTAATTTCAAAAAGAACAAATTAATTCCAATGGGAACGTACTGCGCGCCGAAACCCACCGCTGCTACTAATGGACGGATTGGATTCGGTGGCTAATTTGTTTGACGGTGCAGATGTGAGATGCGTGTTGGTATTTGAGTCATTGGTGTAATCTGGATGAGGGGACCACCATTTAACCTAGGTGTATTTACCTTAGTGGAATAAAATATTTACCCCACGGTAAAAAAATTATTATTGGCCAATGGATGATGACAGTATAGGGGAATAATATTTTTAAATTAATTTATATTTTTTGCTACCAAATTATAAATGGGTGATTTTCAATTAAGTTAAAAATTAATTAACACTCACCAGAAATTAATTTGTTGGTGCTCTTTGGAAAATTGAAAAATTTATGAAACTTTTGTGTGTGTGTGTGTGAAGATCTCCGGAACATGGTATTCCAACTAGTTTTAGATTTATTTTTCATTCAATGGTAGCAAGCCATTTTTGCTTTAAAAAAATGCATAATCTTATTTTCAATTACATCAAAAAAAAACTTTAAATTTATAAATTATAAAAATAACAAATAAAAAATAATTTATTAAAAAAAAACTTTGTTGGTTACCTAGTTCAATGCCTTGTAGTTCACACAAGCCCAAAAATCCCCTTTCTTCATAATCACTAAAGTTTATGAATGAAGGACCTTGAAGAAGATTGCACTTGGGTTGATAACACAAGGGTTTCACTAACCCATATTGGTAGTCCCCTAAATCAAAATTATGTCTTCATCAATTCAAGTAATAACAAAAATTCCTAACAAATATGGCTATTTAAAAAAAAAATTAATATGATATATTTTAGACTATTAAAGCTAATGTCTTATTAGTAAAATTCCATGGTTACCATCCTATTATTAAAGGACGATAGTTTGTTTGTTTTATTTTCCCATATTTTGTTTTGTTTTGTTTTGTCATGTAGGAGATGTGCATTAAGTTGTTTCATAACATTTATAGTTTAAACCTCCAATGCACAAATCATTGAATATTGAACAACTTTGTCATTGAAAATTCAATAAAATCAAAGCTTTAAAAATTAGGAGAAATAGGGGCATGCTCTTGCTACTATTGGAAAGGTCATATACAGTCGAAATGAAAATTTTAAAATTACTTAATTATCTGATGGATGTGTGGATTATTTTAGCATTGATTCAATCTTCATGTGTGAGTTTTTTTAAGTGAAATTAAAGTTGAGGCTTTTTTTTTAATAAAAAAAGTTTTGATGAAACAAGAATATTTAAAATATCCAAGAATTTACAAAATATTGTTATACATCAAAGAATTTGTGAATAGCTCGCACAACTCTCAAAATGTTCATATTCTCCATTTGTAAAAAAAATTATATTTTTCACATATTCCATACTATAATGGACTTTTATGGACATTAATGGTAGATTATTTATTTATTTTTGGACAAGTCTAATACTATTGTGTAAAACCTAGATGCATTATGACAAATATGATTTATGTAAATGAAACATGAGTTTTAATCCTTCTAGCTTTGAAACAAATGCACTAGATATCATCAATATCAAATCAAATTGGACTTTACAATATAGACAAGATCATACAACATAACAATATTTAAAATAATTGTTCTACACTTATTACTTAAAAATGAAAATTGAAAATGTACTCAAAGTTTTGGGACATGACACTTTTTAAGGGTTTATAACATTAAGGTAAAAAATTGAATTCTAAAAGTTTCATTTTTATGTGAATTTGTATTTAGAAGCTAAAGATTTTTGCAAAATTTTGAAAATCCATTTAGGTATCTAAATTATTTTTTTCTAAATTATTTTTTTTAATAAAGATGCATTCATAAAGGTTTAGAGTAGGGTGGTTTAAACTTGTACATGAACCCAAAAAAATTTAATGGGACATCTAATGGTTTGTATTTAGATACCAAGTTCAATTGTCATTTTTATTCAGATAAAAGACATTTCATTGTTGTTTTGGATTTATTCTATTGTGTTATCACTCATTTGTACATTTTCTAATTTGTCAAGAATTTGGACATTGTAATATACCAATTCACATTTGATTAAGTTTTTCAACTTCCTTAAAAGAGTTGTATTGTACGTAGGCAAAAAAAATGCAAAATCATTTGTAGTTGTTAACTAAATTAAAACTATTATACCAATCACTTTGAGTAAAGTTGTAACCATCCATACACATCTCCTCCGTTTCTCCAATTGGTTATACACACACACACACACACACACATTATTAAGCCAAGGATGTTTATGGAAACTTGTTATTGCTCTACATACATTTGAACATCTACGAAAGGTTGTTTTGAATGTATTGCAATCGAATTAAAACATTCAACACAAGACCAAAAAAAAACACACACACACACACACAAACATTATCAATTGTGTAATGATGTTTCTTGATGTAAATGCATGGGTGTAATTTTTTTGCCTTGTGTGCCCTTTATTTAATGCTAACCTTACTATTTTTGGGTGTGCTTGTATACTCATTGCATCTTCATCTCAAATCATTAGCTTTTGGAACAAGTTAGTTCTAGCATGTCTTCAAATCAATATAGGGATAGGAAAGAAAATATGTCACAATGGCACAAGTGTTTATCAACAAAGGAACAATGTAATGGGATTTGATTGAAAAACGTTAATGAATGAAACCTCATTATAATTGAATTATTGTCAATGATAATAATAAAAGAAACCCTTTGAAGACTTGGGATGATGATTATTGGTTCCTCCACATGGCTTGAAGGTCATGGCAATGTGTGCGGTTAACAATCATCCTAGTGAAAAAAAGGATTTGCTTTTATAAGAGTCAAACATGTTTGGATCGTTTTTGATTTTCCTAGAATTGGAGATGGTGATGGTGGGAAGAGTAAAAATAGGTAGGCTATTAAGTAGTTGATGGTTCAAAATCAAGCAAGACTATTATATCTTATGGTAGGCAAAGATGTTATAACAAGGATTTTTAAATTTTTTTTCCCCCAAAACTAATCATTAAATGGAGAAAAAATATGTTTGAAGTTCAAGCAAAGGAAAAGGAACTTGATCATCTTAGTGAACTTAAAGCAAAACAACGATAATTATTTGATGATGAAATAAGTTTTAATGATTACTTCTTTAGACATTAAAAACCTTGGCCAAGGTGTTCCAAGGATCATATGATGATGTCATTTTGAAACTCTTTTATGAAAATAACACATCCAACTAGAAGTAGTATTGCTTCAAGAATATCACACAAGATTACATGACTATTTAAAAAATATTAATAAAATGAATTTGAAAGGTGAAGCTAGTTTTTGGAATGATGTTATGTTTTCAACAAAAAAATATTAGATGTAAGGAATGCAGTATTGTCATTATATTGTTTAAACTAATACCATTTATAGAAGAAAACAAAATACTCATACTTGGACAAGTTTATTAGGTAACAATCAAGCGAATCCATGTTAAAACAAGCCAATACCAACTCCTTTTTGTTTTTAAACCCAAGTAATTATGGGTTAATCATAACCACAATGATGTGACAAAATTGAATTGATTATTCAAGAAGAATATTATTATAATCATGATTTATAAGTCAACATTGAAATCTTATGACCCGAAACGTTATTGCATTATATTATTATGTAGAAATATGCTTTTAAAAATTCTTATAAATATGTCATATTCAAATTGATTAAAGAATTTTTAGAAATCCTTTCAATATCATTCTAAATATTTTATACTCATTAGTTTGTTTTCAAATTTATCTAAATGTTCTCATAATACAAGAACATTGTTGCGTATGCGCATTAAATATTTTCAACATTAATTTGGCTTACCACTTAAAAATATACAACATTAAACGACAATTACACATTCAATGAGTTATTTTAACACAAACACATTCATTAAGATCATTTTTTTCAATAAAGGTGGGGATAATGTGCATATATATGCACAAAACTACACAATCTAGAACAAGATTATGGCAAACTTTGACGGGTGTGTCATTACTAGAAGTTAGGAAGGTTGTAGAAAGAAATAGTTCAACATTTGGTTAAGGACCATAACATTTCAATTGTTTAGGAATATCATTATACTTGTGATACCCACCTTGAAAAGAATTTTTTTTTGAAAGCGGTTTATATCAATGATGATAAATAATAAAATGTTATTACAAATCTTCAAATTTCATAGATTCCGATCGCCATCAATGGTGATGACTTACTAGATGTGGCAAGAGCACATGGCACAATAATTTTCACATTATTTTTTTTGTAGTAGTGAATGTTGATAAATGTATAATGTATTACGACAAATCTTCAAATTTCATAGATTCTTGGCATTATCAATGGTGATAAGTCATCACTTTTCAACTACATGTATACTACCAATTGTTTGTTTGGCACTTAGTTCCTTCTTCTTATTTGTCATCTTGAACATTCGTAGCATTGTGGTGTATTCTTGTGTATTTTGCCATATGTGTATTTATTATATGTAGTGTTGTGCTCTTGTGTAGTATCAACAACATTCACAACTTCACACTTGTGTTGAACAACAACGTTGCATAGCAATGTTAATAGCGATGTCAACATTGTAACAACATTGTGTTACATCGAGTTAAGTACATAAAAAGTTCGTATTATCAATACCCACAATCATAGCACAAGTGACTCATTTGTGGTTTTTCAATTGGATGAAGTGTTTTTAAAGAATTCCTAAGACTAATCTCCAATCTTAAACCTAATTCAAAGTTGATGTGCAACAACAAAAACTCTTCTAGCAATTGTAAGCCGAATCAAAGCCTAATTTGAAGTTGATGTACAATAAATAACAAAACCTTCTCAAGCAGCTCTAAGCTTGATCTAAGCCTATTTCAAGGCTAATCTTTAACAAAACTCTTCAAGCTATTCTAACTTCCTAAGCCTCATTTGCAGCTAATGATGTTGCTGACACAAAACAAAATAAATTCAAGATGCTCTAAACCTAATATAGGGTTTATATGAAGCCTGATGCTATTGTTGAAAACTCTTCAAGCTGATTTGGGGTGCTGATGATGTTGGTGAACACAAAACTCTTCTAGTTGATCTGGGGAGCTAATGATATTGTTGAACACAAAACTCTTCAAGTTGATCGGGGGTTGATGATATTATTGAGCACAAAACTCTTCAAGCTATGATTTGGATGCTGATGATGCTGAAAAACACAAAACTCTTCTAGCTAGGATCTGAGGCTAGGTTGGTTGTCAAAATATCAGAAAGAGGAAGAATTCAACATTCCTTGCAACAAAAAGAATTTGCAAGTAACAAAATCCAGGGCAATACAAAACAACAAAAACTCTAACAAGATTAGAATTTGCCTAACAAGGAGCAAAAATGCCTACCATCCATGACTTAGAGTTGTTGCAAAACGCAAAAGCAAGGAGCGGTGTCAACTGTTAGGGTCCATTGCTGCAAAAGGCAAAAGATGTGAAACATTTGAAATATTTGATATTACAAAGTGTTGCATCCAGTAAACTAAAAAGGTTAGAAACTTTTATGAGTCTGAACATTTTCAGCCCTCAGAAATAAATATTTGACTTTCAATTGAAGTTGGAACAATACAACTAACCATTGCAAATTTGACTTCCATTATTTGTAAGGGCTAAAATTGAAAATCCCACAGATGGGATGGAGCCAGTAATATGATGCTCATTGATTTTTGTGTTGGAAAACAAAAAACAAAAATGAAGGACTCTGAAGTTTTGAGTTGAAAAACAAAGAAGAATTATGAACTTCAGTAGTTTGTGTTGGAAAACAAAGAAAGAAAACTGCAGGACTTGATCATTTGGGGTTGGAAAACAAAAAAGAAAACAGAAGGGCTTGAGAATTTCATGTTGGGAAATAAAGAAGAAAATTGAAGGACTGAATGGTTTTGGGTTGGAAGACAAATAAAATAAATGAAGGACATAATAATTTTGGGTTGGAAACTCTGTTGGAAAACAAAGAAGAAAAATGAAGATCTTGAGAAATTTTATGTTGGAAAACAAAGAAGAAAAAGCAATTCTATGTTGGAAAACACAGAATAAAAGTCAAGGACTTCTTAAGAGTGGGTTTTCCATTAGTGAGAGAGATCAAAAGGACAAGACACTGGTTGGTCTGTGTAGAGATTCTTTGACGATCATAGGAGTGGGTTTGTTCTCACGTGCTGTGACAGAACCTCACAGCCATTCATGGTTACATTGTGTATCCTATCTTATGGAAGAAAAAAAATCAGACAGAGTTTAGAGAGAGGGGTGTTTCCCTAAGTAGGAAGCCTGAAGAACCTACTATAAAGTCCGGTGTTCAAAAATCAGCTAAATTGATGCCTGCTTCATCGGCCATAACTTGCAAACCTTTCTTCTCCACTGTCTTCAATGCCTTGGTGCTCAAGCGCAGCTTCACGAAGCGCTTGCCTTCTTCCCACCACAGCCGCTTGTACTGTAAGTTGGCACCCTGCAGCGTCTTGGTCCGATGGTTGGAGAATGACACCTTGTAGCCATTGTTCGCCTTCTTCCCAGTCAGATCACACACCCTACCTGTTTTGGTTTTTGTCCACAACCCCCCAAAACCTCACACCCACACATCAGCTCCAACACAAAAAAGCTCACAAACCTCAAGGCAAATGCATGCCAAACCCTAATTCCTTTGGGCACGACAGGAGAGACACATGGTATGTACCTTTCACAGGAAGGGAGAAGGGGGAAGAAGAAGAAGAAGAAAGGAGAAGAATGGGGAGACTTACTTGCACGGGGTTGAGCGACAATGCCCGCAGTGGAATCTGCAAGCTCGGTCTGGCATCCTAACTGGTGAAAGGGCCTTGACCCATCTCCTAAAACGTCACTGCACCGCGAACTGAAGCTCGAGACTCCGGCCTGATTGGGGCAAGAGAGAGAAGAAGAGGGTAGTGAGAAAGTGCAAAGAGCGGAAGCCATCGCTGCAACTGCTGCTGTGTATCTCTTCTCAAGAGCTCTTCGTCTCTCGCCGTCGCCTTCCTTCCTTCCTTCCTTCCTTTGTGCTCTGGATAAGGGCAGAGGGTCACCCCTTGCCGGGTCACCACCCATTGTCACGGGTTCAGTTTCCATCCCTCCAACGAAAAAGTGTTCCCTGTCTACATACTGTCATCCATCCTGGATGATGGTATGCCTGGTGGGTGCTGGTTACTCTGGCTCTCAATGAGTAGGGGAAGTGCACTCTGTGTTCATCCATCCTTTCAGCAGATGAGGACAATGCTATAACTAGGCATAAGGCCGGCCCTATGTAAGGTCCCTCCTCCCACTCATAAGAAGTAGGCTTAAGGACCCTTCCCCTCCTACACCTAGTGATCTAGACACATATGTTTTCATTCATGATGATGTTTTTGCCCAGCACCACCATATCTCTTCATGCAAAGGTTGTAGGGGTTTAGGGTTTAGGGTTTAGTGGGTACCCATTTCAAATGGAAGATGAGATTTGAATAATTTCCACAATTGAACATACAAAGGTGCTTAGCTTAACAAACACACCCATGAGGTCGATCAGCACATAACTTCAATCCATTCACATCCCTGGCAACTCTTTGGAGGTAATTCTATCTAGAGGAAATACAAGTGAGGTCCAGTGTTTTTGGCAGTTGGTACAAAAAGTGTTCTTGTAGATGCAAATATTTTGTAGACGATAATCTAATCTGGTGCTAGGAATGAAAGTACAAAAGCTAGGTACAAAACTGGGGTTTTGGTGATAAATGAGGAAGGGAAGGGAAACACGTTCAAATCGAATGGGGTTGTGCAATTGTCTGGTCTATTATACAGAACACAAGCTTTCAGTCATGGTGCTCCTCCTCCTCTTCCTCCTCCTCCTCCTCCTCCTCCTCCTCCTCACAAGCCCGACAAACTTGTGCAACACTTTTTCCATGTCTACCCATGTGGAACTCCCCAGAGAAACATGGCATGCAAATTGTGGAGAATCAAACTCTGAGCTTCTCCTTAAGTTGCTGCAAATTGGCAACTGCAGCTGGAGATTACAAGCCACATCTTGGGTATTTTCATGTGTATGGGGCTTTCTCCAAAACAAGCCTGCAGACCAGAAACTCCAAGCACCGTGTGATGATATATTTAAGTGCGAACTGTGATGATGACTTACTCACTTGAACTGTGATCCAACTTTTTCACCTTGGAATTTCACTGGTTGTGTCATCTTAGCGCTTTTCACCTTGGTCGCACCAACGCAACAGTATGGCTCAGGAGCTCTGTAACGTTACTTTTCTCAATATCCAGTGATGTCATTGATGATGCATCTTGGCCTGTGTAGGGTGCACTGTCAGAGGTGGAAGGGCTGTAAGTGAAGCTCACAGAACTAGTGCGTGGCATGGAGTAAGGTGAAGAACGCCAAATATTCTCTAGCTCTCGCACCACATCAACCATACTGGGACGGTCATCAGTACGATCCCTACAGCATGCCATACCCAATCGAAATAAAGCCTGAAGTGCATCACCATTATAACTCCCCATCCGAGGATCCACAAAAGACAGAACCTTTCCTGCATTGTCTGCTGCAATGACCTGCACAACATACATACACAAAAGTGTGTCATCACCCATCTTTACAACCCGAGGTGTGAAACCTCCACCATAAATGAAGTTGCTTATTGACATTCTTGTGAATTGCTTGTGGCAAAAATATCCAAAGAAAGTATGAGAGGGTGATAGTGTGTCAGCCTGATGATGCAACACAATCTATCAACAAACAGAAAAAGAAGGCAATGACCTCTCTCTCTCTCTCTCTCTCTCTCTCTCTCTCTCTCTTATGTTACATACCTCTCTCACAATGTTCTTGCCATGAGCAATTGGGTGCTGACCACTGAAGAGCTCAAGCAACACGACACCAAAGGAATAAACATCACTCTTATCTGTCAGCTTGTGAGTCAAAAAGTACTCAGGATCGATATACCCCTGTGTCCAAAAATCCCCACAAAATTGTCCATTTCAAATCACTTCACTATCAACATAGCTTATATAGGAAGAAAACACTTTAGTGAAAATCTAACTTCAAAGCTCTGTGTAGGAAAAGAAAACAATTTTGGAAGATTGGAAAATGTCACTTGCAGAAACAATGGCCACAAACATTCAATTGACTAACCAACTCATGTACATACTTACAGGAGTGCCTTTCACAACAGTGGAGATGTGGTCTGGAATAGATCCCTGAAGGTCAGGTACAGGTGCCAGTTTTGACAAACCAAAGTCTGCAACTTTAGCTGTCTTATCATCGTCTAACAAGATATTGGAAGCTTTGATGTCACGATGGAAAATGGGTGGGTTGGCTTCCGTATGGAGATACAAAATGCCTTTTGCAGATCCCAATGCAATGCCTAGTCGTGTCGCAAAGTCCAATGGTTCTTTTCGTGATGCTGCAGTTCATCAGAATGTAAAGAGGAAAAAAGATGTCACATTTAAACTTTTTTTTTGGGCTTTCAAGCTGTCTGTACAACCTCAAATGGATGCTCAACTTGTCAGCATTTGAATTGAGTAGTCTAGTGTCCAAAACTACTCTCTCACTCTTCACAAAAAGAAATCATACCTACCGTTCAGATGATCCCGCAATGTACCACCTGGCATGAACTCATATACCAACATCTGTAGCACAAGAAGAACTGGGATCAGACAGTTAGGGCCCCTGGTATGCCAAAGGATACAAAAAATACAATAGAAAGGATTGATAGGAATTGAGGAGGACCCATTTGAGTTGAAGAGCATATGTATTACTCAGAGTGATAAAGGGTCCTGGTAAAAATAGTTTTGATCAAACCTGCTCGCTTTCATCAACCAGTAAGCAGTAACCGACAAGCTTCACCAGATTCTTATGATGCACCCGGGACAAAAGCTCAATCTCTGTATAGAACTCATGGGCTCCTTGAAGTGATCCAACCTCAGCACGCTATGAAGAAGCAAGCATATTAGAAAACCCATCAGAGGTGGTGGTGAGCAGAGAGGCTTGAAAGGAAAAAACTGGACAATATGCAGAGACAACAGTGTATGGTAAATCTTGGGTTAGACAGCAGCAAAGGGTGCAAGAAGGATAGGCATAGGAGACCCAACCTTGATGGCCACTAGCTGCCCATCTCTTAGTTTCCCCCGATACACCTTCCCATAGCCTCCTTGCCCGAGTACATGTTTTGCATCAAACTGATCAGTGATATCTGCTAGCTCTTCAAATGTGAAGGCCTTCACCCCAGCCACTTTGAGAGCTGCATTTTCTATTGCATTTCCTTTCACTGCACCATGATAAAAAACAAAAAAATTCCAACCAAAATATAGCAATCAGTAAATTTTCTTGTTAGGTGAAGCGTAGTGAAATTAGTTAGCATTTCACATCCTGAAGAACCTGGGAAGGAATTCACAAAAGTGTGGAGCATATAGGTATATTACAGGGTATGCGGCTAGATGTGATGATTGGTGTGCCATGATGACGAAAAAATTGGAACATAAGCAGCCAGACCAAAATGGCAGTCACTAAAGCCACACTTAGTACAATGCCTGCTATTGCACCTGCTGAAAGCCCTTTTCTTGCTGGTGACGTATTGCCTACAAGACCCAACAATGATCTCTCTGTCAATACCAAAAACAACTAGAGCATTTTTGCATATAAGAAACAAAAACGGATTTTGCCACCACACTTGTTTCTTTCTTGCCTCCTTTTGTTCCATTTCTTAGCTATTGCATTATGGGGCCATTGGTGGAGAAAGACTAACCTGGAGGAGTGCGTGGGTAGAAAGAAAGCAGCTCATATGGTCCCAGCACAGGATTGTCAACAATCTTCCATTGTGAAAAGATTGCATACAAATTGTCGAATTCAGTTACATTAAACACCCCATCTTCAGGTAGCAGCAGAAGTGTCATTTGGAGCCTGGGACCTACCCATTGAGCATCATGGATGCTCACCTGACTCAAACTCAGGTTTAGACCAGCTGTTAACCAGCTCAGAAAGGTTTCGGAAAATGCATCAAAGAACAGGAATGAAGGACTCTTCAGCTGGAAGCCAACAACAATGGGTTGCACACAGTTGCAAGCTGAGTTGCTCCCAAGGAAAGGGCCTGGCACATCCGGAGATGTGCATGAACAGTTACTAGAGTCTGCAGCTGTTACATTCGTTATATCATCTTCTATCAAGCTACTGTATTCTTGAGGCTGACAAATGGGATTAGTAGATGCACTTGAACCCCCACATACTTGCGCATTTCCATACATCCTGGTAGACAAAAAAACAAAACAAAACAGAGTAAACCTGTAAACATGGGACTTCATTCATGCAAAGCCATAAAGGAAAGGTGTTGTTTGTGAAAGCTCCACAGTTCAAGGTTATGGGGTTAAAATTTTTGGCAAGAGACACATATTTGTACTATTTACTGACCAAACAACTAGACCAACAATAAAGCACCCCAGAGCATTCAAATGGGTTCACAACTCACATTTTCCAGGATTAAAAAAAGTCTCAGTTCAGAGAGTAAGTCTTACCAGAGCTTGGTATTTGTGTGGCTGATCAGATTCACAAAGCTCTGGTTTATACTGAGGGAGTTGTTCTGTAGATCTCTGCAGAAAATATGCCATGATCCCACAATCAACTTCCAAAAAACTCAAATTCAATGCTTGAAAACTCAATTGACAAAAAGAGAGGGACCGGGGAATAAAAATTTGGACTTTGTGGCTCAAATGGATCAGTTCCATCATTGTGGATGAAAAAAATTGCTTCCATAGTTCTAAGGTGAATTCAATCCTTTACAACTCTGCAAAAATTGTCAAAGCTGCTACTGACTCAAAGTACCCAGTTGCAGGTTAGATATCTCTTCATATTGTTTTGACATTAAGTACCTGTTTGGGTTTAGGGTTTAGTGTTTTTAAAACCCTAAACCCTAAACCACCATTCCTCCCTGCTAAACTCTGGAGATACACAACTTCAATTGTGACCCAAATCAGATTTTGTTGTGTTAAGTTTCAGGTGCATGTTCAGTGATGTTCAAGAATCATGGTGTGAATCCATTCTTTGGAGACATCAGGAAAAAAGCTCACAAGACAGTCTGTGGGCTGGTTTGATAATTTTGTCCAGTTCCAAGATCCAATGGAAGATAGCCAGTTATATTGTTGTCTTCCAGAACCCTGGCACCATTCAAGCACATGACTTTTGTTATATTCTGCAAAAGTCTCAATTGGAAATTGCAACAGCGGTGTTGAACCCCAGAAATAATAATAGATACTTGGCACAATTTATTAACATGCGTGGTGATCACATGGAATTGACTTGTCAAGAAGATGTGCAAGCAGGAGAGAAAACTCACAGAGCTTGCAAATTTTGTAGGGAGCCAAGCCCTCCAGGAAATGGGCCAACCAATGCATTATGAGAAAGATCACTGACATGTGCACCACCAGCCATCAGCAATGCAGTTCTAATAACTCATATCAACAATAACAACAAACTCATAAAAAGTCTGAGGTAAAATGCTCAAACATGACAATGTCAGTGCTTTGATTGATCTTTAAAAAAAAAAAAGTACTTATGGTCAAATCTTTCTGAATAAACACCCAACAGAAATGTGTGCAAAGAAACAAGGTGCAGATGTAATACGCACATCACTGTGAGATTAAGAGGATATGAAGAATTTGGAAGGTCTCCTGTGAAGCTGTTGTAGCTCAAGTCCCTGCAAATTCCCAAGCTTAAAAACTGTGGGAGAGTCACTCCGAAGCTTTTGTGGAGACATAAATTCTTACCAAACCAAGTCTTGTATTAAGCTCTAAAGATCCTTGGCATTGAAGATCAGAGCAGACTGGTATGACCTGAGGCAATACCAGTGTTGTACCAGTGGCAAGCCTGGTAAGGACTAAGGACTGTGAAGTAATGCCAGGCTCATACTAGTCTTATACCAGTTTTGATATCAGATATATACATGCCTCATACCACCCCCAAAAACTCAATCTTGGACCCAATACCAGGGACTAGGCCTGTCTGAAAGTTTTCAAAAGGACTGAATACCAGGACCAGGTTGGTATGTACAAAAGTTGATACCAGATCAACACTGGTTTTCACTGATAATAAGTTACCTCAAGAACCTTGCCCTTTGCCAATTACACATTGTTGTCAGACTGTAGTCAAAAGGAAGGTAACAGTGGGACCATGTTCACAAAGAAGACTTACAGGAATTTCAAGTTGTTCCAGCTGCTGAAATTTGGCAAGTTTCCACTCAAATTGCATTTCTTTAAACTCCTGCAAAAATGAACCCAAATCGGACTTCAACCCAACACAGAACTTCAACCAGCAGTTGTTTTAGATATGTTTGCTACTTGTCAGATTGCAAGTACTTAGGAAAAAAAACCCTCCATCTATAACCGTTCACCCTACCTATCATGTGGATGAACCCCATAGGTTGTAACCCTGACAGTCCTATTTCTGAATTATGATGGAGCAAAAGCGCCTTGTAAGAAGACAACCCTTACATGCCAAACTTAAAAAACTGTAAGGAACACCACCACAAGTATGATGACAACTTCTTTGCTTCTTTTGGTCTGAACCCAATGGCAAATATACCACTTACAGCTTAACGAGAGTGGAGATCCTCCCCCAGTCTGGAGGAATTGAGACAGTGCTGTTGAAGAAATTGTTGAAGAAATTGTTGTCGAGTTGTCTGAAAAACTTGCCAAGAAAGGAAATGTATGATTGATTGTCACCAGTCATGAGAGATCACGGGAAAAAAAAACACACAAAAAAAAAAACAAACAAACTGCTGCTGTTAAAAAAAGGTCACACAATAATAAAGAACATGAAAATAAGACATTCTAAAAGACAACAACTAAGGTCTGGAGATAAAGCATTGGTTGAGGTGAGTTGAAGGTAAAAGGCAGGTCTTTTGATAACTACAAAACTAGGCTGAATACAAGGACTTAAATTAGTGTAAGGACCCTAAACCCTAAAGTTAAGTGTCACTAGACCTGGCAGCTGGGTCAGTCCACTCCACTTACATAATCTGAAGGCTTGGAGCATTTGCAAGTGCTGCTGGCAGTTCCCCACTCAACTGGTTGTAATCCAGCAATCTGCAAAACAATTGAAGGAAGGAGCATTGTCACTAAAACAATTTTTTGAAAAAATATACACAACACAAAAGAAAACACAAAAGAAAACAAAACAAAAACAGAGGTGATAGGCATTTTGGGATTTAGTCCTTCCTTGCTACAAATGGGACAGAAAACATGCACAGGTTTTTGGTGACTCACAAATGTAGCAACTTGGGTAGACTTCCAAGTTGAGCTGGGATGCTGCCAGTGAGAGAGTTGTTATTCATGTGCCTGCAGAACAAGTGTGTCAAATGATCAGCAATCAGGCTAACCTGCATTGTGGATGGAAAGTGACAGACATAGATAGTAGAAAGAAGATATGCTCACCAAGAAGGAAACACAAAACCCACAAATAGAGTACATGTACAGATGTTTGATGTAATATTTTCCATCCAAATTATTTTCTGAATACATTTTTATGGAGAACTCTCCATAGCCATCAAATGCTTGCAGGAATGAGTATTATTGGAGGCATTTGAGGACTTCTTACAGGTGCTGAACATTTGTCAAATTGCCAAAACTACTTGGCACACTTCCCGAGAAGTTGTTCTGATCGATTTGCAATCTGTTGAGATTTGTCAATTGTCCTAACTCTGAAGGAAGGGATCCTGTGAAGTTATTTCCATTCAACAATCTGCCATGACAATAATAATGCCCCCAAAAGAGTATCAGTAGAAGTGTATCAGTAGGTAGGTATGCACAACTTAGTTGGTATTCAAAACACAGCTGATGAATTTACAACTCTGCAAGCTCAACACAAAACAATGGAACATCAGAAAAATTATTCCCGTATGAACTGGAGCGTACACAACCCAAATACAACAAAAGCCAAGAAAAGTCCAAAAGTTACATACAATAGGTAGAGGTTTGTCAGATTGCCAAGTGTGGGAGGAATGCTGCCACTCAAATTGTTCAACATCACATCCCTGCATACGTACCCAAAACAGGCATTCTTCAGAAAAACCTCTCATTCTTTGATAGCATGTACAACGTACTATGACTTCATGATGTGAGGTATGACCCATCATCCTCCACTACGGGTTTCTAAATATATATACTACTGCAACAAACAAGAAAAGAGTTCATCACCACCCTTCTTCAGCAATGATTGTCTCCTTGCTATTGATGGGTCAAGTAATGATGATGGTTGTTGAAATTGTGAAACTCACAGAATCACGAGATGAGAAAGATTCCCGAGATCAGGAACCAATGTGCCAGCTAGTCCCAACTGGAAAAGACGTCTGCACAATGAAAATAATATGGGATTTTCTTCAAGCTTTAAAAGGGTTGTCATTTTTGTTGAATTGATCACGTTTTCAAAACCACAAACTAAAATCAACAATGGGGGGGGAATACAATTTATAAGAAAAGAACCCAAAACAATTATGACACTAATTTTTTTCCAACTGTTGACTCTTGTCATTATTGAAACCACAATCTCTTTCAGAACCCACAAACTAAAAATCAACAAAGGGAATTCTTTTTCATCTATTAAAGTAAATGAAAACAAAATTGGTTGCAAAACAATGTTGAGATTTTGGGACATAAATTTCTTTGTTTTTTTTTTTGGCTATGATTTCTGCTACTACCTACTCACTGCATCATAGAATCCTTGGAGGCATGGAAGAAAGCTTCCAGACAAACCGGATGAAGATTGAACTCCAGAAACAAGCAGGTGAGTCCAAGAATCAAAACTATAGTAACTGTGCAAAAAATCCAGAAAACTTTCTGAGATGTTGAGAGATTGATTGCAGAAGAATTACATGAGGTTTTTGAGTTCAGGAATTTTAGGATTCAGGGTTTTGTACATTGTTTTTGCTGGTAGAAAAGATGAAGAAGAAGAGATTGAAAAGATGTATAAGAGATTGAGATGAAGAAGAATTTTGGGGTTTTAGGCTTTGTGCATCATTTTGCTGAGAAGAGATTGAAGAGATGGAGAAGAGATTGAGATGAAGAACGATTTTAGGCTTTTGGGCTTTGTATATGTTTTTTGCTGAGAAGAGATGGAAGAGATGGTGAAGACATTGAGATGAAGAGGAGAGTGCAGAGATGGAAAACAGATTGAGACGAACAGGAAATTGAAGAGATGAAGACGAGACAAAAACAGAAGAAGGACAAGAAGAAGGGAAGTGAAGCTTTTGTTTTTTGAACTTGGAAAGAAGCTTACAGTTCTGTAACCAGAGAGACGCTGCCATTGTTGGGATCTTGCAGGCCACAATACACACCTTCCCAAGGTTCTCCACAGGGATCACTGCCCACCCAATTGCTAAGTTTGGCATTGGGATCCAAGAGAGCAGCACGAAATGCTTTCAGGACCGCAGCTGCTTTGCAATCAATCAATCAATCAATCCACAGCGACAAAAAACACATTATGTCGAGGAATTTTTGCATGTATTTTTATCTCTCATCAGTTTTTGCTGTGTGCAGACTCTCAGTCCACCGGTCCGTTTGATAGTTTGCCAAAGGCTAATAATTCCAGTAGCCCAAGGGGAGAGAGAGGAAAACTGTATGGCGCACTTACTGGAAACATGGTGCACTTACTTTCTCCTGGATCTGAATCAGATGCCACAAAATTCACCAAGAAACACAACAAGGCGAAGAAAAGAGCAGTCTGTTGCCATCGTCTCTTCTGCCATTCTGAAGCTCTCCAATTTCGCACGCCGGAATCCACCACTACTGCTGCTGCTGCTAGACCACCACAAACAGATTCAGAGTCACGACCTGCCATTCATTCCTTATGTCGCCTCTTTTGGCACTTGCAATCACGAAACTATCCACCTGAGCCCCTTGCACAAAACCTTATAAACCCACAGCCTAGCTTCTTCTTCTTCTTCTTCTTCTTCTTCAACCCAGCAACTGCAAGAAGAAGCTGGTTCAGGTGGGGTTGTGGGTGGGGACATAAAACCTTCAGCAAGATATGATCTGCATCAATTAGCTGACTCTCTAATCACACGCCTGATCTCCCCCCACTACTACTCCAGAACCAAAAATCTGAAGTAATATTCAGTCAGTGCTGAATGAGCTCTTGCAGGAAAGTTCCGGAAAAAAAAAAGCAAAAAAGAGGGCTCATCTCATCTCATCTCATCTCATCACAGACACACATGTAAGTAATAAAACAGAACAACAGCGTCATATGAACCCCCCTCCTTGAGCACCTGAAAAAACCTCGGTCTGGCAACGGTCACTACAGTGTCTACTATTACTACTCTCCTTACAGATTCTCATCTCGTTGAGAATTCAGAATTCTGTGTGTGCTATCTTCCTTCTCCAGTGATTCTCATCTCCTTGAGAGTTCAGAATTCTGTGTGTGCTGTCTTCCTTCTCCAGTGATTCTCATCTCCTTGAGACTTCCGAATTCTGTGTGCTATCTTCCTTCTCCAGTGATTCTCATCTCCTTGAGAGTTCAGAATTCTGTGTGTGCTGTCTTCCTTCTCCAGTGATTCTCATCTCCTCCTTGAGAGTTCAGAATTCTGTATGCTATCGTCTTCCTTCTCCAGTGATTCTCATCACCCTTGGGTTCAGAATTCTCAATGCTATCTTCTTCTCGAGTGATCGATTCTCTGGCTACAACCCCAACATCATCACCACCACCATCATCATAATCTTGATCTTGTGGGTGATCCCTTCTTCTTCTTCTCTCTAGAATTCCTGGAGTCTTCTTCTCTCCTGTGAGTCAAACACAAACCCAAAAGTCAACTTTTGTTGCGCAGGAAGGAATGAGTCTCACCTCATCCCAGGAAAAAAAAACAACCCCAAAAAAGAAAAACCCATTCACAACAACGTTTTTATATGTCTTTGAAATCATCACTTCTTACGATCGATTTGATCACGCTACTTTGAAAGGAACAATAGTGGGCCTTTTCTTAGACCATCTGCACCTGTGCTCCTCAGTATGTCACTCTGGATAATAAAATTAAATGTCTAACTTTAGCTGTTTTTCTTTGGCGACCCCACCAATAAAACTGTAACTGGAACTGCATATACATGGGAACTACTAATAGCAAACCAGCTAGACCAATCATTATGATCGACCAATCAGAAATATTGAGCCGCAGTCAGGTCCAATTTATTACACTCTTTTTTGGAGGTGCACAACTGTCTTACCAGCCATGGCAAGCTGCACGAATTTGGTGCAGAATAACCAATCTCCGGAGCTAAACCGGCACATTTTGACTTTTTCACAACAAATTTTACTGTCTGGAGTCACATACTGAGGACTGGTGGAGGTGGTCTTATGTCTTTGAAATTATCGCTTATTATGATCGAGTGCGATCGATCGATCAACTGACTTTAATTTGAAATGAACAATAGTGAATGTTAAACTTTTTCTTCTTTCTTTGAAATCATCGCTTATTTTGATCGATTGATTAATCTTAATTTCAAAGGAACAATACTGAATGCTAATTTTTTTTTCTCATGCTTTTGAAATTATCATTTGTTATTATCGATTGATTCATGCTAATTTGAAAGGAATGATGAAAAGAGAAACCTTTTCTTATGTTTTTGAAATCATTGTTTATTATGATTGATTAATTCACACTAATTTGAAAGGAACAATAGCAAATGTTAAATTTATTTTATGTCTTTGAAATCATTGTTTTTTATGATCAATTGATTCCTGCTAATTTCAAAGGAACAATAGTGAATGTTTTTAAAAATTATGGTTTTGAAATCATCGTTTTTTTACGATTGATTGACGTTAATTTGAAAGGAACAATAATGAATATTTTAAAAAAACTTATGTCTTTAAAATCATCATTTATTATGATCGATTGATTCATGTTAATTCTTAGTTGATAATGATAAGTAGACAATGCTTTTATTATGGTTTGATTTTCTTTAGTTAATTTTAGTTACATATTGTTGTCACATTATAATTTTAATAGTTTATAATGGTGATTGTAATCCAAATGTTTGTCAACTAAATTTGAACTACAATTTACATTTTTTTCAATTAAGTTTTGACTATAATTCTATTTTTTGTCAACTAAAATTTGACTATAATTCAACTTATAA
>Ga0116231_10007690_pt1 | contig 19508 bp, 13 predicted proteins | sample S1TSphgellanicum_2_FD_89695 | JGI IMG/M metagenome (GOLD analysis project Ga0116231, IMG submission 89695) | Host-associated microbial communities from peat moss isolated from Minnesota, USA - S1T2_Fd - Sphagnum magellanicum MG | ecosystem: Host-associated > Plants > Peat moss > Unclassified...
GAAATAAAATTCTCGCCCAAAAACCAATTTTTGGGAATTTTTTTTTTTTTTTCCAAAATTTTTTAAAAAGGGTGCCCCCCCCCCCCCCCCCCCAACGACATTCTACAAGGTTTTTTTGAAGTTTTGTGACTTGTAATGGAGGTTGGGAGAATGTTTGTGAACAAAGGTGATTATGAAAATAACCAAGATAGATGCGTGTGTGAGAATTGTGGGACCATTATAAAAGGTGAAACAATTTAGAAAATAAAAAGGTTTTGTTGTTGTTAATTTCTTCAATATGTTTTATTTTGTGGGTTTAGGTTTTGATATATTTGTGAGTTTTCTTGTGAGGTTGGGAGAATGTTCATGAACATAGGTAACCACAAAGATAGCCTAAACATTTGTGTGTGTGTGTGTGTGTGTGTGTGTGTTTTGTATTTAGAAGTAGTAAAAAACAATAACATCCCAACAATTGATCAAGGGACAATCGTTAATTGAATCAACATGTAATTGAATCATGGTCATGACAAATTTTACAATAGTTATTAGGGCACGGATTGAAAACTATTAAAAGGAGAAATTTGAAATAATATTTTAGTAATAATTGGTTATTAGAAACCTATAGAAACTAGGTAGCAAAAACAATGAAAAAGTTATGGAAAATACTTTCCAAAAGTAGTTATGTATTACCAAAAATACCTATAAGAATTAATTAAAAAACTATAGAAAACATTTACGTCATGTAGTTACCAAAATTACCTACCAAACAGTATCTTTTTGATAATTTCAAAAAAATATGAACGTTGATTGAAGCAAATAATATGTTGTTGGGTAGCTATTTCCATAGGCTACAAAATGAACATTTAAAACATTCAATTTGAAGTCTTTTTTAAGAAGTTAATTATGATTCATCAAAGTTTCTTACCAATTTTTTTATCAAATTTTATAGAATTGATTACTAAACTTCACCTTTTTTATTATTTTAGAGGTCAAATCACTTTCAATTGAGACAAATGATATGGCATTGAAAACATTTTTTAAAGGCTACAAGATAGATTCTTAAAATGTTCAATTTGAGCTTTATTTTTAAAAGTTATAAATTTTTAAAATTTTGTCACTAAAAGGTTTGATTAGCACCAATCAACAAGGATGATTATACCACTTTGATATGTGCGTTACCTTAGTGCATTTTGGACAATGATTGACTTATGAAAGGTCATGGAAAGTTTTACAAGGGGTATCAACTTGCCTTTGAAATCAACATTACACCTATTGAAAGGACAATGCACACTTTTTACAATTTTACAAATTGGATGGCACCAACTTTGAAATTAATATTTAAGACCTACTTTAAAACATTTGTATGTTTTGTTCTTGTTTTTTCTCAACATTTTTTAAAGGATTTCCATTTGAGGATTTTCGAACATGTCTTAAGACTTTTGTATTTAGTTTGTTTGAATATATATTAAGTACCTTTAAAACAAAATCTTGCTTTCAAACTTAAGTTGTGCATTATTCTATTGCCAAATTTGCTACATAATTTCTTAGATCTTTTTTATAACTTGCACTATTTGTGGTAGATACTTCTATAGTAAATAATGGATTGAAATTCATGCAAGTTTGAGTTTTTTCTGTTATTATTGAAACTAATTTTAATAAAATATTTCTACAAATGTTTTTCCTATTTTGTATTATAGAAGTTGAAATATTTGTTCTATTAGAGTATTTTTCCTAGCTTTACCAAAAGTATTGAAGCAAATGGCCAAGGCTACATAATTTATTACAAACTACAAATCACACTTCATAACTTCCTACTAGAATTGCAACCTTTCATACAATATGTTGTTCACGAGTCTTTACATGTTATCATTGATGTGAACCTAGTGCTTTGGGTTGTTTTCCCAAATGAAACCTTTAAGGATGTTTTAAAAATGGTCAATAAATGCATTGAACAATAGTCTAGAGTCCAACTTTGGTCTTGATATTAAATAACAAAGGGAGTTTTGAGGATGACACACAAATTGAAAGAGGTTTTACAACACAGAACACTAATTGGGTTGATTGTTGCATTAACTATCATGATTATAACAACCCAAAAACTAATACACAACATTGTGTCACAAATTGATAATTTAACAAGAAATCGCATAAGATTTTTTCACATATGTTCACAAGATTAACAATGACTAGATTGATTCATGTCATTATGATGAGATAGCAAAACATATTAAATGAGAATAATCTTAGTTGTGATACAAGGATGGAGGTAAAATTGTCAACAACACATGGGCAACCTTTGCTAGAGTTTGGGAGAAGTGTCACAATTCACTTTTGGGTTGCAAACTCACAATAACAAGTTGCAAAAATTGTTGATTACATATGAAAATGATGCATGTCCCCATTATGTTGGAGTTTGGGCAAAAGTGACGAGGAGAAAACAAATTTCAATAAAAATTCTTCACAATAGCATGGAAGTGTAACAACATTTCAACCTAAGCATTGATGGTTTGGCTCACAATAGGACTCACTCCCTACATCATTGAACTTTATCAAAACCTAAGGTAGTTGCAAGTTAGGGTGGCTTACTTTTTGCATCACATTCAATTTTTTACATAGTGTACTGTATTCAAATGACACAAACATATAGTAAATGTGACCAAAAAAATTATGGATTAAGATTGTTAACTTGAATAAAAATATGTAAAAATGATGAAATTTAATAAATGTACACCAAACATATAGTAATGAATTTTCGAAATGGAGTCATGGACTAAGATCTTGAATCTACATGAAGATTCAAATGCATTTTTCAATATCATTTCATTTCAAAATGTCTTATAAGGATCCAATATGTGATACACGTTTTGAAAAAAAACATGAATTCCAAAAAATTACAAAAACCTAAACTACCTATGAACTTTTAAATGGTTAAATTTGGACCTTATTTCAATCATTTTTTGTTTGATTGATATTTTTTTCCTTCTAGAATATATATCAAAAACTTTCTTGATTAGATTCTTGTTCATTTGAACTTTGTTAGTTTATTAGTCATCACATAATGCCTGCTTAACATTGTTTTCATGGTTTTTCCATTTTGGTGTTAAAATATGGATTTTGTGAAGTTTTGTATTCATTGAAAATGAATGACGTTAACTTACAACCACCCCCTAAATAAATAAGTTGGTTTTCATCGTTTGGACAATGTATTTAAAAAGGAATACAAGCATATGTTGAACAAGACATTCTCACATAATAATTTTTTTTCACTTTATATGATGTGTGAGAAAAAAATGTATTTGAATGGTTCAAATCACAAAGGGATTTGGTAATGTGACATTGTTGACCATGAGAAACCAATTTGTGTTGTTTATAGTGCAAGTAACACATCAAGTGCACATACATGAATCATCTTTTGAAGGAAGATACTTGGAATCTCTTTTGTGTGCATGCATAAAGGGAATCATTAAACATTTCCCATGGATTAGAAAGGTTCGTTCATGCAATGGCTAATGAATCCAAAGATCTTCCAAAGTCGTTTGTCTTCCCAAATGATGCCAACACATATTTGAATTCAAGAGGTCACATAAAATTGAAATCCTCTTCAAATCTTCTTTTTGAAATTGATATGGTTTCATAAATTTCTTAATGTAATTGACACACAATTTTTCTTTAAAAACTCAATAGGTGAAGATTGAATTTCGAGTTTTAGAATTAATGGAATTGGAAGTGATTTCATGGAAAATTTATATGATCATCGAATGTTTTTTGGATAAATTGAAGGATTTGACAAGCAAATGAAAACATATTAGGATTCCAACCTTATGTCAATTGATTGTCACTAATATTGCAGAGTGATGTAGAGTTCAAGTTTTATACTATTCCATAGAACCTTCTAAAAGTTCACTAATTGTTTATAACCTTTACCAACTTGGTCATTTAGAATCTTATGTCAATTCAACTTTCTAAAACCTTCTACAACTTTCACAATGAAGACGTTTACAACCTTCCAAACATATACCTTTTAAAAAAATTTAATCTCTTGTAAATTCTTATTGTTTAAGACATGCAATCTTAGGAAGGATGCATATTACTTGTTGGGATTATTGATAAGATGGTCAATATTGAATAAAATAATGGTGTTGGATGTGAAGTATCTTAAATTGCAAAATTCATGATGTGACCATAAAAAACTTGTCATCACCCCACATAATTCAACACAATACTCCAAAAAAAAAGCAAATTGTCTTTTATCAAACATGTCAAAATCTTCAAGATTCCCCCAAGATGCACGGACTATTAAAATTAAGGTCCCATTGAAGCACATACATTATCATTGATTGAGAAAACAATGAGCAAATATTATCCCATGTTTCTTGGGCCCAATTTACAAACCCCACTTGTTGGTGGAAATCATATGTTGGACGTTTTACCAAAAATAATTTTTTGGTTATTCAAAATATTATGGTATTGGATTTGAATAATAATATTAGATCCCAATTTTTTCCATAAGAAGTTGATAGTTTAAAACATTTTGTGCAAATCTTGATTTGTTAATGTTAATAAAACTAAAGAGTTACCAAGATCAACAAAGAATCTACACATACTAGAAAGTTTCCAAGTTGTTTCAATTTGCAAGAACTACCAAGATCTATAAAGGATCTACACATGTTAAGTTTCAATTTTCATAATTGTGCCAACTTTAAATATTTGCCTTCTACAATATTGATTAATATTTGAACATTTTAACACCTTGACCTTGAATGGTGTGAAATATTAGATTGGATTGGTTGCACCATGCAATGGATACCATCATGCATCATCATATGTTTGAGTGAAGAATTGAAAGTTGCATGATTGGAAAGTGTATGTGGGTTGGTGATTTTAACAAAATAAAAAATATTCCAAACTTTCAAGCATATGATGTCGTAACCCTAGCTTTGGGCTCGTGACCAAGGCAAGGGCTTACCAAGGTGCGAGCCAAGAGTGAAGCTCGGGAGTCACCTTTCATGCTCCTAGGAATGTAGGAGAGTGTGAAAGAATGAACCCACACATTCCCAAGTGAGCTCCCATTTTGGGAATTGGAGTCCCCATGGACTCCCAAATCTTCAGAAGGCAATTATAGGGGTAAAAATTTATTAGATTGAAAAATTCATTGGAAAGTTTTTGTACGTAAAAAGCTCGCATGACCCATTTGGGTACTCAAAACATAAGTTATGGTCAAAATAAAAGGTCGAGAGTCAAATTGTCAATTTGACTCTCAATCATTAAAAGTCAGAAATCGCCCTGATTTATTTATGTGTAAGTCATGTGTCACATACTGTTGAAAATATCTTGATGAAGGCTACAACTTTGCTTTAGACTTCATTTTAATCAAAGGTCTACACAAGAAGTTATGGGCTTCCAAAGTAGCGGGAATCCCAATTTAAGGAATTTCGGGACTCCCAACTTGGGAGTCCTGGGACAAAATGACACTTGGGTGCAGGCCCCATGGGCAGGCATAGAGAATATTATAAGGGGGAAGGTGATGGCTTCCCCCAAGTCCGGGCCATGGTGAGTTTTGTGAATTTGTGTTTGTTCGTGGTTTATCCATGCACCAAAAGTGTTCCAACTACGCACTAACAAACTTATTATTTGGTTTATGCAGGTCCATGTGAATAATTGACCCACTTATCATTTGTTTTAATCCCATCTCAGAGCTCTAGCACACCCCTCTACCCACGAAGTGTTGTGAGCTAGAATGACGCACCCCTAGGCTCCTTAATGGATTCAAATGTTAGCCTAAACTGAAAACAATGAAAAAACAAGGAGTTGGGGCACGCTCCCTAGCTCACAGCACTTTGAGGGGTAAAGGGACATGCTGGAGCTCCGGGATGGGACTAGGAAGAGACAAACATTAACTACTCACACGGACTTGCACAAAACCAACACAAGGTGGTTAGTGCATAGTTGAAACACTTTTGGTGTTAGGACGAACCACGGGCAAACTCGGACTCATAAGACTCACCACAGCCTGAACTTGAGGGAAGCCACCACCTTCCCCCTTATAGTATACTTTGTGCTTCTCCACGAGGCCCACATCCAAATGGCTTTTTGTCTCGGGACTCCCAAGTGGGAATCCCGAAATTGTCAAAGTCAGGACTTTCGCGATTTTGGAGCCCCATAACTTTGTGTGCATAGCTCTGATGGAGATGAGGTCTAAAACAAAGTTATAGCCTTCGTTGAGAGCTTTCCAACAATATGTGACACGCCACCTGCACGCAAGGTAATCGGGTCGATTCCCGACTTTTAATGGTCGGGAGTTAAACTACCAATTTGACTTCCTTTCTTTTGGCCATAACTTGTGTTTCAAATGTCCAAATGGGTGATGCGAGCTCATTTCAGACATCTACGTTTCAATAAATTTCCAATGATATAGAAAACTCTTCGAGCCATTGGGTTTTTAACCCTTGCAATCACTCTTTGAACATTCAGGAGTCCACCGGGACTCCAACTCCCAACATAGGAGTTCACTTGGGAGTGTGAGAGTTCTTTCCCTCACACTCTTTTGCACTCCCGGGGCATGAGAATGAGAGTCCTGGATTTAGTCTTGCCGCGCACCCTTGCAAGCCCTTTGCCTTGGTTGCGAGCCCAAGGTTAGGGTCGCAACATAGAGAACATACCCAAACTCCTTGTCTTTTCGTTGTTTTCACCTTTGGATTCGCAATTAAATCTATCAAGGAGCTTGGGGGTGCATCATATGAAATTCCTCCCAAAGGAATTCTACAATATGAATTTATTGGTCTATTTCAAACTTACATGGAATGACAATATAAAGGAACTACCAAATTCAAAAGGGGGAGCTACAAGTGCTCAAGTGGATGTAAGGCATTGTAGTGGGTTAAATCAGGAAGTTAATACCATCAAAAGTGGTTGCAAATGTGGACAAAGATGTGAAAGTAGCTTCCATGGAAAATGTATGCAAGCTAGTTGTTTTATGCAACCTCCACATATGTAGTTTTTTGTGAGATAGTTTGGAATTGCCTCATTGCCTATTTACACTTGTGAAAATGCAAAGATTTTCTATCAATGGTTTTGCTTAATTAGAATATTTTCCAATCAAGAAGCAATCACCAGTTGAACTTGAGGATTTCAAAATGAATTGTTGTGATTACCATCATGGACCACATCATTTCTTCAACTCAAGAAATTCAAGATGGAAAAGTGTCCCAAATTGAACAACTTTCTTGTGTTGGATGCTCTTTGAAAGCTAAGATGGCTTTTTATACTCAATTCAATCACAAACCTTGCACAATCGTTCACATGTGCAAGTGCCTTTCTGTTGTTGGAGTGTTTTTTTTTGCCAAGAGCAAATAGTTGTAGTTGCATTTTTGTAGTTGAAGGTGCTTACAATGCCCAAGTTAGCATCATTGAATTTGAAAAATTGCATGAGCCTTGAAAGATTGCCTATCTCTTTGGATGTCCTTAAAGGAATTGAGACTCTTTGGATCTTCAACAACACATCACAATTTTTGTGGCATGAACTTCAAGAACATTGATCATTAGGGGAAATTGATATTGAAGGTGGAAGGTTGTTGGCCCCCAAAAAAAGCACTAAAGGTGCTCTTTGATAGATTGGGAACTTTTCCCACCAAATTGATTAAAGACTGTTGATGCGACCTTTAGCAATTGAATGTTTGCAAAGCTATTGGAGAATCAATAGCTCTGCAAACATTTCCTAAGGAGAGAAAAGTCCAGAGAGGTGTACATTAAGAACTATGTGTACCAATGTACAAAGAATCAAAATACAAAGTTGTCTTAAATAAACTTTCATTCACCACTTGGACCTAAGATTTTTGTGTGAATGTTTGCATGTGTGTAATGGCATAACAATCAACTAGCAATCTCAACTTGTCCATCCCAATAAGCCACACTGCCATCATGACCTGCATAGAAGGCCACCAAAGGTTGAATGTAAACACAAGAAAAAACATGGCTATCATTAGAATACTATAAGTTTTCCGGTATTTCTTTCTCAACTTGTGGTACATATGTCAAAGCATTTAAATTCTAAAACATATGAAACATTGCAACACTTATGGCCATCTCTAGAACTTATCCAGCCTCTTAATCAATAAATATTCAAGTGCATTGGGGGAGAAAGCAACCTTGGGAAATTGAAAAGCTTCAAGAGATTGTTCAACTCACAAGTATGACGGCAAGATTCAATGATAATCCTTCATTTGAAAACACAAAAATTGTAAGAAAACAATATAAAGCAAATTGCCAATACATGCAGTTGGCAAAATATGGGTCACAAAAACATTTGGCAGCACTTTATACTGCATTCCCAATTATGGTATTCTTATGACAACACCCAATAGCAAGTGCACCACAGGAACCACCATCTCATACTATTGTTGTTGTGATGATCAGCACAGCAAGATCAAAGATCTCTTGAAGATTATGAACAAAGGCCTCCTGCCACATGCCACCCAATTACCAATACAAAATGTGTGGGAGGATCCCATTGTATTTGTCATATTCAACTCTCACAGATTTGGCATCTTCCTAACCCACAAACGATCCACTACATTCTCAACTCTCACCATCCCCAACCCACATACATCCAACTTTTAACCCCAAACTCATCTTTCTCAATTAGCTCCATTTTCATTGAGTGTCCAACTCTATCAACTTTTCCAAACCACATACATATGATTGGAGATGGATGATTGAAGCAACCCAAAAAAAGTCTTTAGTGCATTCAACTCTGACTTTCCATCCCACCCAACCACACATATCACCCATCATCTTTTTCAACTCTCAACTTCCTTGACCCACATATCATCCAATTTTTATCTGCACCAACTTTTTTGAATTAAATATTTTCCAAAAAAGCTCCATTTTCTCCCAACAACCACCATTGCAAATGATTGAAGGAAAACTTCCATGGACAAGCTCTAAAACCTCTGATTTCTTTCTTTCTTACTTAACTGCTTCAACACCATGACTTTCATGACTTGAAAAGGCCGGCAACTAAATACGCATCAACCACCTAAAATGACATGAAGCTCACTGTCAACAGCCACACTGTCTCCATTGAGCCCAACAGTATCACAAAATACCCATAAATAATAATGACATGTTCTTCTAGCCTGTTGAAACCCTAATACCTAGAGCAAGATTTTGCTAGAACACCTAATTGTCTGGCATGCTATGGCTAAATATAGATATCACATTCACTACAGCCACAGCCAGTTTTGGAGTTAGAAGTTTAGAAATTGAAATTGACTTTACAAACCAATAAACTCCTCCATTGCACAATTCACTCTAAACTGCCAAGCCAGAGCATAGGTGGGTGTGCACCAGAGATTACTAAAACATTTGCTTATTAAGGAATCAACATGTATCAAACTAGAATGGACACACTCAACAATTGCAGAGTAAAATTCCTGAAAGCTGACTAGGAAGATCATCCTGAACATGATTGAACACACACGTTTCCGTTCAATTGTAACAAATGCTGATTAGCCACAACTTGGGCGCCATCAGCTGCAGGAATTTCAAAGCCCTACAACTTAGCTTTGCTTTATCTGCCACATATTTGCCACTCAGTTGCAAATCAAGGATTTTAAGGGCGTATATCTCTTGTACAGAAACTGAAAGAGAGAGAGGGTATTGATAGCCCAATCTTCTACAGTAGCTTTTTCCTCTCAAAAAAAGATTTGAGATGCCACAACTGCCAGCCTGCTACACCAAGGCATACTAGGAGTGACATGATTCCAAACCATGCCACCCTTGAATTTGTAACCTCATTCAGGTCACGCATTTCTGCCTCCCTGCAAACAATCCAGCACCACATGAAAAATATTTCAGCTCATCTGACAGCTATGAAAGGACATAATTATTTTAAGGAATTTTTTGTCTGCTAAAGCATTTTTCCAAATTTCCAGATGCACTCTGGCTTGTGAACATTGTTCTGCAGCCTATCTATCTGAAGGAAACAAGAAGCAGGTTTTAAACTCATGATAAAAAAACCTGCAACAGCCAAAGCAAAACTTAAGGGTCTGCTTTTCTAGGTTCATTGCTGATGTAGCTTGTACCATTGATCACCTGCACACAAAATTCTAAGGTTCCCAGCAAGCACTTGGCAGGCACATCATTCTGGCATGTCAACACTATCCATTTAGCCCTTACATCCAAATGGTGATTGCATGCAAGAGAGTGCACATCTTTGTCATTGAGGAAAACAAATCTGCTGCATCTACTTTGCTCAAATACTAATTCTGTAGTTGACAAATAAAAGCTTCTGCAGGTCAAGATGTGAATTAGTAGCAACCGAAGCATACCCTCCAGCACTAGAATATGTGGGGGAAATCATCACTCACAAATACCCCTTGGGAAACTAATGCAGATCTCCATCAGCTCCCTGAGCATATGATCTACATACCAAAACAGATCCAAAACAGATGGTGAGTCAATGGAAACCTTGTGCTATTACCTGTCTCTCAAGTAGAGCATCTCATGGTGTATTGACTCCACAGCCTCCTCCAACTTTCTCAGCTCAAGCTCCATTCCCTGCAATCAATAGAAATTTCTCAACATGTTAGGTGATTAAAACTGGGGGAAAAAAAAAGCTGCAGTGCAAAGCCAAGGAACCATATGTATGTTTCCAAAGACTGCCAAGAAAACAACTCCACCACAACAATATTTTGAAAGTAACCTTTCTGTCAGTTCCAGCAAAACAAAACTAACACAACAAGAATCAAGTCTATGAGATTGCTTAAAAAACCTTTACAACAACACATTTGAAGGTAAGGGTTTTGTATCAGAGTTGCAGCAAAACCAAAATTATAAGAAATGAGTCCATGAGATTGCTATAAAAAAAACCTTTGTGACAACAACACATTTGAAGGTTAACTGTTTGTGTCAGAGTTCCAACAAAACCAAACCTGGATGATGAGTGCATTCTGTTCTGCCATGCAAACCAAGAGCAACTGAAGAATCATAAAGAATGGATGGAGCATCTTCAAAAGAAAATGAGAAAAGCATTCCCAAAAGAATTTACAGGCTATACCTCCAGCTTGTCTTTCTTAGCAATTGATGCCCAGTCCTTTGCACCAACTCCTGTCTTCCAGTCGAGTGCAAGGTTGACATTGGCATTTGGAAGTGCATTTTGCACCCAGAAGCAGGCCATGAAATTGCCTGACTCCTTTGATGTAAATGCAAACTGACCAGATACCACATTCTCCTGATGGTGCAACTGCTTTCCATATGGTGATGTCACCTGGAAATCCAAATTGCATTTGAGCAATACATTTCAACATATCAGCTACATCTGATCAGTTTCCTCTTTCAGAGAAACCCCAGAGGGAAGGGAGGGAGGCAACAGCCCCCATTACACTCTCTTTGAGAAGACATAACAGCTCTGGCTATATCTGCAGATCAAAACATGACATATACAAGAAAAAATGATTACAGAATCAATCCTCCGAACAGGCCAATTTCTAAATTTATGAAGGCCCAGACATATCCAGTGTCTACGGGAAACCCCCTTCGCTTTCTCCACGACCTGGCAGGAATCCAGTTCTCTTCCCCTAGGCCGATCCTAGGTCAATAGTAGGAATTTGCACCATGTCCGGTGACCATGGCCGCAGCGGTCACACCCATTTCCCAAAAACAAAAGCGACAACAATATCATGAGCATGAGAGAGAGAGAGAGAGAGAGAGAGAGTCGCTGATCATGTGGGTGACACAAACCTTAATAGTAATGCGAAGGTTCTCTTCGGAAGAAGAGACGATCTTGTAATCACCGACGACCAGGACATCGCTCTGAATCTCCTCAGCGACACACTTGGTGGTCCTGCTGCTCACCTCGAACTGCACTCCATCCACAAACCGCCATGCGTGCAGACAAAGCAACAGCAGGGGAAGAAGGATTTCACACAAAACGACCTTGACCTCCATAGCTACCACTATTTCACCAAGCTAACAACAACCCCAAAAAAAAAAATTCCTTACAGATACACACAAACTCTCCCTCTCTCTCCGCCCCTCTCCCTCCTCTCCCTCCGTCCCTCTCTCTCTCACTCTCTCTCTCCAAAACTCGCTTAGCGGCTACAGAGGCAGAAATTAGGGTTTGGCGCTCTTGGGGGAATTTTTTCCTTTGTATTTTGGGGCCTTTCTTTGCTTTGAAAATTCTGTATTATTTTAGAATAAGTACAATCCTTACTAGTGAGCAACCTTCTTTTCTATTGCAAAAAAAAAATCGCCAAAAAGAGAAATTTCAAAAAAAAAAATTTAATACTTGAAAATGAAGTGATTTTGCAGGTTTTCAATAGCCAGAAGTGAGGAATAAAAATATTTTCAAAATAGCCAAATTCTTGTATTGGGTAGTCAAAAAAGACATAGAAGAATCCTCCTATAGTCAAATTTCTGCCTCCATAGTCAATAGAGCATGGAACCATGTGGGTAGAATTTCCTCATTTTTTGAGGAAGCTTATGAAGAAGGTGCCTCCTCCTCCTCCTCCTCCTCCTCTCCTTCTCAAATGGATCTGGGCCGTTTAAAATACTACCAGATCTTTCTTTTAAGCACTGAAATAAGGACTTTGAACATGCCAAAATGTTTTCCAAATTCACATCCCACAAATTCTCTTGCAAATAACATCAATGGTGGAATTCTCTCTCCAATACATAAACATGTAACATAAAAATGTAATAATAAGTGGGAAAAAATCAAATAAGTTTTTTACTTCTGGAAAATAATTCAATTAGAATTCAATTTTTTTAAAACCTAAATAAGTTTTAAAATTTTCATGGCATAATTTGCAAAGGAGAAGTTGTATGAATAATGCAAAATAAATTATAATTTAATTTCGAAAAAAAAAAAACCACCTTCCTTGAAGTTTCCCCATTTCCATTTGAAGTCAATATATTCCTTTGGGAAAAAAAATTCACCTCCATTTGGTGTAAATCAAAATTTTTTTTGAAAGAAAATTTGTTATCAATTGGAAGGGTGTTGTGTTAAAACATGTCTTTTACAACTTGTCTTATTTTATTGTAATAACATAAGTAATTTAAAAATAATATAAATAACTTTTAAAACGATTAAGAAAATAATTATAGTTAAATAAAACCAATTGTAAAAAACATATTTTGGCATTGTGGTGTTGTTAGTCTTTAGTCAAATGTTTGCAATGTGCACTCAAGAAGACTTGGGTTATTTAAGATACAAAATGGTACCTTATAATCATGTTGTGCAAGCATATAAGGGTATAATGAGCAACTCATTTGGGTATAAGTCTTAGTACTAAAACCCATGCCAATTTAGTATAAAGTCTTGTCAATACCCAAGCTCGTATTTACATGAGTCTCATCTTTGCATTTGCTATATCTTTAACTCATAACAAACCAACCTGGTCTTGGCATCCATTATACTACGATTAGTGCTCAAACCTAGAAATTTGTTTTAGTGAATTACACCTAGGTCTTGAATATTTCCTTTGATATTTAGGAGCTTGGTTTGTAATGCAAATGAAGGTCTTAGATATTTCTCATTAAAGTTAGGTGATTAATAATGAGTAATAAGGAAAGGGTAATGTTGCAAAATGCAAATTGGTGTTGTGTTCTAAATAATGAGGAAGGAGATTGTCATTGAACTTCATTTAAAAGCTAAAGATTTCATGTGTTAGTCAATTTGGTATTTTTTAATTGTCACAAAGACATATCAAAACCAAGGTTGATACACCTTAGGTATCAAGTTTTTAAAAACTAAGATTAATGTTAGATTTATACTCATGATCATGTTTTTGGTTTTGATATAAGATTTGTACCCATTTTGATCATAGTTACTTACTTGAACCATACTTGTACCCATCTCAATGACATTGGACATACCAATATCAATTTAATTTGTGTAAATTCCAATACTTGCCCAACACCTTTTATAACCTTTCCTTTAAATGACATGATTGTATTATGACTTGCACATTATGGCTACACAAATGATTTTGATTAATTATACGATTTTACATGTTTAATTCACAAAATCAAACTTAAATGTAATGATTGCTTTTTTAACATTATGTTAAAACATGATATTTAGGACTAAAGTTGTAATTGTCATTCATGCCACATATGACTACATTGTCATGTAATCAAATTGGGCACATTGTTTTTAACACTAGTCATTGATGTGGTCACAATTTCGAATGTTATTAGCAACTAAATCTTCCATGATTGTAGTAATCATGTAAAACATACCTAACATAACTATCTAACCTAAATAATTAAGTTAACTACATATTATAACCTACCTTTCCTACTTGTTTATTTAATTACTTAGTTTAACCTAGGCTAGGAAGGTTAGGTTAGGTACCTTAATTAAGTCAGGCTAAAAATTTAAAAAGTTAGCTTTAAAACATAGCCTAAATTAATTAACTTAAACTATGTAGTTTACTTAGGCATCACCAATGATTATGCTAATATGTGTCCCAAATTCATTTTGTTTCACTACATTTTGAACAAACTTGGACAAATTTACTTTTAAAAAATGAAAATGGCCAACCCTTTATTAAATGGAACCAATTATTACAAACATGTGAATTTAGTAATAATTAATCAACTAAACTAACATAAATTATATATATATACCCCTATATATAGGTCGATATTATATATAAATTGGTCCATAATTTTAACAAAACCTTGGCTCACCATATGGGTTTTATGAGAGGTGCTAAAATCTTAAATTTCACCAAAACCAATAGAACTAGTATAATAATTATCTTATATCATATATTTTCCTATAATGATATGTTTTGAATACGGAGGATTAACAAACAAATACCAAACTTCAAACACATTGCAGGTTTGGTAGTTCGACTGTTGTTACTAACTAAAATATTTTGAGCCAAAAGGTTATGGAAGAAATTAAATAATGGATTTATAATATAGTGACCAAAGAAATGGTCTATATTGAAGTGACCATAAAAGAGTTAACATTGCAAGTAGTTGAAAACACCTGTCGCAACCCCACTTGGAGGGAGTTGTGAGGTCGCCATTCACACTCTCGAAAATGGGACTTGGGAGTCCTTTGGGACTCCCAAAAATTCAGAGCACGATTACAGGGGACAAAACACTTCACATTGAGGCGTTTTTTATACCGTTGGAAAGGTCTTGAAATATAGATGTCCAAAATGGCCTCGCATGAACCATTTGGACATCTGCAACACAAGTTATGGTCGAAAGAAGGGTCGGGAGTCAAATTGACAATTTGATTCCTGACCACTAAAAGTCGCAAATCAACCCGATTCCGGTGCGTGCAGGTGAAGTGCGACACACCGTTGGAAAGCTCTCGAGAAGAGCTACAACTTTAATTCAGACCTCGTCCTGATCCGAGTTCGGGGCGAGGAGTTATGAGCATCCAAAGTCTCGAGAGTCCAAACCGGGATTCCAAACCGGGATAATTTCGGGACTCCACTTTGGGAGTCCCAGGAAAAAAAGCCATTTGGATGCAAGTGCGGCGGAGAGCTGTAGAGAATACTATATGGGTGAAGGTGGTGGCTTCCCCCGAGTCCGGGCTGTGGTGAGTCAAGTGAATCCAAGGTAGCCCATGGCTTGTCCCAACACCAAAAGGGTGCAAAATGAGTTCTAACTAACTTGTGGGTTGGATTTGGATGCAAGACTATGTAATTGAATAAGCTTGTTCCTCTTCCTAGTTTATCTCGGAGCTTTCATCACGCCCCTCTCACCCCCCCTTTAATGTTGGAAGCTGGGAGCGTGCCCCGAGTCCAGAAATTTCGCAATTTGAATGACTTAGTCCCAACTTGGGGTTAACTTGGGACTTGGGAGTGTGTCAACACCACTAATGTGAGGGGTTGTATTGATTAACATTTGGAAAAAATGGTATTTGTGATATTAATGGACATTAACATTATGTGTGTTTATTGATCTTAGGACTAGGTTTTACAAATGGCTTTGTGGTTTAATAGCTTGTTGTTTAACAAAGTCACCTTAGTGGCTAATTTGTTTTATTGGTGGATCCTTTCACATTTTTCAACAAAAGGAATGAAATAAAGGTTGTTGTTATTTGACACCTTGAAGTTTTAAAATGTTTGGTTACATAGGCATGGCCGAAAATAGTAAAGTATTTTGTGTGTGATGGGTGGGTGCACACAACAAAATTCACTAAACACATGGCTTCATAATGTGCAAAAAATATGAAACAATAGTAAGGTTTTTTTTGCTTATGTTAAAATTACATGACATTAATAACAAATCAACAAGGCTGTTGAAGCCTAGGATTCCTCGTGCCACCTTTAACTATGTGTTTTGGGGTTCTGATGGAATGGGCCTAAATGAGGTTCTTGCCATTTGCAAGTCACTCAAGCTTAAAGATCAAAATTCTACCATTTGTAACAAAAAAAAATGCATCTAAAATATTTTTGGGTAACTTGGGTTTGGAAGGTCCATGAGTAATTTGGATTGCAAACTTGTACATCAAAAAATTATTGTTTATATATATATATATATATATATAAAGACTTTGAAATGGGATAAAAGTTCATTAAGGGTGAACCACTTTCCATTAAAAAAAGTGATGTATAACAAGTATTGTGGCACATAGTAAATTGAAAATCTTGATGACATCCTTTGACTATCCTAAACACAAGCAAAAAACTTTACAATTTGCATGATAACATTTTGGAATTCAAAGTTCATTTTGAATCAAAATTAACCTTGATCCAATGGTTAGACAAAAAGGATTAGATAAAACCAATGTACATAAAGTATATAACACACATTTTTTTTACGACCATAGGGCTTCATGTTTGTGGTTCATGAAACATTATCAAATAAAAGAAAATTAAAAATAATGCAAAACCCACATTTAAAACCTCCTCTTCTTTCATATGGTAATTTTTTTTTCCCAAAAAAATTATTTACACATAGTATATTGTATTTTAAGATTATGGTATTAAACTTTTTCATAACATATCTTATGAACCATTGGTTAACTAAAATGAAAATACGATAAAATATACGAAAATTTGAAATGTTACCATAGATTGAAAGAACAATTACAAGATCCATGGAATTAGAATAGATTAAAGTCATCGTGTTTTTGAATAAAGCTCTGACTGACTTGTGTGAAAGTGAGGTTGGAGGCTACAGGTCCCTTGCAAAAAGATAAAGATGTTACTATTGCCTTCGGCCTGGCTTTGTAAGGATACTTGGTCGAAAGAAGTTTTGCTACGCGATGGTACACGACACGACACATTTAGTGCCAAAGGCACGATGTTGGGCAATGGAAAAAAGATTGGTCGCTTGAACATCGCCATCTTTATTAAGCTTCAAAACGCTCCTACGACTTGATTTTGCTATAATTAAGGCTGTCATTACTGTAAAAGTTCCTCTGACCTTGGTGACTAGGCTAGAAAAACAAAAATGACTCTTTTGATAGCCGCTGTTAAACACCATATGTAATGATAGTCTTTCTAGATATACAAACTTGATGAAGTCAATTACATTTTGCAATGGTAGATCAGCAATTTGCTGAACAACAAACGGTAACACCATTTGGATTGGAAAAACCATTGATAACGCGCTTGCTATAAGCACAAGCAAAACTGAAAAACTTAATAGCCCAAGCCTACGATTTGGCTTAGTGTAAACAATTTTACAACAAAGTGTGTAATTGATATGTTCTAATATAAGACCGACTCTCATGCCTACAACCAGATTTGATTACAAATCAGCCAAATTGAATATTTGAAAGAGAGTCGAAGAAAGCAAATCAATAATAATAGCCGGTAGAGCACCTTGGTCGTAATATCCGATTTTGTGTGAATTTATTGAGCTAAGCCTATAGCTCTAGTAAATTGAGTACAGAGATACTGCGACAAAACCTTCGGCCTTCTATCTTAGCTTGTTTGTTGGATATCTTCTGTAAACTATGGGCAAAGAAACTTTAACGAAATCTTTCTTATAGGTCCGGAATTTTGGACAAAAACTTCATTAGATCTACAATTATCGACCAACGATAAACTCTTCATGAAAATAGCCGTTGCCTTTGGCCTCTGGCTTGACAAGGCCGAAGGTTACGCCTTCTATAATTAAACAAGTGTAAAAAACATAATTTTTCAACCAAAAATTCTAAAATTCTAAATGGTTCTAGATATAATTGATGTATATTAATATCATTCACCAAAAAGAAAATAAAAATAAATTCCATTCACAATCCTAGTTTTGAAGTATATATGTGATTTTTTATACTTTGTGGCATGTATTATTTCATCACATATATATTCCATACGTTCAATTTTTTCAAGTTTTATTTTTAAAAAAATAATTGATTAATTTAAATCTAAAGCTAATAAAATATACTTTTTAAAAAAAAATCCAATGTGTGATCTTCATATGTTATTAAAAAATATAATGTAAAAATATTGTATTGGTGACAACAATTTGGGGGGGCAAGAGGGGGCTTAGTGTGCTTATGCCTAACTTTGGAGGCTATTATAAGACACAATATACCTATGTTTTTGGATTTGATTTGTTTGTTTATAAATATTTTTGTTGATTTTTTATTCATATATTAGATGGGTCCAAAAACAAATGTGAGCTTATATTTCTTTTGACTTGAGAGAGATGATCCTCATATTATGGGCAAATGAAGGATATATATATATATATATATATATCTTAATTTTAGTTATATATTTATATAATGAAAAAAAAATCCTTATCTTCTTGTTTTTTTCTCTTTTTGTTTATGTTCTTGTTTCACAAACCAAAACAAAATCCAAAAACAAGGAAAGAAACAAGGCATAATGGGCATGGCTTTTAATCACACCTTACATCTAAGTGATATTGTGATAAATGATGACACATGTGTAATGATGTGATTGTAGTTGGGTGATGGTAGGCATGCACAAGGATGGTAGTCAATTAGGCATTGCAAGACTTGTGGAGTTCACTGTTCCTTGCAACATTGTTGTATTTTTTTTGAAAAGAAAGACACAAACAAAATTTAACTAAACAAATGCACAAGTTTGTTTTTCAAAACTAGGTAGTAAGCAATGTTGCACACGAGTTTTTTTGAAAGAAGAAAATGCATAAAAAAATCTAGTTTGCCTCTTCTTCTTCCTCCTTTAATTGTTTTTTTTTCTCTTTTTTTTCTCCAACTTTTTTTTTCTTTTTTCTTCTTCTCTTCTATTTTTTTCCCTTCTCCATCTCCTTCTTTGATTTCCTTTTTTTCCCTCCTATTATGATTTCTTCTTTTTCATTCTTCTCACAAGCACACACAAAAATCAAATCCTGGGAAAAAGGAAAAGGTGTACCTTTTTAGGTGATGCCAACAAATAGAGATGGCAACCCACATTACAAAAAAACATGTACTTGTTACTACCCATGAACAAATTATAAACAAACATTAATCAAAAAAAAAAAAAAAAAAAAAAAAAAAAAAAAAAAAAAAAGCAAAAAAAAAAAAGAAAAAAAAAAAAAAAAAAAAAAAAAAAAAAAAAAAGAAGGAAAAAAAAAAAAAA